>ERZ1292642.469-Hain-H14-01um-R1-469-length-23284-cov-12_pt1 | contig 23284 bp, 34 predicted proteins | sample MGYA00564403_ERZ1292642 | MGnify/ENA primary metagenome ERZ1292642 (study PRJEB36523, sample SAMEA6512643) | groundwater metagenome | collected 2019-01-09 | study: AquaDiva: Metagenomics assemblies of 32 groundwater samples
GGATGACGCTGTTCAAGGCTTCCTGTTGAAGAGCCACGGGCGCCACGGGCGCTACAGGAGACGGCGCGGCGGCGATTGAAGGCCCCCCATCTTCGCCTGGGCTGTTAAATCCAAGCTGGTCGCCAACCCATCGCCCCGCGCCCGCCATCATTGTGCCGGCGGACGGAATGCTGGTCCCGAAAATGTTGTTCACCAGGCCAGTGCCTAAATTCCACGGCGTCGTGATTGGCGAAAGCGGAGAGAACGCCGCGCCGACATCGAGCCCGGTGGCCACTGGCGCATTCCTCACGCGATCCACTACCCCGCCAGCAACCCTCTCAAGAAAGCCAGGGCCTGTGTTGCCGGCCGCCAGGCTGGTCGTGGAGTCGGGCGCCACGCCCTGTTCAGGGTCAAGGGCGGGATTAACCAAGGACGGGTCGAAACCGCCTGGCGGTGGCGTCGGCGCCGGCGGTCGCCATCCAGACGGCCACCCTTGTTCCGGGTCAAGGGCCGGGTCCACAAGAGCCGGGTCGAGCCCGCCCGTTCCCTGCCCGCCGACAAAATTCCTGTAGTTGCCGTAGGGATCGTCGGAGTTGAGGATCGCGCCAACCGGGTCCATGTCTGGCGCCGCGGCGGGAGGCGGCTCCGGTGACGGCTCCGGTGCCGGCGTGGGGGTCTGAGGAACGCTGACTGGCGCCGCCGCCGGTCGTGGAGGCGTGCCCCCGGTGCCGGTTGGCCACCAGTTGAACTCTGGCCCTTGACCGTATCTGGCGCCGATGTTGGTCGGGCGTGACGGCGGATTGATGGTGCCGGGGCTGAGAAAGTCGCGCCAGTCGGCATGCTCTGGGATGCCGGTGGCCGGGTTGATCCTTGCGGCCTGACTGCCGGCGACATACTCGGATGGATTGAGGCCGGCGCGCTGGAACGCCTCGTTGACGGCAGCCATGAGCAGCGGGGTCTGGACGCGCCGCGGCACCACCAATTCGCCGGGAGTCAGGTGAGCGACGATCGTGTCGCCGCCACGACCAGCCTCCGCAATCGCCCGGGCTGGCGCTGGGGCCGTGTTTGGCATGGAGGGCGAGATCGGTGGCGATGACGGCCTCGCGCGTGCGGGCGCAGGCGCGCGTGCGGGAGACTGAGGGCCGGAAGCCGCCGGCGCCGGCGGAATCCCGGTTCCGCCCCATTGCGGCGACCCGGACATCGGGCCGGTCGGCGTGAGGCGCATCGGGATCATGACTTCGACCTCAAGATCGAGGCGGCCTTGAGGTCCAGGATGACCGTCCCCAAGACCTGCTGGGTTTGCGCCAGGGTGGCGCCCGTCGCGTCAAAGGTGCGGCTCTCGGTGATGTTGCTCAGGGTGTAGGGCAGCTTTTGCGCCATACCGCTGTCCATCATCTGTATCTTCAGGACCAACCGGTCAAGGTAGTCGGCGACGCGCTTCATGTAATCGGCGAGCGCCCCGGGCTCGGACAGCGGGCGCACGGGCCGCGGGCAACGCTCCATGACGAACGGGGTCGCGCTCATCGGTCACCAGCCAAGTCCCACAGCAACCGCGGCGTGCCAAGGCGGAAGTCGCCGCCGACCGCGTTGGACGTGAACTTCACCGCGATCTGCCTGCCGTTCACCCGCGGATCATCCACCTGCTTCGACGTGCTCGTCAAGGTGAAGCTGTCCGTGGTGTCGCTGTCGGCCGGGTACTCCCTCGACAGCAGGTCCATGGTGACGTTCCCGGTGATCCGATCGAAGTCGGCGATGATGCCGTTCACGTCGAGGGACCGCTCGCCGTTCTCGAACTCGAAGGGCGCTGACGTGATGTTGGCGTTGATCGCCGCGCCATCGTCGTCGAGGCCGCTTTCGTGCTTGTAGATCGTGCCGTTGACGGCGGTCATGAGCGGGTCGGCGTAGACCCCCGGCGCCAGCGACGCCGTCCGCGCCCACGTTCCCACGGTCCAACTCCAGTCCTGGGTGTTGACGATGGCGTAGCGGTCGATCTCGGTGGCGGCGGCCGTGCAGTAGAAGAACCAGATTTCGGACTGCTCATCGATCGCGACGACGTGGACCTTGTGCCGCTGCGTCCGGTTGATGTCGTCGAAGACGAATTTGCGAATGTCGTTCGCGTTCGGGATCGACCTGACCGCACCGTCCCACATGCAGAAGTCGTCATGCGCGAACCAGTAGGCGGCGCCTCGATTGGTCGTCGCGGCGTGCGGGCCGAGCGCGCCGCAAACGTCGCCGGCCTCGGTGACCCTGTAGACGAAGTCGTCGGCCGTGTATTGCATCAGGTACATGGCCTTGTCGGTCCAGACGCCGGACACGCCCGGCCCGATACGCCGGCCGCAGACGATCTCGTTCCCGTTCTGAAGGTCGCGGATGTCCGCGCTGTTGGTATCGGCGGGCGTCCAGACCGTGATGTCGTCGAGGTCGCACCACTGCAGGCGCATCTTTATCAGGCCGGGGGCGATGGAAACGATCGCGCCCTCGGCGGTGATGAACATCCCGTTGTTGGTCGCCGGCGCGTTGGCGATCGCCGCCGCTCGCGCGTCCGCAAGGGTCCAGCGGTAGATGCCGAGGCCCCGCGGGCAGGCGATGAGCGAACTGACCTTGTGATCCACGTCCCAGGTGCGCGCGTGGACAGTGGCCGTGCTGTCGGTCAGGCCGACGGCGATCTCGTAATCGGCGGTCACCGCGGCGCCGCCGCCCGTGGCGGTCGAGGTCGCGGCGCTCCCGTGGGTGATCGTATAGCTGTTCGCGCCCGGCACGGTGGCGATGACGTAGGTGCCGCTCGGTGTGATCCCGCCAACCGCCGCCGAGCCGGCGATCACCACGGCATCGCCGACGGCGGCGCCGTGCGCGGTATGCGTGACCGTGACCGTCGCCGACGAGACCGTCGTCGCGAAGGGGTTGTTGGCGAGCGTCACCTGCAGCCGGAACGGCGTCCGGTTATTGATGTTGGTGTCGTCGTACTCGAACAGCTTCGTCGGCGTCCCGAAGCCGATGTGCGCGCCATTGCTGGCGTCCCGGAAGGCGTGCATGCCGCGGCAGGTGCCGGTGAGGGTGTTCGCCGTCAGCTTGGCGGCGCCGCCGATTTTCTCCGGCTTGCCGCGGTAGAAGCGCACCTTGTCGGCGTCGATCCACCGCCCCTGCACCGAATACTGGCTGTCGTCCTTGATGACACCGGGCGGCAGATCGATCTTGAACGGCCTCATGGCCATGTCCGATCACTCGACTTCCATCTGCTGCAGTTCGCTCGCGGCGATCTCGTCCGCCTCCAGCCGCGCGGACTGGATTTGGGCAACTGCGTTTGCCTCCCAGGCCAAGCGGTTCTTTTCGTCCTTCTGCCAGAAGGCCGCCTGCATCATGCAGGCGGCGCGGAGTAGGTTGGGGAATCGGTCGGTGAGGAAGTTGGTCGTGCCGCCCGTGGCGGTCGAAAGCTCGGCGAGCGACTGGTAGTATTCGAGGCGCACGACGTATGCCTTGTCGGCCATGACATCGAACCAGAAGCTGGCCAGGTCGCAGCTTGCCATCGACGGCTTGGCCTTCACGCGCACGCCCGAGCCGTCGTAGCTCCATTGGTCGCGGACGTCCGAGAGGCTCTTGATCTCGATCTTGCCGCGGTCGGTGCCGGTGATGAAAAAGTAGACCGGCGCCAGGAACCGGGTCGGGACAGCCAGGCTGATGGCGCTCGTCGTGATCGTGCCGACCGAGTTGGTCAGCATTTCCGGCGTGCGCAGGTTGCGGTAAATCCAGGACTGCGCTTCCGACAGGATCGTGGTGATCGGCAGGTTGTCGTTGTTGGCGAACTGCTTGATCGACCCGGCGGTCGATTTCGCGGCCGTCAGCGTCGTGTAGTCGGCTAGGGCCATAGTTCCGCCCCCTTCGATGTAGGCGCCCCATTATCCCGCATTCGGTCATGCCAGGCCAGCGAGCATTCGGCGCCGCAGAAGTCCGCGTCGTGCAGGGCGTTGAAGTATTTGGCGCGCGGCTCGATCTGACCAGGCGCCAAGACCGGGCGCTCTACGCCGTCGCTTCCAACCGCGGTGTCGAGCGCGGCCGCTCGACCGCAATCTTTGCAGACCATCCTATCCCCGCCGGGCTTGCCTTGAAGGCCCGCAAGATCGCTTCCAGGACGAGTTGCGGGTCGATGTCGCTGGCGCACGCCGCCGCGCCCGTTTCGACGTTCTCCGGGCAGAATTCGCGCGTGTAGTGGAGGCGGTGGCAGGGATAGCACGGCACGCGCTTTGGATCGGCGGCCAGGACCGTCGTGTTGACCCAATCCTTGGTGAGGTTGTTCGCCGTCGAGTGGCTCAACATCACGATCTTCCTGACCTTGGCCATGGCGACCGCGTTGAGCACGCCGGTCTCCGGCCCGATCACCATGTCGGCGACCTGCGCGAAGGCCAGCGTGTGACGGATGTCCCATGCCCCCGACGTGAACCGGATGCGGCCGTCGCCGTACACCGTGTCGAGCATCGCCATCAGCGCGCCGCGGCTCATCGTGTGCGACTGTTCTTCGCTGACCTCTACCGCGCGGAGCATGATCTGCGCCAGCCCGTGCTCAAGAATCTCGCATTCGGGCCCGCCGGCGAACACGATCTTGATCTTGGGGACCTGCATCAGCAAGCGGAGCGCGCGATCGGTCCACGGGTAGACCTTGTGGATCGACGACCCTGAAAGGCACCACAAGATCACGAAGGCCCTCTTGCCGGCATCGAGGTCGGCACGGCGCGCCAGGGCATACGCCTTCTCGTCGTCCGTCGGGTAGAACGCCGCGCGGTTGGGGGCGCCGGACGTGCCGGCGATGTCGTTCATCCTGGTCATGTAGTTGACGTTCAGGATCGCCCGGCGCGCCTCGTCGTTCCACATGTGCTGGATGCGGCCGGGCATGGCGAGCAGTCCGCCCTCGACGCTCTCGGAGAGGTTGACGATCTTGTCGAACCGCTCGCCGAGCCTCGTCCAGTAACTGCCGAGCAGTTCGCTCGGGACCTGATCCTTGTCCTGCAGCCACCAGGCGTCCACGTTGGGATCGGCGCTGATGACGTGGCGCCCCTTCGGCGTGGTGTTCACCGTGATGTGCCAGCCCTGGAGTCGAAGGGCGGCCAGGATGGAGGAAGTCTGCAGGCAGTCTCCGATTCCTCCATACCTCACGACTAGAATCCTTTTACGCCCTCCTGGGTTTCTTTCAAAAACACTGAATCTATGCCTGAACATTTGACGCTCTCTTTTGAGCCATTACCGTCCGCGCTTTTGCCATTTGAGCAAGTTGCTCTGGTAAGCCGCGCCACCGTCTTTTGGCAGCCACCGATAATTTCAGCTTCCACGCCGGCGTGAGTGTTCGCCCCTTGTGCGCCGCGCTGATCTTCGCCCGGCTCTCAGGCGTATGCCTGTGACCCGGTTTTCCGGCCGTCGCCCTGTTTCTGGCCACCATGTACGGCCGCGGCTTCCCTTTGCTCGCGGCCGAAATCTTGGCAATTGTCTCCGGCGTGTTCAGGTGCGGAATCGGTTTGCCGGCAGCAAGTCTGTTTCGTGCAGCGAGGTCTGGCCGCTTCCTGCCAGGGAACCGGCAGCCAAGCGTCCCCTCACCACCGTCCGTGACGTTCAGGAGGCGCGCGCCGTGCCGACGATACCATGCGATCAGCCTCTGCTCAGCCAGATGCAGCGTTGCGTCCCGTTCGATGACGAAGATAGCTGGCGTGCCCCCGGTAACGATCAGCTTGCGCAGCCATCTTGCGAGCGGGGTCTTTTGGCGCCGATAGGCGGCTGATAGGTGCGCGCAAAGCCGGTTCTTCAAATCGCCGGTCGTTTGGCCAACATACCTGATCCGCCCGTCCTCGCCGGCGATGCCATAGACAGTGACGCTACTCATCGGCCGCGTCCTTACGAAATACTAAGAAAAATGAGTATTCGTTACCCCCAGACCTAACTTCGTTTTCAAGAAGCGTCCAGGAGCCAATTTCCTTCATGGCGTCAATAATGTCGTCAGGAATGAAATCGTGCTTGTGGTCGGGATTCGATCCCGGCTCGCCAATTTTCGGGTACAGGTCCCGATGCGGCAGGTAGAGCACCAGATGTCCGCCGGGCTTGATGACCCTCCACCACTCGCGCAGCGCAGCCTTGTGGTCAGCAATGTGTTCAAGGCAGTGGCTGCTGAAAACGTAGTCGCACGATTCGTCGGCGATGAGGTTGAGGTCGGACGCATCGGACTTGATCTCGGCGATGCGCGCATCGCCGAAGTCCTTCCCGCTGTCAACGCGGATGAAATGGGGGAACAGAAACTTGTCGCCGCTACCGATGTCGAGGCCCCGCCCCCTCGTGTAGGGGACGATCAGATGGGCGATCTTCTCGGCCTCACGATGGCTGCTGTCGGCGTCGGGCCGCCAGGTCATGCTGCTTCGGCCGCCTGTGGCTTGTTCTTCGCCAGCCACGCCAGGGCATCGTGCCGGTTCTTCGGCGTGAATCCGGCCTCGACGCAGATTTCACGGAGGGCCGGATACTTCATCTGGAAGTACGGCAGCGCCTTCTTCGGCTCCGGTTCCGTGGCGGGCGGCGCCGCGGAGCCGCCGTCGGAATCGATAATGAACCCGGTCGTACCGGCAGCGAGGGCCGTGGCGTCATTGCTGTCGCCATGGAACGGCGTGCCGTCCATGAAATACAGCCGGCCGGCCTGCAGCAGCTTCGGCCCGGTCGGATGCGGGACCTGCGAGAACGGGTCCGTGCGGCTGAGACGGCTCATTCGAAGTTGGTCGGGTCGCTCTTGGTGTCGCCCCCGATCTTCCCCATCGGCTTGAAGCCGCTCTTGAGCGCGCCGGCGTCGGCGCCCGGCATGGAGCCGTCGAGCGGATAGCCGGGCTCCGTGCTCTTGTTGCTGTCGGGCAGGTCGGAGCCGCCCGTGGTGCCGTTCGGCCGGGTGTTGGGCCCGGTGCCCGTTGCATCGCGTCCCATGGTCATCACTCCTTGACCGCCTTCTTTTCGGCGGAGCTTTCGGTGAGGCGCCCGCTGCTGGCGCTTTCCTGGCCGTTGCCCCAAGGCAAGGGCTTGTCGTCCTGCTTGACGCCGTGGCCCTTCATTTCGGGCGGGTACTTGTTCTTCAGGTCGCTCATGGTTGGTCCCTCTCATTGACGGGATCGACGGGATCGACGGGATCGACGGGATCGACGGGCTTGGCGGCCTCGCTCAGGTCCGCCGGCGGCGGGACAGGCAGTGTCGGCTGATGGGCGCGACCGGCTTCCTCGCGGCGGCGATCCTCGATAAGACTCAGCACGTCGACCTTCCCGTCCGGGAAGCCAGGAACAACGAACTTGGCGCCGTCGATCTTGTGCCCGGCGCCAATAAGCCGCTCGACGAACTCGCGCGCCATCATGAGGGCCGGTGATTTGCCGTTGCCTACCCCGTGGATCGTAAGGCTCCATTGTCCCATCTTGAACTTGGCGACGTCGATCTGGTGCCCGGCGCGCCGCAGCGCGCCGACGAAGTTGAGCGCCATCATGTCGGCGTCCTCAGCCGGAGATGGCCCGTTCGGCTTGGTGGTGCAGTGCTGGCCAAGCCCGTGGATCGTAAGGCTCCATTGTCCCATTTGGTTCCTACCTTTCGTCAGGCCGGAACGGGTCCCGCTTGATGAACCCCGTTCCGGCGAAGGTGTCGAAGTCCTCGTCGGTGTGTGGGTTGTGCCCTTGCCGTTCGAAGTTGGGGAACGTCTGCCGTTCGCCGCGACGCCCCATCAAGATCGGGGACCCGAAAGTAATGGTCTTCGACGGCACGTCGTCGGGCAACCCCTCGTCGAGGTAGCCGCGCGCCACGTCCGCGGCGCTTGCGCCGACGCCGCTGGGCGTGCCGGCCATCTTGATGTCGTCGCTGTCGTCACCCGTCACGCTCGGCGGCATCCCGCCATTACGATCGGTTCGCATTGGACCCTCCTTCGGTCAAGGCAAGCTCATCAAGCCACTCGCGAGCATACCTGACGCCCTTGTATTCTGGAAGCCAGGGCCCGCCGTCGGTGAAGTGTACCATCTTCGGGCTGATCGAGGGATCGGAAATTCCGACCAGCCAATTCCATGCCGCGGACAGGCCGCCGATACGGTCGTCACGGCACCACATGAAGCGATGCAGGTAGGCCGCCGTCGCCGTGTTCACCGTGTTCCGCGTCAGACCGGCAAGGATCTCGGGGGCGCGCATGTTGAACAGCATCAGGCTCGACCAGTTCTTGCGCGGATAGACCGACTGAACCTTGCCGTCCATCTTGCGCTGGTTGGTCGGTACGTGGTCGTGCTTCACCGCCATGACGGCGAAGGACGGGTCGGCCAGCGCGAACAGCTTCCCAACGTCTTCAAGCCAGAGCGTGTCGCAGTCGATGTAGAGCGCCCACGCGGCGTCGGGGTCGAGCTTCGCGGCGAGCACGGGCGTCAGGAACCGCGTGTAGGTGAACTCCGTCGAGGCCAGCGGGTCGTCGGGCCGGTCGTACAGTCCGGCCTCGCGGAGCAGGCTCTGACGCAGCGGCATGATCGCCAGAGGCCGCTCCGGGTCATCGTGGTGCCGCTCCATCGAGGCGCGGCAGACATGCCATGCCGCGTCCTCGCTCGGATCGTAACCGATGAACACCGGCAGAACGGCGGCGGGGTCAGCCTTTGCCATTTACGGCGACCGGCGCATGGGCCGCGCGCCACTTTTCGATCAGGTCGAAAATGGCCGATGGCGTTTTGTTGATGTCGAACCCGGTTTCTTCGTTGATGTCCGTCACGATCCCAACGCTCCCGCCACCCGGACTCTCTTCGTAGAGAGCAATGCTCTGAGTGTGCCCGTAATCCGTCGGGATGGAAAGACGAACGAATTCCGCGCCGACGACATTCACGAGCATTTCCACGACCCACCTGTATTTCGGCGGCAGGTTCGGCCCCGGCTGATAGACGCCGAGGGCTGGATTGTAGACAATCGAGTTGCCAAATCTCTCATCCATTGCCGCGCCTCCTATCTTACTGATTTCGATTGACAGACGAAGACGAGCTCCCCGGCGTCATCGGTCCCCACCCTCTTCATTTCGCCGATCCTGAAGTGCTGCTGCACCATGATCTTCCACCAACCAGTGTCCTTCTGCAAGATGTGGGCGTTGCGCCCGTCGGCCATGACCTTCGCGGCCGGGCCAAGATGCACCACGAAGATGGCGACCTTCTTGGTCAATTCGGCCAGGTGGGCCAGCACGTTGCGGATGTAGTCGGGCTCGACGTGCTCCAACACGTCGAGGCAGGTCACGATGTCGGCCGGCGCCGGCGGCGAGTCCATGCCTGGGATGGCCGGATCGTACTCGTTCACGGTCACCGCCAGGTCGCCGGCGGCGTCCGCCAGGCCACGTTTGAGGGCGCCCTTGCCAGCGCCGTAATCGAGCATGGTGATCCGGCCATACCTCTTCTCGATCTGTCGGGCCAGCCCCAACACGACGCGAACGTGCCTGCCGGCGCCGATGCCGTAGTCGGGACGGTCGGCGTGAAGCTGGCGCTGGAGCGCCAAGTATTCCGGCGACATCAGGCCCTTGGGCATGGCCGCGGCGCGCTCGGCGAGCCACGCCCGCTCCCAGGCATCGAGCGCCGCAATCAGGCCGTCGCCGTGGATGGTGAATTCGACCAGCCCGGCCAGGCGCCGGCGCCACTTGATGTATTGGCGAGCCTGCGACGCGAAAGCCTCGGTCGTCAGCCACTTGCGCCCGTCCGGCGTCTCCGCCTCGAAGATGTCTTCCGGCGCCGGCCGCTTCTTGTCGTAGCCGTAGACGCTCTCGTAGCTCTCGAAGCAACTGTCGAAGGCGTAGAATTCCTCGCGCTGGAACCCGAGGACCTCGACCAAGCACATGGAGCGCAAGGGCGTCATGCCGCCGCCCATCAGGATTTCCGTCGGCCCGGCCGACAGCAGCAGGGCGTCGAGTTCCTCTTGCCGATCGGCGCCCTGGCCGACGCCGACGCGACACACGCGGTAGCCGGCGAGCGCGTCGAAGACCTCGGGGACGCAGTGCGCGGCGATGAAGTAGCCGACCTCGGGGTGCGGGTGGCGCACGTACTCGGCCATCGACGGCTTCGGGTCGATGATGAATTCGGCCCACGGCACGATCCCGTTCTCGATCAGATAGTCGTGCGTCTTGTTGCTCGTGATGATCTTGACCCGCGGGTCCTTGGCGCGCTCCCGAATCTCATCCAGGTATCGAGGCAGGCTCGGGCCGGCGGCGACGAACACGGCGATGTCGTCGTGGCGGGTAACGCGGCGGAGGCCGGGAAGCGTGCGCGCCATGTTGATGCGCGCGCTGGCGAGCATGAAGTCTTCGGACGCCGGCGGGCCGATCATCATGCTCGGCGGCCCGGCGCCGTCTTCCGTCAGCCAGGAGATCGGATCGTCCATGGCCTCATGGAGAAAAAGCCGGCGTCACCTACAGTCGGCATCAGGGGGGTCCCATGCGCCTGTCGGTGACGCCGGAAGTTAGGGAAACGAGAAGGCCGGCAGCCTACGCCGCCGGCCTCTCAAGATCAAGACGTGAAAACGGGTTACGTTTCGTCGCTGTCGGTGAGGACGGCGTATTCCCAAATCACGTCGTAGATGCCGCCGGTGTTGTCATGCCGCAGGCTGAAGACGTCGCCCATCGAGACAAGCGTGTTCAGCGTGGTGATCGTGATCGTGTAACTGCTCGGAGCCGTGGTCGCACCACCGACGCTGCCGCCGGTCGCCGGCGTCAGCGTGTTTGTGGTGGCCAGGGTGGTCGTGGCGGATTTCTTTATCACGTAGAAGCGTTCGTCGGCCGATGACGCGCTCTTGACGATGATGTGGACGGCATAGACGTAGGTCTTCTGCCGCGTGCGGAAGAAGGCGAAGTCCGTGGCCGATGCCGCACTCTGGTTGACGAGCAAGAACTCACGCCGGATATGGAAGTCCGGGTGGTCGTATTGGCGTCCGCGGGCTGCCATGGGTCATGCCCTCCTATGCCGCCGAGGCCCATTTGACGATGCGCACCTGCGCGGCCGTCGTATGCACGATGCCGAACCCGCCCAGGTAGTACCAGGCCACGCCCATCGATCGCCCGAAGTCGCCGGGGATCATACCGCGCATTTCCTCGGGGATGGAAATACCCTCCATCACCGTGTCCTCGCCGAAGAAGAACGCTTGGTTGCTGAGGCTGTTGGTGAACGCGGCCTTGGCGATGTTGGTCTGCTCGACGAAGCGGCACCCTTCGTACCGACCGATCTCGCCGTTCAGGATCATGTCGAAGCCGCGGTCGACGTACTGGTGGACGGCTTCGAGGTCGTTCTTGAGCGTGCGGAACGTGGTCGGGTGCGCCACGGCGAAATAATCGTCGCCGGTGTAGGGCGGGATGTTCCGCTCCTTCATCTTGTCGACGATGTCCTTGATGTGGTTCTTGCCCATCGCCACGCTGTTCGTGCCGGTCGCCGTGCCGTCGGTGTAGAGGGTGCCGGTGTTGGTCACGGTGGTTGCCACGTACTGCAACAGCGTGGTGTTGAACTGGTCGTAGGCGCCCGTGTCGAACGCCTTCTTGGCGTCGTTCTTCAGCGCCTTCTTGACGATGTTCAGGACCGGGATTTTCGACAGGTTGTCGAGCTTGCCGGTGTAGGGAACGCTGTTGCCGTATTCCGTGACGGTCAGCGTGCCCTGCGTGATGGTGAACTGCGTGCGCGGCATGGTGTTCGTCTCAACCAAGGTCCCACCCGCGGTCGCGACATCACCGAACACGTCCCAATGGTAACTCTGACCCCGGTGAAGCCCCTTGCCGGCGGCGTCCATCGCGTCGCAGAATTGCAGTGCTGTTACCAGCAGCAAAACAGCAAATGCCGTCATGCCGCCAGGCCGGTCATTTCTGCCGGCCTCTCGTTGTCGCCAACGAGACCAGACTTTATCATCGGGAGCACCAATGGCGTTCCCGCTCGGCGTGAAGTCGTTGAGGCATCGACATACCAACGGGCCTGCTTATCGAATTCCGCACGCAACGCCACGAATGTCGGGTTGCTGACGTAATCGACCGCGAGTGTATTGCCACCCTTGGGCATCCGCTGAACGAAACGGATAAGGGCAAGCAATGCCTCGGCGGTGCGCCGCTTGTTGATAAGGTACGGCATGATCCACTCAAGGACCGCCGCGCCTGAGCCCTGGCTTGCAACCTCGATGTTCATCTGCGTTTTGTACGCAGCGCCATTTTTCCCGCGCTGCGGGTGGACGCTATAGAAGAACACCACGCCTGCCTCGGCGTAGATTTCGGAGATTTTTTGGATCATCCGAATATCCGTGTTGGCGACCCGAACCTTCGGCCGGAAGTACGGCTTTCCGTTCGGGCCAGGCCGGACCTGGACGTTGAGGTTTCCCTCACCGTCAATGATCCCGGCCAGCCAAGCCCAATCGACTTGCCTGCGGATTGACTGCACCGATGAGTTTTTACACTTCGGTATCATCGGATACTCAGTTATCCCCGCACATAGCCAAGTTTGCGTTCCGCCAATTACTTAACGGAACTTGACCAGGGGCTGGACAGCGGTGCGGAGCGTAGCCGACAACTCGTCGGAATACATGAACCCGCCGACGCTGTTCGTAACCCACAATTGACCGATCATTTCATCCTCTCTCATTGTCTTGCCACCAGCTTGCGGCCAGCACGACCCTCGACGAGTTGCGCGAATCCACGCATCCGACCCTCGGAAATCACTTCGTCCGTGGTCTTCGGCGTTGGCTCGGCGTCGGTGCCGCGCGGCGACATGGCCGGCTTGATGGTCGATGGTGCGTCCCGCTTCGCCCGGATGCGACGCTCATTCGGCTTCGCCCCACCGGCCTCGGCGGGCTTTCCAGGCTTCTTTCCAGCGGGGGACTTCGTCGCAAGCCAGTCCAGCGTCGCCTGTCCAGCCCGACTGAACACGTCGGCCGCCGTTGCTTGGGAGCGGCCTCGGTAGTTCTCCATCAGGTGGACCCGCGTCAGGGCCTCCGGGGTCATGCGCGCCACGTCCTCGGGCTTGTAGCCGAGCCGATGCAGGTCTTCGGCACGGAACACGTTGACGTATTGCGCCGCCAGGCTGGCCAGATGCTGGTCGCCAACGACGTCCTGGAAAGATTCGCGGAAGGATTCGAGCCCCTCTTCGATCTGACGCTGCGCCCACGATGAGTAGGTCGCGTCCCGAACGATGGCTCCGGCATCCATCCTCGTCTTGGCGATCACGCTGTTCGCGATCGACTCGGCGAAGCTCTTTGCCGCCTTCCTCGCGTCTTCCCCTTCACCGAACTGCACCGCCTTCACGAAACCGTCGACATCGACGCCATCGAGGATGGTATTGTCCGTGGCAGGCTGCTTTTCCCCGTCAGGGGCGGCCGGTTCGCCGGCCGGGTTCCGACGTTCGCCCTTGATCTCATCGAGCGTCCGACGCGCCTCGGAGAGGGTGTCGTTGGCCGCGAGACCTTGGCGAGCGAGGGTAATGAGGTCCGCTTGGTTGACCCGGCGCACCGTGCCGTCCGGCATGGGCAGGTCAACGGTAATTTGGTCCGCGCCGGTTGCCGCGGCCGCCGCATCCTTGGCGACGGTCGCGGGCTCCGCGACGGCCGGCTGCTTGTCGGTGCCGTCGGGCTCCTGCCCTTCCTCGGCTTCCGACGGCTCATCGAACTTTACGCCGACGTCGGCTTCCTGCTCGGCGCGCCGGCGGGCGTAGATGCCCTCCATGACGGCGTCGCGGCCGAGCGGGTGAGCGGGCTTGCCGGCGCCATCGCCTTCGGCTGCCTTTTCGGCGCCGTCGGCTGGAGCGGCCCCATCGCCTTCCTCGACATCAACGAATTCCGGCCCTTGATCGCTGGGCGTGTGGAGGTCGTCGACTTCCTTGTCCTTCGCCATCACCGATCTCCCTCCGTCGTGTCCTCGTCCTCAGCAAGCGCCGACGCGGCCTGGTCGCCAGCATCAACCGTTTCCTTGATCCATGTCAAGATATTGTCGAGGGCCATGTATTCGCCTCTAAGGGTAGCTTCCTCGGAGGCCGTCAGGTTCGGTGATGTCGCCCAGGTGAACGCAATGTTCTTTTTGCGTTCGTCGGCCCGCCGCAGGATCAGATCGACCGCCCGGCTGGTGGCGATCTCGTTCTTGATCGCCAGTCCCAAGCGGATGGCCTCGTGAAGAGCCGAAACGTCGTCGTCGTCGGGCATCGTTACCGCCCGCCGTTCGACTTGGGCTTAGGCTTCGCCGCCGCGGCCTTGGCGCGCGCCCGCGCAAGAGTCCGCGTGGCATCGGCGCTGGCGTCGGCCGTCTTCATGGCGACGCGCTCATCCACTTCGGCGCCATGCTCGGCGAGGCGCTGCTCGAGGTCCGCGCGAACATCGGCCCGCGCCTGGTCGGCCATGGCCTCCATTTCGGCCATGCTGATGTCGTGGCCAGCCTTCATGTTCTTCAGCTTCTGCTCCAGCATGAAGCGCATCCGCTCCCTCATGAGCTTCTGCTGGAAGTCCTGGTCCTGGAACGACAGGCGCTGGCCAGCCTCCTGCTCCATGATCCTGGCCTTGGTCTCCTGGGTGCGCGAGTTGTCATCGGCCTTCTGCTGAAGCTCCTGGACGACCTGCTGCGCCTCTTGAAGCTGCTGCTCCAGGACGGCGGCGTTGCCTGGGTCTTCCAGGTTGAAGAACCGCTTGGCGGCGTCCTTGTAGCCGGCCCTCCCGAACACTTCCTGGACGAAGGCTTCCTGGTTGACCTTCGCCTGGATGGTGGGGCCGGCGATCAGGCCGACGGTCTCAGCCGCCATCCGCAGCGCGGAGATCGCTCGCATCGGGTCGGTGGCGCCCTGGCCGACGTCGACGCGGACGATCATGTCGGTATCGAGGTCTTCCGGCGCCACGCCGGACATCCGATACTTCCTGCCGACCTCGGCAGACTCGGCGGCGACGGCGACCAGGGCCTCGTCCGTCTCGTACACGCGCAGCAGGGCGACCAACTGGTTCAGCACGGGCTCGACCCAGGTCTCGGCGAAGACCTTCAGGTCGTACTCGCTGATCGCGTTGGAATCACCCTTCAGTAGTTGCATGCCGCCAACGGTCTCGTTCATTCGCCTGTTGGACTGCATGCTCGACGGGCTGAAGGCCCCCATGATCTCGTCCATGTCGAGGTTGAGGCGGTCCTGCTCCTGGAAGCTCGACGCCGTGACGTCGGGCGGCCGGTCGAACTTGACGTCGCGCTCCGGGTCCTGGGTCAGGATGGCCCCACCTGGCACGGATCGCTTCACCGCCTTGTAATCGGTGTTCCCGCCGCGCCGCAGGATGACCCGGCCGTTCATGGCCAGCTTCACGTTGTCGATGCGCTGGTTGGTGATCTCGTTGGCCTCGGTCTGCAACTCCTGACCAAGCTCGACCTTGCTCGCCGGGTAGGTCTTGTGCGTCTCGATGATGCCGACGCCGCGGACGAACGGCCGGATGCCGTGGAGGTACGCTTCCTTCAGCGGTCGCGGCTCCGACAGCATGAACAGGCCGGCGCCAAGGGTGAAGTATTGGAAGTCTCCGGCCTTGGTCCGCATGATGTTTTCGTGGACCCATACGACGGTGAAGTCCCACACGCTGTCGGCGGATGCCTTGCTGTCGGTCTGGCCCGTCTCCCGCTGGAGGCGTATCTGGTCGGCCAGGCTCACGCGCGCCTCGGCAAGGTTGGCGCTGCTGGGCATGCGCCATTCGGGCTTGGTGCCGGGCTCGGTTGGGGTCGCTCTCGCGATCACGTCTTGCACCATCATCGGCCAGCGCACGCAGATGTATGGCGAGGTCGAGATCGGGTCGCGCCAGTCGGCGCCAGGGTGGTGGCGAAAGTTCTCGAAAGGGATCAGGTCGATGACCGGCTTGTCGGCCTCGACCTCGATCACGTCGTTGTAGGCGATCTGCCCGTTCTCGTCGACGACCAGGTTACCAGCCTCATCGACCTCCGGCTCCGACGACACCATGCGCTCCCGGTATTCCCACGCCTGCCGGCTGTAGACCATGCCGACGACCTGGGAGTCTTGATAGGCGCCGATGCAGGTCAGGAACCAATCGATGCCCTTGGCCTTGGTGAGGCGTAGGTTGACCAGGGACTTCATTGTCGCCGCGATCGCCTTGTCGCGAGGATCGGATGGGTTGACGGCCTCGATGCTGGCCACATCCATCGTGCTGAAGAAGGCCGCGACGGCGTTCGCCTCGCTCTTCCGCACCGCACCGCGGGTCTTCGGGCGAAAGAGCTTCGACCGCCCCTTGTAGTCGCCGGACAGGTATTTCGACCCCGGCGGATGACGGCTCTGCCATGCGCGGAGGTTGCGCATCACCTGGCCATCGATGCCGGTGTTCATGTGAGACTCGGACATTTCGTTGCAGCGCCGGGCCAGATCGAGCCAGTGGGCGTCTTCCCACAAGGCAGGATCGCTCGGCCTCGCCTCGATGCCGGTCCCGGCGCTTCCCTTGGCGCCCCGCTGGGGGTCCACAAGCCGGTTCGCCGGCGTGTCCCAGGTGTCGGTGCGCTGCGCCTTGCTCATAGAGCCGTCGGCGGCGGCGCCAGCCAAGGCTTGAAGTGATCCAGCGACAGCGGAACGGCCGAGCCGCGCACCAAGCCGAACCGCTCAAGGATTTCACCGCCGGCCGTGACGACCCGCTTCAAGGTCGGGTCGTTGTCGAGGTCCTTGCGGATGCGCAGGCGGTAGCCGAATTTGTACGACAGGTCGAAGTTCTTGATGACCAGCAGGCCGGTGGCGTGCGACGCGCTCACCGCCCAGCGGTAGTTGGGGTAGTGCGCGCAGAGCTTCTCGGCCGCGGCCGCGGCCAGCAGCTTGTCCTTGTCAGTGACCTCGAAGAGGCTGACCCTCTGGCGATCAACTGTCGCTTCCATTTTTCGTGCCCGCCTGATGCGTCATGGTCAGCCGGCTGAGACGATCCTCGCGATAACGCACGTACCGCGGGTGGTCGTGGATGGCGCGGAGCAGGTCAAGCCTGCCGGTGATCGGCAGCACCCCGCCAACCAACTCGGCCCCGGGCTCGGTGATCTCCTTCAACGCTTCGGTCAGGATGCGGTTGAGGCAGGCGTCCGCCTTCTCACCGACCTTCAACTGCAGCCAGGCCGCGATCGCCGCCTCGTCCTTGAAGTCGTGCAAGAGGGCCGCATGCTGTTCCTCGCTGATGGTCACGGTGACGTCCATCCGGTTCATTCCTCGATCAGCCAATGGAGCGCGGCAAAATCGCTGGGCGACAGCGCGGTCGGGCCGAGGTCTTTCAGCGCAACGAGTTTCACGTCCACGTCGATCTCGATGGCGCGCAGTTTGAGGAACTGCGCCTCGAACGCCAAGGCATCCTTGACCGTGATTCCCGCGCCGACCATGACCAGCTTCCCATCCGCATCGGTCTCGGCGTGCTCGCGCACCATCTTGATGCGCGCGGCCTCGAAGTCCTGGAACATCACACCGAGCTTCCGAAAACTTTTGCCGAGCCAATAGCTCGTCGTGGTCGGCAGGCCCGTCAACGCGCCGAGGCGCTGCAGCGCGGGCCACGAGTCGATCAACTGGCCATTCGTGATTTTCATGGTCATGCGCTCAATCCTGCGGAATACATTTATCTGAGCCGCGCACGAATTAAGGCAATCCGTTGATTGAGTTGCGCAAGCCATCCACCGTCCAGCGCCAGGACGGCTTCTCGCAACCGACGCGGTGTCTGGCCAGCTTCAAGTGTTGCAATCTCGGTCAACACGGTCACATTTGCGGCCTGCACGTCAACGTCGAACGCTGCGATCATGGCCTGCGCCGTCACTCGCTGGTCAGCCGTCGCCTCCGGCTTGAAGTCGATCCGCCACGTTGCCCTATCGTCCTCACGGCCGATTGATACTCCGACAATAGGAGCAACGGACAAGATACGGTCAAATATAACTTTACTAAGTTGAGGCATGTTCTACATCCTTGTCAAGAGGTTGATACCCGTAATAATTCGACCAGCACTGTTTATCCCGTACCACGTTGTAGTATTCGCGGTATCGCGAGTATCTTCGAGAGCCTGGAAAAAATGCCAGCCAAGGCCGGGAATGCCTGCGTACATTGCAACGGCTGAATTCGAGATTGCACCAAAACCGAACATGCCTGTAGAGCCGTTACTGTCACCCGGTATCGCGGATGTCGAGTCCAAACCTACGCCAACGAGTGCAGTCCCAGAAATCGCAACCTCTCCCGCCCCATTGTAATTAGCACATACGCCATCTTCATTTAACCCTCGCACAATACTGATACGATTACCCACTGAATTGTTTGCTGAACGCCATGCGGTAGCAGCAGCGACGGCCCAAGTAGCCGTGGAGTCGTTGACGCCCGCCACAACCCCGACACGGTTGTACATGTTCCACAGGCCGAGGATTGCTGCCGTTCCCCCAACCGCTGATGCTCCAAAGCTGTACTGGGTTTGACCGTCCGCCGTTGCCCGCATGGTGCCTAAATAGGTAGCGGTGCCGATTGCAGCGGTGAGCGTGTTGCCCGACGCGCTTCCGAAGCGCAGTGTCATCGACACGGTGTTTGTCAGGATGCCGGCGATGTAGCTTAGTTCGGTGGTGCCGGCCCCCGTGCCGCGCCCGGTATCGCTTGTCCAGGCAGGCCCAGTGCCAAGGCGCAGCGTGCCGGCGTCGTTGACAACGAAGAGGTCAAAGTTCTTCCCCGACTGCTGATAGCCGCCGAAAGCAGCATTACTGGTTAAGGCAAGACTCAGTTGGGCCGTATTGGAGTAGGTGGTCCAATTTGTCCCGTCATAGATCGAAATGCGCCCAGGGGTATAGTAGACGGTCGTGGCCGCAAGAACTTGGGCCACCATTACTGGAACACCAGTCGTTAACGTCAGTCTACCTAGCGGGATAACTGGAAGCGTCGTCCCTACTTTTTCTATAGCCCAGCCCGTAGTCGAGACCTTTTTCGCCCTCGCCGACTGATTGGCAGCGAGCGTGATGCTCCCCGTCGTGCCGTCAGGTTGCAGCGTCAGCGTGTCCGAAGTGAGCGCGATAGTGAGTGTGTTGATCTGATTCTCGAAGTTGATGATCGTCCCGACCGGATAGGCGACGTTGGCGTTGCTGTCGATGGTGAAGGTGCGCGCGTTGTTGTCCGCTACCGGGTGCAGGAGCGTCTTGCCCTGGTCCCCAAGAACGGTCGTGTAGGCCACGCTCTGTGAGTTGATCGGCGACCCACCAGCCGCCGCGGCCTTGAGGTTAGCGACGACGGTCGTGGACGTAACCACCATCGGCGTGCTGCCGTCGGCGACGGTGTTGGTCAGCGCGCCGCTCATGTTGAGCGTCGTGAACGTCGCTGCTGCCGCTGCCGCCGCGCCGATAATCGTGCCGTCGAGCGATCCGCCGTTGATATCGATAGTCGTGACCGTGCCGAGGTCCGCCCACGTCGCTCCAGCGGCCGTCGGCGAAGTCGTGATGATCGGACTGACGAGGGTCTTGGCGCTGAGGCTTTCGGTCCCGGCCAGCGTGGCCAGCGTGCCCGTGGTCGGCAGGGTGACGTTGGTCGCGCCGGTCGCCGTCAGCGTGAGGCTAAAGGCGCCCGACGTGACGAAGGCGTTGGCAAGCGTCAGGTTGCCGGCAAGATCGACGGTGCGCGCCGCGTCGTTGACCTTGACCGTCAGCGTCCGGCCGACGGTGAGATTTTCGGTGTTGGCGAAGGTCAGGTCGAAGGCGCCGGTGCCAGTCGAGCGGATGCCAAGGGCCGTCAGCGCCGTCGCCGCCCCGCCGGTGATCGTCGGCGCCGTGAACGTCTTGTTGGTGAGGGTCTGCGTCGCCGCCAACAGGACCATGCTGTCGGCGGTGAACGCCGGGATGGTCAGGGTGGCGACGGTCGCCGTTACGATCGCCGCCAGACTGAGGCGGAGCTTCTTCGTGTTGTCCGTCGGGTCGGAAATGGTGACGCGGTCGAGGAAATCGACGTTGCCGACGAACTTTCCGTCATGGGGCGTGAAGGGCATCGGTCATTGCCTCCGGCGGTTACACGAACGGCGACTGGTTTGGCGGCCAGTAGAATGTCCGGCCGTTGGTGAACTCGACCGACGGCTGCTCGCGGAGCTTCTTGTCGTAATCCTTGTCGGCCTCGCGGCAGACCGCTTCCCAATTTCGCTGCGTGTTCGATGCGGCCATGGACGCCTCCATCAGTTGGCGGCCGAAGCCTACACCGCCTTGAGGGTGGGCGCAAAGCCTAAGTGCCGTGCCAGAACATGCCGCCGTATTCCCCAAGATGGCAAAGTTCGTGCTGGATCGTGTCGGCCTTGGCGAAGCCCGTCAGGTCGTCGGCGATCCAGATTGCCTCGTCACCCGTCACGCCGAACGACCATGTCAGGCCGTTCACGTCCCGCCCGGCGGCGCTGGTCAGGACGGCCCGCGAGACGTAGGTGATCTTGACCCGACCTGGCGCGACGAGCTTGGACAGGTCGCGCTTGCAGATCACGGGCCAGGGATTGCCAGCCTGGTCGGTCGGGCGTTCCCATGGCGCGGCCGGTGGCGGCGGCGCGGTTGAGCAGGCCACCGCAAGTGCCAGGGCCGCCACGCCAGCGAGGAAGCACCGGACGGCCATTTCGCCCAAACCGATTTCCATGGTCGAACTCCTATCCCGATCTGTCTTCGTCGTCCACAAGGTTGGCCTCAAGAGATTTACCCAGGGCCTTCGGGGGCCGGTCGGACAGCGCCCCACGGATCACCGGCCAGGTGCGCGGTTCCGTCCCGCTCAAGATGGACGCCGCCCGCGGGTTCGTCGTGCCGCAGTTCGAGCATATCTCCGCGCGGCTGATAAGTTGGCCACAGGCCGCGCAGTGGTGGTCGTCGTCAAGGCCCTTGTCGCCAACCCGGTAATACCCCGTCATTTGCTTCCTCCCTTCAAGGCGGCGGCCTTGGCTTTGGCCCCAAGCCGCAGGAAGATTACTCGCTGCTTGGCGGTCAAGGGCGCCTGCGGCCGGGCGCTCACCGATACCAGGAATCCCCGTTCCCAATCCGTCCAGATGTCAAGCCCCAGCAGGGCCATGACCTCTACCCAATGCGGCTGAGGGCGCTGCCGACGGATGTGCCCGCGGTCACCGAGGACGGGGCGCCTCAAGAGAGTTTCCCAGGTCAGCATGGCCTCGCGCACCATGCGGTCGGCCAGCAGGGCGGCGCTGGCGCGCTCGCCGTCGTGAGCCGATCCGAACATGCCGCAGACCTTCACCAGCCGAGCGATCATGTCGTCCATGGCATCGGCGGGATGTCGAGCTCAGGCCATGCCGGTATTTCGAAGACGTGGCGATGCGCGATCATCCAAAGAGCCTGGGGCATTTCGTCGCCGGCGATATAGCCTGTGCGCGACCGGAAGGCGCCGGCCAAACGATTAAGCTGTTTGCGCAGTGCCAAATCGTACATCGCCAGGACGTAAGTGTCGTGGCCAAGGACGCCCTTGCGCCTGTTGCACGCGGAGCACGAGGCGGCCAAGTTGGCGACGCCGCGCTTGGAGCCGCCAAGCGCCACCGAGGTCAGGTGCTCCGTGGTCGCCCGCTTTGGCGAGTAGCGGTTCCCGTCGTTTTGGAACGGCTCAAGGCAATAGATGCAGGTCCAGCCCTGGCTCTTGGCCATGTTGACTAGGGCCGATCGGTTCGCGAGGCGCAATCGTGTCCTGCGTTTGCTTCGCATCGGTCAGGGCCCTGGCTTCACCAACCGCAAGCGAGGCTGGCTGTCCATTGGGTCCATCATGTACCGTTGTATAGGATGGGTGCTAAACTCACAAAATACAACGCCGTCCGGAATCGCCCTTGAAATCGGCACGTAGAATTGAAAGCCCATCGTCTCATCAATCTCGTGGTTCATCATTCCACGCTCGACCTCGTACCGAAGCTCGTGGAGTAGCTTGGTAATCCGCTCCATCCGAAAGCTGGGTGCGTCAGTCGTCATGTCTTCTCCTTCCCGGCCCTGGCGTTCGCAGCTTCGACCTGGGCGGACAGGGAGTAGATCAGGTCGGCGGCTTCAAGGTAGATTACTGGTGGAAAGAGTCTTTCGTCGTGCTCGATGAAATGTATCCGGTGAAGCTCGCGCAAGCTCCAGATGGCCTTCGCCACCTCTTTCGGCAACCGCGCATCACGTTCAACGGCGGACCAAATCTTTGGTACTACCAATGCGTCCCGCTGCCCCTGTGCGTAGCCGGCGGCGTAGCCCTCAGCGTGGGCACGGGTAAAAGTTGTATTAAGCACATCAACTCGGTTTTCATCTTCCACGGTCATATCATTCCTCGTCTTTCTCGGTAAGGATAGTTTTCATGGCCTCGCCCTAAGCGCGGCGGCGGTTTTCTCGCAGACAACATCGCCGCTATCGACCTCTTTCATCCCCTCGGTCGGCAGCCGCATGGCGGCGAGTGCGGCGCGGGCCATTCTTCGCCATGTCTCGCGGTCGGACTCAGATAGTCGGTCCCATGCTGGTTTTGGCCGACTGCCAGCCATCATATGCGGGAATGCGTCGCGGATCGCCCGCGCAATCTTCTCAACTTTATTTGCGGGGTGAGTTCCGAGTAACGATGCCTCCCGCTGCCCTGCCGCGTGCCCGGCGGCGTAGCCCTCAGCGTGGGCACGGGTAAAAGTTGTATTAAGCACATCAACTCGGTTTTCATCTTCCACGGTCATTTTGCCCCTCGCGTCAATGCACGACCGGCCCGCCGGGGCCATCGTACTTCCGGGATTCCTCGAAAGCCGCCTTGGCGGCCGCGGCCACATCGGCCGGCGTCGGCGCCGGCGGCCGCTTCTGATCGGCCGGCGCCTCGATCGTGCTGATCCCATACACCTGCCGCTCGAGCTCAACCACCTTGGCCATGACAGCCACCAGCTTGGTGGCCACGGTCACCGCGGTATCGCCCCTGCCTAGCACCAGCAGGGTCCGGTTGTTCCGGGCCAGCCAGGCGGTCATCTGTTCAGGGGTGGCATCCTTGGGAGGCTGTTCCACCATCTGGCCACTGGCCACCAGGTCTTCGAGGATCACCATCAACTTGTCGGAGAGGTCCCGCAGGCGCCGGAGGCCAGACCGATGGGACCTATCGACCTCGACGGTGGTGTTGGTGGCGCCCTCAACGATCTCGGCGTCGGCCTCGGGATCTGGTGCGCACTGCGCACCTGCCGTCTGCGAACCAGGTTCGCGCGAGCGTTCGGTGCGAACCCCAGCCTGATCGGCCAGGATGGCGCGCCGGGCGGCACGGCGAACGTCATCTGAAAGGTCCCGTTCCCACGCGCGCTCGCGCGCACGCGCACGTATGGCCGTGTCACTGATCCCATGGCGCCGGCCGATCTCCCGGATGGAGTAGACGCCGGCGCGGTACTCTTGCTCGATCTCGGGCCAGTCAGG
>ERZ1292642.471-Hain-H14-01um-R1-471-length-23256-cov-4_pt1 | contig 23256 bp, 47 predicted proteins | sample MGYA00564403_ERZ1292642 | MGnify/ENA primary metagenome ERZ1292642 (study PRJEB36523, sample SAMEA6512643) | groundwater metagenome | collected 2019-01-09 | study: AquaDiva: Metagenomics assemblies of 32 groundwater samples
ATGATCCAAACCGGGCCAGCGCGTCCTGCTCGCCAACGGCGGCGAGGACCGCCGACGAGGGCAGGTCGAGAAGGAGCCGGCCCCAGGCATCCACGAAGGCATCAGCTTCCGCGCCCTCGGTTGGCATCTTCCATGACGGCCAGTAGGTGGAGATCAAGCCCATGACTCTCGGCAGGTCGGTCCTATTCACCGCGGGCCTCCATTCGTTGGGCCACACCGGCTAGGACGCTGAGCGTCGTCGGCTGACCGTGACCATTCGACTTTGCCTTGTGTTCCTGGTTCGCTTGGAGCCGAAGCTGGTCGTACTTGTCGCGAAACTTCGGCATGGACAAGACGACGGTGCGCCAAAACTCGCTGGCTTGGCTCCACCTGACCAAAGCCTCGGCTTTATCCACAGGTCGACCGTCTGAGTCGATCAGCAACCGGGCGGCGTCTAGCCAGCGCTTGGTCACCACGGGACGCTTGGAGCCGTTGGCTTCGATGAGGTCTGCGAGAAGCGCACAGAGGCGAGCGACCTCAGGTCGCTCCGACGTTGTACTTACGTTGTTACTTACCGTTGAGGTATAAGGCGCGAAGTCGCTGGATTGGACTCGTCGTTGTGCTGAATTGGACTCGTCGTTCTCAGAATTGGACTCGTCGCCATCTGACAAGTCCAATTCCTGGACTTGTCGCTCTCGGTCCATGAGCACGTCGAACACCGTGGCTCTCGACCGGGTGCCGCGCTGGGTCACCGTCACCCACCCTTCCTGCTCCAAGCGGTTGAGCGTGGCAAACACGGTGGCCCGGCTGTAAAGCGACCCTTCGATCAGGTTCGACAGCCCAGGGTGTGAATGTTCTCCGTCTGAATTGGCCGAATCGGCGATCACGATGAGCACGGCGCGCATGGCTCGGTCCTTAGGCCCATGCTTGAGAACCCAGCCGGTTACACGACCAGCCATATGCTCTCGGTCTGGTCGGGTAGTCTGTCACGCGACACGGGAGTTCGTCCCTCCTGCTGTCAGTTCGCAAGAGCCGGCTCTCTCGGGGGCCGGCTCTTTGCGTTTGGGTTGTGGTAGCCACCCTAGCCGACCTCGGCCGATGTGTCACCGATCTTCTTTGCGAGTCGGTGGGCGCGGTGGTAGGACGTGTTCGCGGCCCGGCACGGATCGCATTTGCAGCCGCGCTGATAGCGGCTGAGCGTGCCGTGCTCGCAGTAGATGCCCGGCAGGATTCGCTTGGCTGGATCAGCTCGACCTGTCGAGTGACGCCATTGGAGGATGTAGGCCCGGTTCGCTTCGCGGCATCGCCGGCATCGGCAACCTGCGGTGTAGCCGGAGCGTGTCCCGTGGTTGGGTGGCTTGCGTGGCACGTCAGCGCCCTACCTGCTCGGCTAGGGCCGTGTCGCCCAGCCAAGAGTCCCACACGTTCGCCGGGTGCAAGCCGAGCGCTACGGCTACCCGATCGGCCGCGTACTCGGTGAGCCCGCCCCGCCGACTGGTCTTGTTCGCCCAAGTTTTGGACAACCCCAATCGCCGCGACAAGGCGATAGCGCTCAACCCGGTCGCCTCGCACAGGGCGGCGATCGGATAGCGAGGCCCGAAGTCAGGCATCGGACGCCTCGATGAACGCCGGCATACCCTCGCGACCCAGGATGCGCTTGGCCTTGTCGTGGCTGAACGTGACCACGACCACCCAACCGAAACCGGGTCTGACCTCTACCCGCGCCGGCCCCGAACCGATCAGATTCCAGGGTGCTGCCTGGCCGCGCCAGACACGCTCCCGATGGTCGGCATCCCAAAAGTCCAAGTGGCCTAAACCCCACCAGTACGGGCGGGCATCCTCGGGCGGCGACGGGCGAAGTTGGAGTTCCACCGTGATGATCGGCGTCCGATCGGGGAAAGCCGTTGCCTCTCCCCGTTGACCGTCAGGCGCGGCCATCGCTGGCGGCGGGCTGTCGTGCCGGGGAGAGGCAGAGCGGTCTTGCGGGACGCACCCAGCCAACATGGCATGGTAGGCGTCCTCAAGTTCAGTCATTCGGCGGCCAGCGCCTCGGCGAGCCGCTTGCGTACAGTGTCGGGCTTGCCGCTGGTATCCAACTCTCTCGATTCGAGCTCGGCGAGCACTTCCACCGTGTCCATAGCTTTCACCGTGGCAATGGCGACAGCCAGCCGGTCTGCTGTGGACGGTCCTGTGACCGCAGGGGCGTCCGGACCGGCGAGCGTGCCCTGCACAGCCTCCGAGCCCGTTGGCGGCGCTTGCGGCTCTGTGGCGTGACTTTTGGCGACCTTTTCGGCCTCGGCCAGCGACGCCTGGGCGCGGGTCAGCCGGTCGGCGTGATCTGCTTCGGCAACGACAGCCTCAGCGGCGGCGATCTCGGAAGGCTCCGGCGGCCGCTCCTGCTCGGCCTTTTCCACGTCATCTAGGTGGGCGTTCGTTTCCTCGATGGCCAGCTCGTCCCACTCTCGGGGCTTGGTGCCGATCGGCGGGTCCTGCCCAGCCCACCACTCTTTGAGGGTGGCCTTGCCCTCATCGGACATGGCTTTGATGCGGGAGAACAAGTCGATACGGGCCTGCTCCAAACGCTGCTGGTCGCTCACCGGAGCGTCAGCCTCAGGCGAACCAGAGTCGGCGTCGTCCTTCTTGTCGCCCACGCAAAACGCCTGCAACAGAACGTACTTATACGCCTGCGTGCGACCTTTATTGGCGCCTTTGTCAGAATTGTCGCGGCCGACAGCCGTAAGCGGGCCGATGACGAGATGGTCCTCGATTCCCCCGGGCCCGTAGGCGTCGTACTCCATGCGGATCGTCGTGTCCGTCCACGGTTTGCCGGCCACGGTGATGTCGCGGACCTCGTAGGACAATTCACGGGGGATCAGAACAAGGCAGTAGCGGCCCATGAGCTGCTGCAAGTGCTCGGTGATCGCCTCGATGCCCCGGTAGGCGTAGCCGCCCTGCTCGGGAGCGGCCCGGCCGAGTTTGCCGATGCCGGGAAGGTCGCGCATGACCGCGGCGATCGCCTCGATCACATTGCGCGGCTGGTCAGGTTTGGTGCCGTTTGCCGAGACTGGCGTTTCAACGGTGGACTCGGCCGTGGTCATGCTGACTCCGTTCTACGGTCGGCTAGGGCGACGTGATCGTCGACCAAGTACAAATGGTCTAGGTCATTGCAGGTCGGGTCGCCGCAGCGCCGGCGGACCTCTTGGACGATGATGCTGCCGTCGGGGTGACGCCACGCTGGCTGCCCGTTCGGATCATCGTGAGGACTCACGAACGAGAGCGTCTTGTGGCACCAGACACAGTTCATGAAGGTCTCACCGAGTACGTGAGTCGCGGCGGAACGATCTCGAGGCCGTGCTGGGAAGGCCCGGACTGGCGTTCGACCACCTCGCCTGTCGTCGTGTCCACAGCGAAAAACTCACCGTCGACCACCTTGAAGTCGATCACCGACTTCACAGCAGCGGCGACCGGGACGACCTTTACCTCGACCAGTTCCTCGCGGTCACCGGCCCACAGCACGACGGCCTCCGGGTCGACGATCTTCACGCTGGCCTTGTGTTCGGTGGTCTGGACCTTGCCGTTCGGCAGGACGAGCGATTTGGCTTTCGGGTCGGCTTCGCGTCGCCCGGCGGCATACAGGGTCAGGTGATCCTCGAAGAAGGCCAGCCGGTTCTTCAACGGCGAGACTTCATGCTGCTCCCAGGCGTCGATCTTCGCCCTCCACGCCTCGGCCTGCGCTCGGATCACGCCCATCCGGTTGGCCGCGTCGGCATACTTGCCCATGCTCCACGCGGCCGAACCCAAGTCGGTGATCGACCAGCGGTCCCGGGCCAGCTCGACCAGCGGGTTCTCGCCAGGGTCGGCATCCAATTCGTCGTCGGATAGCGGTGGCGGGCCGAGCACGTCAGCCAAGCTAGGCAGCGGATCAGTCACAGGTGGGCCTCCTTCGCAGGGTCAAGCCCATGGTACCGACCCGCCGAGACAAGAATCAAGCGCACTAGACTCGTCATGGGATTGGCGTTAGACTCACGGTATGAGCATCGACGACTGGTCCGCCCATCCGGCCGCGCTGTACCCCGACGAGGTCGACGGCCCATCGGGCGATGAGTCGCACCTTCGACCAGCCGAGTCCACACGCCACGATCGCGGGGAAGCGGATGAGGCGGGCAAAGCGGCGAGTACCGCCGCCTCGGCTGGCCGATGAACACCCACACCACTGCGTTCATCGGGGACAACACCCGCCCCACCTGCGAGATCCAACGAGAGGCCGGCGATCTCAAACCGTTGGCGGTTGTCACTGTCGCCGGCGGCTACAACAACGATGTCACGCTGCAAGGCACACCCGAAGCGGTCGATACTTGGGTGCGAACCCTGTTCGAGGCGTGGACGGCCGAAGGCCATCGTTACAACATGGCCCGCATCGCCGACCTCGCCGGGGTCAGCGACCCGCTCGAAGTTGACGAGCAGGCGCTCGCCGATCCATGGCCCGACGAGCCGCTCGAGGCGCCAGCCTCGGCATCGTCATGAACTTTCCGTGGCAGCTTGTCGCCACCATCGTCGCCGTCCCCACCGCCGTCGCACTATTCGGCTGCTGGTGGGCTGACATCAGCCACCGATACGGATTGGACCGGCCGCCAACAACACGGGCCTACACGCGGCAACAAGAAGCACTCCGGCGGGCCAGCCGTCCGAGAAGCCTGCCGTGAGGGCGGCAGGGCGGCGATGACTCGCATGGCTAGTAGTCGATCAGAAGCCCATACCTGCCATGCCGAGGCGTGCGAGGAACACGTACCGCCCAAGATGTTCATGTGCCGTCGCCACTGGCGGATGGTGCCCTACGGCCTGCGGCTCGCCGTGTGGGCTACCTACCAGCCAGGCCAAGAGAAGCTCGACGGGACCGCCTTCCCGACCGACGAGTACCTCGAAGTCACGAGGGAAGCAATCGAAGCCGTAGCCGAGAAAGAGGGACGCAGATGCCCAACCGAATAGGGAGCGCCAACACGGTGCAAGAGTTGATCGACCTGCTGACCCAGCTTCCACCCGACAAGCCCGTCCGGGTGCTCACCATGACCCAAGAGTTCCCGGCTCAGGTCCATGAGCACGAACGCTGCGTCACGGTCGAGCCGTGAGCGGCGGCGATGACACCGTGACGGGAGGGACCGACTGATGGCGCAAGTGTGGCAATGCGACCGCTGCGATGTCGTGAGCAAGGACGGCAACGTGGACGACCCGCCCGAGGACTGGGTAACTCGCTCGCTACCGATTCGAGGAAGCGAAGGTGCCCGCTCCTCGATGGACTCGACGCTCTGCACGGCCTGCGACGACTTGCTCTACAAGTGGTTCTACTACCGACAGGGCGGCGATGACTCACCCGCAGAGAGGAACGAATGATGGCTAACCCTCGCTGGACGTGGACGGTCGAAGGCACCGTCCCCACCGACTCGAACGGTCGCATCTGGAACCAGAACTTCAACCTCCAGGCTGTCGCATCGACGCTGCAAGAAGCGGTGGACGCCACGGTGGCGAAGTACCCCGACATGACACTCCACAAGGTGTGGCGGGACCGCAACATCAAGGACGTGATCGTGGCTCCGGGACGGGGCGGCGATGACTCGCATGGCTAAGACGCCGTACAAGATCGTGCCTTACGAGCCGGACGCTGCCGATGTTGTCGATCGAGAGACAGGCCAGCCGGTCGGCTACGTCGTGAAATGGGCTCATGGCTGGTCGGCATACATGGCTGCCAGCCGAGGTGACCGCCTATCCTTCGGTTCGGTGCCTTTCAGGCCGGAGGTTCACTCCGTGGTGGGCCGTCGCCGCGACCTTTACACGACCCGCTACCGGGCTGACGCCGCTGCCGAAGTGTGGCATCACTGGGAATACCTACAAACCGAGGGCGGCGATGACGGCGGTACAGGGTGAGTGACTTCGTCCTCGACTTGGAGTCGAACCCGCACCCGAAGATGCTGGCCGGCGCTATCGCTGCCCGCGCTGCCATGAAACGCCAGAAGCTCGGCACCACCGAAGCCCACTACCGCTCCGGCGTCTGGTGGGGTTATGTCCAGGCGATGGCCGACGCCACCGGCTGCGACCGCGAGGAAATCGTCCGCTGGGTACGTCACCACGAACAGGTCAAGACGTGATCTACCTGACCGGGGCCACCAACGACCAAGACGAACCCCGCCTCATTGCTGGCGGCGTCGGCCTGATGGTCGTGCGCGGCAACAGCTACCACCTTCGCATCGGCCGCTATCCGTTTTGGGCAGCCGACATCGGCATGGCCGCCTCCGACGCTGACCCGTACCTCGCCTGGCTCGACCACCTCTCGACACGCGACCGGTGCCTGTTCGCCGTCAGCCCCGACGCCTACCCTGATGCCATCGAATCGCAACGGCGCGGCCTGGAGTTCGCCCCGCTGATCCGAGAGATGGGTTATCCGGCGGCTGTGGTCGCCCAGGACGGCGCAGAACGCCTCGCGTGGCCGTGGGAGGACATGGACTGCCTGTTCGTCGGCGGCGAGCGCAGGAGCCGCTGCGAGTGGAAGGTGAGCCCAGCAGCGGAACGGCTGGTCCGGGCGGCCCGCAACGCCGGCAAATGGGTTCACATGGGCCGAGTCAACAGTCTGCGCCGCTTGGAGCGGGCACGCTCGATGGGCGTCAACAGCGTCGACGGGACGTTCGTCAAATATTGGCGGCGCAAACGGGCCGGCGAGGACAGCCACAATCGGGGCGGCGCAGAACTGGCCCGCTGGACTGCCGTTCTCGATGCCGAGCGCACGCTGCCCGGTTTCACTGATTTCGAGACGCCGAGCCTACCCGTCCATCGAGAGGCGGCGCTGGTCCGGGTCGGCGGCGGCGATGACACCGATGCGTAGAGAGACGGTCAAGGCACCGATCTTGCGGGCGCCGGTGGTCAAGGACGATGTTCGCCGCCCGTGGCCCCGCACGTTCCCGCCGCCCGTCGGTGGCCGGATGGCTCGGCTGCGGGCCTGGTGGTGGGACAACATCGCCTTGCACGTCGGGGAGACATGCGGCTGTTGCGGACGCCGCTACACAGACACGCCCTGGCACGCCCCGGCAGACCTGTGGCGCAGGGTGGTGCAGGGCCGGGTGGCGCTGATCTGCCCCGGTTGCTTCAACCGTTGGGCTCTAGCCGAGGGCCTGGGACGCGTCGTGTTCGTGCCGACGCTGGGTACCGACGCTTGGGACGTACATGACCCGATCAACAAGGAGAACGAATGACCACACCAGCATCATCCCAGTCCGAAAACACGCCGACTATCCACAGCGCCAAAACGCTCGGGGCGATCGTCACCAGCGCCCTGATCGAGAGCGCCGAGGCGCAGTTCACGCTGCGCCAAATCCAAGAGTGGATCAACCACTGGCCCCACGAGGACGACAACGAGACGACCGCCCACATTCGCCTGCTCGTTGACAACTGGTTCGCGCCGGGCCGCACCTTCCTTCCCGACGACCTTGTGGCCGCCATGTACCAGGCCCGACTGATGAAGGCCGCTCCGACTCATGAAGCGATCTGCGGCTACATCGTGGGCAAGCCCGATGAAGGTTCGGGCCTGTCGCCCACCTATTGCGACGAACCCCCGCCCTGCCGCTTGCATGATGGGCTTGAGGAAGGAGAAACGATGCCCACCACTGAGAAGGTGAGGGTGGACGACTTGGAGGTTGGTGACACGCTCACCTTTGAGGGCCACCACGCCGTCGTCACGAACATCACCCGCTTCGACCTGGCGATGCACGACCGGCCTGTGCGGACCAGCATGACGCAAGACAACAACCGCTGGCCGGTCGTGAGCATCAGCCTTGAAGATATGTCGGGCATCGTCCGGTTCCCATACGAGGAGTTGTACCGGATCAAAAGGCGGGCTGCCGAGCGCCCGCTAACAGCCGTTGACTCCGTTCGGCGGGTGCTGGCCGACCGGGAGAAGGAACTGTTCGACCTCAAGGGGCCGTGCTCTAACAGCACCTGTCGCCTGCACCATGCCCATAGCGGGCCGTGCGACACCGAGGGGATCGTTCGACAGGTCGGCGTTGATGGATGACCCTCGGGTGTCGGACGAGGCGACGGGCCTGCCTCCGCTCGGTGAGATCGGCACGGACCCGGCCATGATCGTCTTGGCCTGGGAGGGCGGCGAGGGCGTCGTGCAGTCGCCCCACACGACCGAGACGGTCGCCGTCCGGTATCTGCACCTGCGGGGCCTGATCGAAGCGCCAGCCGACGAGCCGCACAAGGTCGAGTGGACGCAGGTTCACATCGCCGTACCGATCGAGCACGCCATGGACGTGGCCGCAGTCCTAGCAGGAGGCGACTGATGCCTTGGCCTTGGTATTACACGGGCGGCTACGACCCCGGCAAGACAGCGTTCTATGTGCTGAGCCGCCGAATCGTCGCGGTCATCCTCATCGTTGCGGTGATCGCTCTGATCGTGTGGTGGGTCAGGTGATCGCTGCCCTGTCCGACTGGCCCTATGCGGCCGGGGGAGCAATCGTCGGTCTGGTCCTGCTCGGCCTCGTCGGGACCGTCATCGACATTTGGATCGAACGACGTGACGCCCGCCTGCTCGGCACCGACCCGACGAAGTGGCTGGGCGCTCATCGTGGGATAGCCAAGGTCGCAGACGCCTTGGCGTCGGGCGGCTACTCGCTCTTGCCGAAGGGCCGCCGACGAGACGGTCCAAATGGTGGGCGGCGATGACTCGCCCGCAGAGAGGAACGAATGACGATTCCCACCGGCGTTGACCTGATTGCCGATGAGCGAGCCCGCCAGCTTGGAGCCGAAGGCTGGACGCCCGAGCACGACGAGATGCACGACAAAGGCGAACTGGCGTGGGCTGCCGCCTGCTACGCCGCCCCCGAGACGGTCTACGTCGTCAAGGTTGATCCCGAGCGGGGCGCATCATGGCGAGAACCGTGGCCGCTTGAATGGGTGCCGAACCTCTACAGGGGCGACGGCGGTAACGCCCCGTGGCGACGACCGGAAGCGGACCGTGTGCGCCAACTGGTCAAGGCCGGGGCGCTGATCGCTGCGGAGATTGACCGGCTGCTCCGAGCGCAGGGCGGCGGGGACTCGCCCGCAGAGAGGAATGATTAGATGAGCGCACTTCTGGCGTGGATCATCGGTCTGTCCTGCTTCGCTGCCTACATGGCTTTGGCGACAGTGGTTGGACTGGGCCTCTACGCCACGATGGATCGGCGGTATCGCTGGCACCTAGCGAACGAGCACAACTCGCACTGCTACTGCTCCCGACCTGATCTTGAGTTCGGTGCTGCCTTTTGCGGGATGGGCTGGCCGCTTTCGGTGTGGTGGCTGCTCGGCATCGTTGTTGTGTTCCGCCGCCAGCAGGCATTGTTCGCCCGAGCGGAGATGGACAAGGAGCGAAACCAACTGATGAAAGAGGCACGCCGTGAACTCGACCAACTGTGAGGGGGGCGAGGGTGACTGAGCCGATGACGTGCGCCCGGAGCGGGTGCAAACGACCAGCGACACGAATGCTCACTATCGGGGAAGTCGTGAACGCTCCGGTTTGCGACGATCACGAGTTAGTGGTACGAGCGCACTTCATCAAGACGCTGACTGTCACGTCCGTTCCCATCGGGCCAAGAGACGACGGTACTGGCGTCTGACAGCCCGGTCGGGCAGACTGTCGGCCTCCCCGCGCCGGAAGCGGGTCGAGTGTCCTACTGCCCAGCACGGGAGCCAACCCTTTGCGAGTGTCCGCGCGGTACCTAACTGCTCTGATCGCCTTTCTTGTCGGTCCCGCCAGCTTCGCAGCGGCGGGACTTTTCTCGTCCAGCCCGCCGAGCTCAGCCGCTGCGGCCGCATCGACGCCGGTGACTTTCGGGTACACCCGTAACTTCCGCAGCGAAGTGTCCCGATCGAGACCGGCCCCACCCACTACCGTTGTGGTGCTGCCGGTGGTGCCGCCCGAATTGCCGCCGTCGGTAGCCCGGCCGGCGGCCCGCCCCGCCACGGGCCCGCCGGCCGCAACCTACGTCCGCGGCTGGCACAAGGGTTACGCGACGGCCGAGGCGTGCGTGTCGTGGACTGAGAACGGCGGCGACTATGGCCGCAGCCGCAACCCGTCACATTTCGGCCGCTACCAGTTCTCGACCGGCTCTTGGGCTGCGAACGGCGGCAATCCGGCCGACTGGGGTTCGGCGTCACCAGCCGAGCAGGACGCCGTGTTCGCCACGGCCTGGGCGAAGGGTTACGCCTACCAGTACAGCCAGTGGCTGCGGTGGGATGGGTGTTGATCTAATCCCGCCTCGCTGGCACGGTGGCGTCATACGATGGCCTCTCCGACCTGGGAGGCCAACATGTCCTCGCACCACGCGCTCATCCTCACCGACCGTGGAGTCATCCACCGCCACCGTTTCACGCCCGCCTGCGCCTGCGGAAAGTGGTTCGGCCGCCACCACCGACGCCGTTGTGATGCTGCCCGCGAGTACCGCGGCCATCTAGCGGCGAACACGGCCACGGCCCGCTCATCTCGAGCCGGGGTTGTCGTCCCATTGCCGTTGACTCCCGCCGAGCGCCTCCCCGCCGAGCTGCGAACCTGAACGCTAGGCGTCCGGTCGGTAAATGTGCAGGTCAGGAATCACAACGCGCTAGCCTTGGGTCATGGCCCGCTACAGCGAGTCGCTCACAGTGAGGGTGTCACCGGCCCTGCACCGGTCTCTCGTCGCCCAAGCCCACGCCGAGCGCAGGTCGGTCGCCTCGCTCTGCCGGCGCCTCCTGGCCGCCGCTGCCCCCGCCGACCTCGACCAGCCGTGCCTCGCTTTCGCTGCGTGCGAGCATCCGATGACGCACCGCTGGCGGTCGACTTGCACCGCCTGTGGCGCCACGGTGGGCGCGCCCGGCAAGTCTGCCGCGGCCTGATCCTTCCTTTCGGAGCGGCCATCGGCTAGACATGGGTCGTCCCGGCGACGTGCGAAGCGCCCCGGGACGGTGACCAACACGAAAGGACCGTGCTGATGGCTGCGAAGCCTACGACAAGTGCAGCGTTGGAGCGACTCTCCCGAGAGGGGCTCACAGTGCTGGAAGGACTGACCGAGGCTAAATGGCGGACCCTCGGCGAACAACTGGCCGGATACCAGGATGTGCTCCAGTGGGCATGGGGCGACTGGTGGCTCCACGGTCAGCGGGCCTACGGCGAAGCGGCCGAAAAGGCGCTGCCATCGGGGATCCATCTGGCCACGCTGAGGAACTACGCGGTGGTCGCCAGAGCCATCGAATCTTCACGGCGCCGTGAACATTTGACCTTTAGCCACCACGCTCTTGTCGCTCCGCTTAGTGCCTCTGAGCAGGACGAACTCTTGGATGCGGCTGAGTTTGGGAAATGGACGACTCGCATGTTGGCCACCGAAATCGGCCAACGCAAAGCCCTAGCCGAGCAGGCGGCAGCCGAAGCAGAAGGGCTGGCCTTGGCGGCCGGCACCGAACCGAAAGGAAGCGAACTCGATGACCCTGAACTCGGATTGGAGCAGCCCGGGCCTGAAAGCCACCGCCAAGAGCGGCCATCGGGGAGCGCTGAGGGAACTGGCGCTTCGGGGGATTTACCCGCGCCGACTGTGGCGCCGGGCGACAGCCGAGCCGACGACGTTCCTGGAGATCCCAGCGCGCCTGCCGTGGCCGCTGAGCCGAAATCATCGACCGAGGACCAACCGGACGCTGATCTAGTCCAAGCGGCGCTCCAAGGCGAGATCGCTGACCTGACTGCCCAGCTTGAGAAGGCCCACGCCGAGATCGCCCGCCTCAAGACCGTCGACCCAAAGGCGCTGCTCGGCTCGCTGCTCAAACTGTCGGCAGCGACGCTGGTGGCTGTGGCCGATGAGCAGCCGCCGGCCACACGCAAGAAGGTCGGGCCGTGGCTACGCCGGACAGCCGACGTGTTCGACCCTCCCCTTGTGCCAGCGAGCCAGAACGGTGCCAGCAAGGATCGGCCGCTCGCCCGACGCCAAGTGGTATCTCGTCCCAAGGGAGCGAAATGACGGTCGAACTGCGAGAGTGGCAGGAGGCTATTGAGCGTCGTGCCGGGTCGACGATCGAGGTCATGGTCGTCGACCTCGCTGAACTGGTCGAACGATGTGCCAGTGCCGAGGCGCGGACGGAAGCCTTGGAGGAAGCACTGGCGCGAGAGAAGCGGCCCCGACGAGCGGCGTGGACTCCCGGCGACCGTGTCCGACTCAACGATCAATGCCCTTGGCTCAACAGGCGCGGCTGCGAAGGGACCGTCGTCGGCCCCGAGTCGCCGCAGGCAGCGAAGGTCTACCCGTGGCCTCACCTCGGACGCAACGAACTGGTCGTCCTGTTGGACCACGACCCTCTCGCCCTTAACCGTGGCCAACCCTCATGGTCTTGCGTGATCGACGCGGGAGCACTCGACAGGCTCGGTGGGCGATGCCGACCTACGTGAGTCATTGCGGCGTGGCCGATGAAGGCAGGACATCGCAGAGTCACCCCCGCCGTGAAGGCTGCGGCCGGTCGGTAGAGCATTCCGGTCACGCCGTCTGGTATCCGGGCGAGCATGATGCGGTCATCTACCACCCCGAATGCTGCGCGGTGTGTGTGCCGCGGTTGGCGTTCGATGAGGCATCGTGAATCGGCCCACCGAAGCGGTCAGCGACAGCGAGACCCGCGTCCTGCTGGCCGTGTTGGCCGGTGCCACCACTTACCCTGAGCTGCGGTCGGCGACCGGCTTGTCGAACGAATACCTGTTTCGACTGTTGCGTCGGCTCCGCGAGCAAGGCTTGGTCGGCTTCGAGGACGGCCGTAAAAGCACGCTCCACCCGACATGCCAGCCCGTCCCGTTCGGAGTGCGATGAACGTGGGCAACAAGATGCTGACACTCCATCAGCCGTGGGCTTCGCTCGTCGCTGTCGGCCGTAAACGCATCGAGACCCGGTCCTGGTCGACGAGTTACCGGGGCCCGCTCGCCATTCATGCCGCTAAGCGACCGCCTCGTGATGGTGAGTGCCCTGGCCGCGTCGAGTGGAACCAAGTCACCCAGGACGTCAACGGCGCCGGGTGGATCTACTGGCTACCCGAACCGTGGACCGAGGAGGAGCAAGTCCTCGCTGGCCTGCCCCCTGACGGCGACCTCTGCGCCTTCCCGCTCCCGCTCGGCGCTGTCGTCGCCACATGCACGCTCGTCGACGTCGCGCCGATCGGCGGGCCGACATCATTCCGCACAGGCACGTTCGAGGGCGACGAAGGAGACTTCCCCGATCGTCCCGTCGTCGTCCACCACCCGCCCTACCTTGGCGTCCCTCCCGTCCATGGCGAGTCGCTTGTGCTCGACAACGGTTCGTGTACCGACATCACGGACCAACTGCCGTTCGGTGACTTTCAACCGGGCCGGTACGCGTGGCTGCTCGAGAACATCGCCTACATAGACCCGGTCCCAGCACGGGGCCGCCAAGGCTTGTGGGAGTCGAGATGGTGGTGACATCGCACGAGCAGAACCAGCGGAGATATTGGCGGCGAATCCGAGTCCGAGCCCGCGGCGACTCATACCGGACCGCTTTGCACGACGACCAGTTCGAGCAGACGAACCCCGCCTTGGTCCTCTCCGAGATCCGCCGAGGCCCGACGGGCCGCATCGACGCCGGCATAGCCCGACCATCCCGAAAAGTGAGGCTCCCATGACCTTGATCGCCGAGCAGACCAGCCTGTTCGACCTGCCGCCCACCCCCGACCCCGACTACGTCCTACGAGTCGTGAAAGTGCCGGTCAGGCCGATCGAGCCGGTGTCAGCGCAGGCCCTCGACAGTCGCCTCGAGCAGCACTTCTGGACCTTTCACACCGCCAACCCCGACGTCTACCGCCATCTGGTCATGCTCGCCCGCGACCTCGTCAGCCGCGGTCACCGCAAGTTGGGCATGAAAATGCTCTTTGAGGTCGCCAGGTGGAGGTCCATGCTGTCGACCACCGACGAGACCAGCCCGTTCAAGCTGAACAACAACCTGACCTCTCGATACGCGAGGCTGATCATGACCAACGAGCCCGACCTCGATGGCGTGTTCGACCTGCGCGAGTTGCACCAGTGAGCGACTGGCCGCGGTGGCGCTCCGAGGCAGCCTGTCGCGAGATGGATCCGGTCATTTTCTTCCCCGAGTCCCGCGACGAGGTAGGCGCCGCCGGCCCGATCTGCGCCGCCTGTCCAGTTCGGGAGGAATGCCTCGATTATGCGCTCGCTAACCGTATCGACGAGGGTACGTGGGGCGGGGTCAGCGAACGAGGCCGTCGCCGTATGCGCCGCAGACCACGGGTAGCGTGAACGAGAGATGAGCGACGCTCGCCCCGACCCCGACGATCGACTCTTGGAGAAAGCGCTCGAGGAGGCCCTCCGAGCCGTCGCCGACCTGTCGGCCGCGGTCGTCGCCCAACAGCAGACCATCGCCGCGCTGGCCGCGGTAGTAGCGTCGTTTACACCAACACAGCCTTTGGCGACCCGCCTGGGCGTCACCGTCAGCAAAGGACCTGAACCCATGACCGCTGTACTCATCTCGATTGACGATGCCGCCGGGACGATCAACTGGGCGTGGGAGGACGACCGTGGAGACACCGACGCCGCCGCCCCGCTGGACGCTTCCGGCGCGCCCGTGACCGTCACCGCAGGCTCGGACAATGCTGCCGTGGCCACCGTCGGAGCGTCCGACCAGTCAGCGAAGTCCGCTCCGATCACCCCGGTCGCAGAAGGCGACTGGAACGCCACTGTCACGGTCACCGACTCGACCGGCGCTCCCGCCGTGTGGCCAGCCGACGCCCCCGGTGGCGTCGCGGGCACTCCGATCGTGTCGGCCGCTGTCGCCTGCCAAGTCGGCCCGGGGATCGCCGGCGCGCTCGTCGCCTCAGCCAAAGCCTGACGTTCGGCGCTGCCCCAGCCCGCCCGGGCCGCAACCCCGCGGCAGGCAAGGCAGACGAGGAACCGACAGAGCCGGACACCACGACCTCGGGACGGACTCGGGTGTTGCGCCCAGCCCACGAACGAGTGACGGCGCACCGCGAAAATGAGACTCTGCTGCGCTCCCACCATGGGGGCGCAGTCCTCGTTGTAGCCTCTGACGCAGCGCTCGGGCGGGTCGAACCCGAGACTCGCAGACCGAGAGGAACACCCGACGGGGCGCTCCTGCCAGGTCGCTCTGAGCTCAGAGTGGCGAGCCTCAGCGAACGGCCCGCCCGCCTACGCGTCTACGCTCAGGGGCGAAACCCTTATGAGCCGAGAAACGACACGCCGCCACTGGACCCGCCAGCCGACCCTCGAGCAGGTTGAACGCGAGGCGCAGTTCGTGGCCTTGAAAGCCGCCAAAAAGACCTACCCCGAGATTGCTGCCGAGATGGGCTGCTCAGTGTCGACCGCCCACAAGCACGTCACCCGCGGCCTCCGCAATTACCTCGCCGGCCACGGGGCAGCCGAAGCAGCAGCCGAAATGCTCCTCGAACTCGACTTGGCGACCCGGGCCATCTGGCCTCGCGTCCTCGACGGCGACGACGCTGCTATCGACCGGCTCGTCAAGATCCAGAAACGCCGCGCCGACCTCCTCGGCGCTGACGCACCCAAGAACGTGAAAGTCACCTGGGTGTCCATGGACTCATTGGACGCCGAGATCGCTAGCCTCGCCGCCCAGCTCGGACGCAACGACCTCGTCGCCTCCCACTTGGATCAGCCGGCGCTCGGACCCGGCCCGGGCTAGGCGGCGATGGCTGCGCCGATCAGCCAGTACCGGGCGCTGCCCATTCCAGCGAACCTGCCCGACGAGGAACGCCTAGAACTGCTCATTAAGGCCCGCGAGGCCCGCGACATGCGCCGCGAAGCCGAAGCCCAAGCGGCGAAAGAGCAGGGATTCGTCTACCAGCGCCGCAGCGGCTCCTACTTCGATGACCCGGTGGCGTGGGCTCACGACTGCATCGCCTGGCCCGAAGGTCGGGCGCTCACCGTCTACCAAGAGGAGATCCTGACCGCCGTGGTGGAGCACCGGAAGGTGTCTGTCCGCGGTCCCCGAGGCTTGGGCAAGACCGCGCTCATGTCGATAGCGCTTTTGCATTTCGCCCTCACGCGCGACGCTGCCGGCGCTGACTGGAAGTGCATCACGACCGCTTCGACCGGCAACCAGTTGGAGAAATACCTCTGGCCTGAGGTCCACAAATGGGCTCGGCTGTTGCGCTGGGACGTGATCGGCCGCGACCCGTTCGACCCGCGGCGCGAGCTACTCCAGTTCAACCTCAAGTTGCGTTACGGGGCGGCGTCCAAGGTGAACCCTGAGGAACCTGAGCAGATGGAAGGCGCCCACGCCGACCAACTGTTTTATGTCTACGACGAGGCGAAGCTCATTACCGACGCCATGTTCGACGCCACCGTCGGCGCCTTCTCGACTGCTGGCAAGGACGACGGGACGAGCGCCTACGCCATGGCGATGAGCACACCCGGCGACCCAGTCGGCCGCTTCTACGACATCCACGCCCGCCGGCCCGGCCTCGAATCGTGGTGGGTGCGGTGGGTGAAGCTGGAGGAGGCCATCACAGCGGGCCGGGTCACCGACGAATGGGAGGGCGAGGTCGCCGCTCTGTGGGGCAAGTCCTCGGCGTTGTTCCGCAATCACGCTCTCGGAGAGTTCGCCTCGTCGAGCACCGATGGTGTCATCCCGCTCGGCTGGATCGAGGCCGCCTTCGACCGGTGGCGGGCCATGTTCGTCGTCGATGGCGTCATGCAAGGCAAGCACCGCGAGGTGGCCGACGGCACTCGGGCCATTGTCGGGCCGAACGACAAGTTGCACACGATTGGCGTGGACGTGGCCCTCGGAGGCGAGGACCGCACCGTGTTCGCGCTACGCCAAGGCAACACGATCCTCGAGTTGCGGCGCTACCCGTTCGATGACGACACGACGGTCATCTCCGGCAAAGTCGTCGGCGTCCAGCGTGCCCACGGCGAGCCCAAGGCGATCGTGGACGCTATCGGCGTCGGGGCCGGCGTGTTCAACGAGATCCGTGCCGAGGGGACACCGGTCGCCGGGTTCGTGGGCTCGCAAGGCACTCACCGCCATGACATTTCGGGAGAGTTTGGGTTTACGCGAAAAAGGTCGTGGGCCTACTGGAATCTTAGGGAGATGTTGGATCCGACGAACGGTTGCGACATCGCTCTGCCACCCGATGACCGCCTGCTCGGTGATCTTGTCGCGCCGAAGTGGAAGGAGATGGCCGGGGCTCGCATCCAGGTCGAAACGAAAGAGGAGATCAAGAAGCGCATCGGCCGCAGTCCCGACGACGGTGACGCCGTGGTCTACGCGTTCACTGAGTCGGGTGGGTCGTGGGCGGACTTGTACCGCAGCGATGACGAATTGGCCGAGCAGCTTGAAGCGGAGGTAGACGTGCCCCAGCCCACGCAGAAGCCGGCCCGCTCGGGTGGCTGGGCCGACGTGTACCGACCCCGCGACAAGGACGACGACGGCCAGCCGGCGAAACCGAAACCGTCGGGTTCTAACGCCGCCCCGGCAGGTCAGGAGCAGCAGGTCGACCCTCGAGCGGGCCTCAAACCATGCGCCTGTGGCAACTTACGCCGCGATCACCCCGATGACGGGCCGTGCATCGAGGAAGGCTGTGGCTGCCAGGCTTTTAGCCCTCGATCCTGAATCCAAGCGCGCTAGCCTCGCGGCAGGAGGTGTGTCATGGACATCGGTGAGCCTGAGGAAGTGATCGAGGTTGCCGTGCCGGCGGCCGTACCTGACCGTGTGCCCGAACCTGAGCCCGTCAAGGTGCCGGCGTGAGTGTTGAGGCGTTCAAGACCGGGCTCATGAGCATCGACGAGATGCGTGCCGCGCTCGGCTTCGCCGGCGGCGGGCGGCTGCTGACCCCGCTCGCTGACGCTCTAGGACTGTGGCGCCCCGACGAGGACGGGTGGGCGCAGTCCGAGAGCGGGCTGTGGGTCCGGCACGGCCTCGCTGCCATGAGCTTCGAGGACATGCAGAGTCGGGTGAGTCTCCAGTTGCTCGACGACTGGTGGGGAGCGATGGACAAGCCCAAGGTCGGCCTGTCCTCGTTCGCTGGCGCCATCTCCGACACGGTCACCGCCGCCGCGCCGCTGACCGTGGCGTCGTTCCAGCAGGCCATAGACGACGCCTACGACGCACCATTCGCAAAGGGCGGCTTCGTTCCGTTCGACCTGCCTCCTGTTTCCTTCGTGCCATACCACTACGCGTCGTTCTCCATCGGGTTCAATGCCAAGGCCGCCCCACCGCCAGCCTCATGGCCGACTGAGCGATCGACTCGCGCCGAGCCGATCACGGCCTGGAAACGGGCCGACATCGTCTGTGGCGAGGGCACCGTCACGTTCTCAGCGCTCAGCAGCGACCAGAGGTACGCGGCGGTCGCCGAAGCCGACTGCAACGGTGACCCCGACCCCGGCCACCTCGTCCCCGACCCGACCGGCGGCTGCCGCCAGTGCGGCTTCTACGCCATGGACGACAAAACCGCCCTCGGCTACCACCTCGGTGGCGCCGTCCTGCTCGAGGTCGAACTATATGGCCGCGTTATCCGCCACACCAGCGGCTACCGGGCCCAGCATCAGCGTGTCCTCGGCGGCTGGGTAGCGCCGGTCTGCGTTGAGTGCGGCCGACCGGCGACGGGCGTCCGTTTCGCCGAGGACAGCGAACTCTCCCCAGGATGCGCGTCTTGCTGGCCACTCGGCCTAGTCGGCTTGGCGGACGTGTCGAGCCTGCTCGGCTGCGAACTGCGCTGGGCCGAATGAGTGTCGTCCAGTGCCAGTTCGCGTCGGGCACAGCCCGCACTGCCGGCTACGTCGAGGCTGACCGCCGGCTGCGACCGGGTGTGCAGGTCCGCTTCAAGGGCGAGCGGCGCTGGTGGACCATCCTGAGTCTCGGCAAGCCGACTGAGGCCCCGCTGATCCACCGCCCATGGGCGAACAACATTTAGCGTCGCCCAGCATGAAGATCAGCGTCCTCGGGGCAGGCGGGTTTATAGGTTCGGCGCTCACGGCGAGACTCGTCGCCGAGGGCCACAGCGTCAAAGCGGTCGACGCCAAGCCTCCGGCCGACTGGTGGCAGCGCTCCGAGTGTCACAACCTGCAATCCGATCTCCGTGACTCTGAGAGCGCCATGGTGGCTGTCCAAGGCGCCGAATGGGTCTACGACCTGGCCGAGGACATGGGAGGTGTCCAATGGTTGGAAGCGAACCGTTCGGCCGGGCTGGCGTCGTTCCGTATCGTGCTCAACGTGACCGAAGCGTGCGAGAAAGCCGGCGTCGAGCGGCTCTGGTTCGCGTCGAGCGCCTGTGCGTATCCGACGCACCTCCAAGACGACGATGACCTTTGGGTCGCCCGCACATGGCCGGGCGGTCACGCCAGTGCTGGTCTAGCCGAGTCAGATGCTTGGCCCGCCCAACCCGAGAAAGGTTACGGTGAGGCGAAACTGTTGGGCGAGCGGCTCTGCGAGTACTACCAGGCCGAAGGTCGCATGGAGACACGCGTCGGCCGCTACCACGCAATCTTCGGCCCGCACGGCAGTTGGACAGGAGGCCGCGAAAAGAGTCCCGCCGCCGTCTGTCGCAAGGTGGCCGAGGCCGTCGTGTCCGGCTGCCATGAGATCGAGATATGGGGCGACGGCCGCCAGCAGCGCAGCTTCTGTTACATCGACGACTGCCTCGACGCCACGCAGGCGCTCATGGCCAGCGACCACTCCGAGCCGCTCAACATCGGCACCGACCGTTCGGTCACGATCGACGAGCTGGTCACTCTCGTCGAGAAGATCGCCGGCGTCACGCTAGAGCGCCGCTACGACCTGAGCGCGCCGCAGGGTGTCCGCTCGCGTAACGCCGACCTGACGCGAGTCCGCGAGATCCTCGGATGGGAGCCGCAGGTGCCGCTCGAGGACGGCCTCGCCCGTCTCTATCCGTGGGTGCTTGAGCAGACCGAAAAGGCGCGGCTAGTCTGACCGGCGAGGGGTATGAGCCTCACCCACTTCCAAAACAGGGGAGAAGCGTTGACGTCTGTGTAGGCCAGAGGATGACCTTCGGCCCTTAGCCCTGATCGCGTGGTGGCGTGCGGGGCTAAGGGCCGAAGGCGGCGCATGGAGCCATTGACCATGCCGAACCCGCGAGGGTGACGCCGCAGCGAATCAACACCGTTGCGGCTGCCGAGCAGGCAGAGCCGAACCCCGCATCCAGCAGAAGCCCTCCGGTCCACCAGCCGGGGGGCTTCACCCTTCTCGGCGACGGGGCAGACTCACTGTCATGGCCACAACCCAACTTGTTGACCGTCTCGACGACCCGACCGCCGCCTGGAGCGCCTGCGAGCCCGCCGACCGCTGCCCGACATGCTCCTATCGGCGGCCACCGTGCGACATTCGTGCCTTCGGTAGCGCCGTGGCCGTCTGCCATTTCGGGGCCGGCTGCCACGCCTGGCGCTTGGAAGGCGAGACCGACTGACTCAGCGGGTCAGTTCCCTCACGATCGCGGCGGCCAGTGTCGGCGGGACGAGGTTGCCGATCTGTCGGGCCCGCTGCGTCTTGGTCCCGACGAACGGGTAGTCGTCAGGCATGTCCTGTAGTTTCGCCAGTTCGGCGAGCGTGACGGGGATGGCCTCATCGAACATGTGCCCGTCGTCGGGGGCGACCCGGTAGCCGGGCGGGGCGACCCGGTCGGTGCCCATGACAGCGGTGGCGGAACGTTCCCAGCACCAGGCGGTCTGATTGTGGGCGATGGCGACAGGCAGCGAAGGCTCCTCCGAGCTGCGGCTGCGGCTGCGGCTGCGGCTGCCCTTCTGGCCTGTCGCCTTGACCGTCAACCTCCACGGCTGAGTGCCCGCGCTGGTATCCACGGTCGGCGCCGGCTCGTCCACGCCACGCTCATACAGTTCGGTGCCGTCACCCATCTCAGTGTCTCGTCCTGTCCGCACAACCCACTGTCCGCCCGCTTTGGAGGTCACCGAAGGGGCCGGGCCGTCGAGAGAACGGGGGGGGGCGTTCGTTTGCTTGCGGTCGAGTTCAGCCACGCTCGACCGTCCAGTCTTTCCCGGCGCGCACAACTGCCCGCGCTGGTCCTGTCGGATCAAACCGTGGGCTCTGGCCGTGGCGCGGGTTCACTCGCGGGGCTTCCAATGCCCCCCCCCGCTTCCTTGGTCAGCATGGCGCGACTGGCCGACCCGCCAACGCCCGCAGCGTCAAGATGTCCCGTGGCGACCGTCACATATGGCCGTTCGGTCATGCCCCAATCGAGCGCGTCGGCCATCGACACCCACGATTCGCCGAACAAACTCGGCGAGCGCCGCTGGTCAAAGTGAGTGGGGGGGGGTGGGAGCACTTGGCGGGCGCCGTAGCGGGCCATGAGGATCGCACGCTTGCGGTTCTGCGGGACGCCCTGGTCGGCCGTGTCCAAGACTCCGGCCCACCAGCCGTACCCGAGCCGCTCCAACCCGGCGCCCATCGCCTCCCACAAGGGCAGCACAGCGGGTACTTGCTCGCATGCCACCCAACCGGGCCGAAGGTCATGGGCGAACCGGGCGGGCTCCAAGACCAGGCAGGATTCGGCGGTGCGACGGTGCGCCTCAATCTCGACCTGCTCGGGGGTGCGGCGACGGTCGACGCGCTTGGCGGCGTTCTCGGCGACTGTCTGGGCGTGGACGATCGGGTAGCAGCGGGAGCGGATCTCGGCTCGGCAGTCGTCGCCTTTGCAGAGCCGTTCCATGCCCTCGGCGAGCAGTTCCAGCAACCCGATCCCCGAACCAGTCCCGGCCGTGGAAAACGTCGGGCACGGCGGCGAGCCCCACACGCCTGCGACCTTGCCGACCATCGGCCCGGTAGCCATGAGGCTCACGTCGGCGCGGATGGTGAGCAGGCCGGCAGCGGCGCGGGTGGCGCACGCCCACTGGTCGTACTCGACGCCGACCGCGGTCACACCCGGCAGTGCTTGGGCGATGCCGAGCGAGGCGCCGCCGGCCCCGGCAAAGAGTTCGATCACGACCGGCACCCCGCCATCCTACCTGCCCGCCCAATCAAGTGCGCTAGACAGGACGGCGCGCTAGCATCGACGTCAATGGACACGGTTCGCTGCCAGACCTGCGGGGCACCCGTCACCGGCGACCGCTGCCCGTACTGCCGCACAGCACGCTGGCCGGAACTGGCCGACCCGATCCCCGAAGTGAAGATCGACCCTGACCGGGTGATCGTGGCCGTACCGGAAGGTGTCTGGCTGGTGCCCACCGGCTTCATCCTCGACCGCGGCCTGCTCGCCTCAGATGTCCCGAAGATGGCCGAGCGCGAAGGGTGGCCTCGCGGCCCGTTCTGTTACAGCCACGACCGGTTCAGGATCTATTCCTGGCCGGGCGATCAGTCTGACGCCGACCTGCGCGACTGCTGCCGGGCCGACCTCGAGTACGTCGCCAGCGGGAGCGCCCGATGAGCATGCCCTCCGATCCTGTAGGCCCGATGGCCGAGTCTGCCTCTGCCGCCCACGAACTGTTTCTGGCGTACAAGAACGCCGGGTTCGACGAGCACCAAGCGTTGGAACTGGTCAAGGTTGTGGTGGCCACTGTCGGCTCGCAGATGGTCGGAGTCGCCTTCGGTGACCCGTCGGCTGCCTATCAGGAGGCGGTACGGCGAAGGGCGGTGGAGCGCGACGAGCGGGGACGGTTCGCAGGGCAGGGTGGTGGCCCGACCGAGGGCACGTCGTGCGCTGTATGTCACGGCCCGTTCTACTACCTGCACGGCTCCGGCCAGGTCGGCTGTCCTGACCATCCGCCGGGCCCGCGGTTCATGGGAGGCCAGCCGACGTGAACGGCTACAAGATCGCCCGTGAGGATGTGCTGTACCGGGAAATCGACGTGTTCCGGGCGATCCGACGGCTGTGCTCCTGGGCGCTCCTGGGCATGGTCGCAGGTCTTGGCACCGGCTTAGCGATCGGCTTAGCGATCGCGAAGGAGATCAAGTGACGAGCATGGAGGACGAGTGGAAACGGTGAGCGCCCCAGAGCAGGTTCGTGTATGTCGCCAACTCTGTGGAGCTCACGACTATCCGCCGTATTTCACTCCCTGTTCGCCTGCGTGCGACGTGCTCGGCTGCTGGTACGAGCGAGGGTCTGACGAAGCCGAGGAGCGGTGATAGTGCCGGTCGTGATCGGCGGGCTTGTCCTCATATCGTTCTTGGGTATCGCGCTGGCAGTCCTGTGGCCGCGTCCGAGGTGACGAAAAGGTGAGACTCCGCATCCGCGACGACGATCTCCGCTTCGACCGCAACCGACCCTTGTGCCGCGGCGACC
>ERZ1292642.179-Hain-H14-01um-R1-179-length-42459-cov-10_pt1 | contig 23110 bp, 35 predicted proteins | sample MGYA00564403_ERZ1292642 | MGnify/ENA primary metagenome ERZ1292642 (study PRJEB36523, sample SAMEA6512643) | groundwater metagenome | collected 2019-01-09 | study: AquaDiva: Metagenomics assemblies of 32 groundwater samples
CGGGAGTCCCGTTCGGAGCGAGCGACGGTGTGTTGCCCGGCAACCGCGTGGGCTGCGTATCGGCCGCGCCGCTGGCGCCAGCCTGTAGCGCCGCAGCTATTTTAGGATTGTGTGGTGCCCACGGTCGCCAGCCCTCTTCTGCGAATGCGGCCTGAAACACCTTGTCCTGAGACGCTTCGGAAAAATCCTTGACGCCGAGCACACCGGCATACTTCGCCCAGGTGTCAGGCTGGAACTGATAGGCCCCTGCGGCATGACTGATTCCCTTCGGCCCCATCTTGCCGGACCAAAGCGGGAAGCCGTCATCGCGACGCGGTGCGTCCGACAGATCAACTCCGCCAAAACCCACGTTATAATCCCCGCCGGCGCTCTCGTGCTGTTTAATGAGCGCTGCGGCGGCGGCGGGATCGCCTCTCGCCGCTCGCGCGGCAGCAGCAAAATCGATCCCATCGCGCGGCGATCCATCCTCCTCGGCACGGCCCGCGGCCGGCGTGACGACCGGCGCTCTCGTGGCCGGGACATCATCACCATACGGTGAGGGCGGCGGCTCAGCCGCATCCCGCAGCTTCGCCATGATCTCCAGCTTTTGCGCATCGGTCAGCGCGATGTGGGATTCCGCCGCCCGCGCTGCGGTGATTGCAGCGAGAACTTCCGCAGGCGTCGATTGCCTTGGCTGCGGCCCCGCACCGATGGCGGTGCCCATCGCATTGCTCTGTGCCTTGGGCAACACCGGAATGGCTGGGCCGCCTTGCGGGCCACGCCACCCAGTCGCCTTGGGCTGGATCAGGTCGGACAGCAACACGGGTCAGTCCTCCATCCCAAACAGCACGAGCCGCCGCTTAAGCGCCGCCTCAACGCTCAGCACCCGCGCATCACCATGGCGGCTGGCAATCCCCAGCGCGGCGGGTAGCCGATCACACGAGGCCACCATTTCCAGGACAACCGCCGCGTCCCGGCTGAGCGCTTGTACGACGGCGGGCATCCCGCTAATACGAGACTTTGGCTCGTCGTACCCAAGGATCTCAGCGAGGGTGTCATCGCTAGGATTGGCCAGAAGCCTCGCGGCCTTCTCCCGATCGGTTGTAACCAGCATACCGGCGTGAAGCCGCAGAACGATCAGATCGTCGCACGCCGGGCTTCCCGTGCCTCTGGCGAGCCACACGGCGTCTTTTGGATGGCACCGATCTCGCAGCGCCATGATCTGCGCCGCGACATCACAAAGCGGCTCCGGCAGGCTCGGCGAGATCATATCACAGCCATGACGCCAGCGAGGCGGCCGTAGCAGCCGTGCCGAGGGTGCTGCCTACTGGATTGTCGAAATACGGCTGGGTCAATGTGGTGGACCCGCCATAGTTCCCGGTGATCGCGCCGATCAGCTGATTGAGCTTGTCATAGGGCAGTTCTTCGCCGAAGTTCCAGCGATCAACCGCCTCGTCCAGCACATTCTGGTTTTCCGTTCGCTCCAGATCGCCGGCCGTGTACAGTTGCGCCAGATCGGTGTACGGCATTTTCTGAGTGTCGGGCGCAAGGCCGAGGGCCGCGAGTTGCTGATCGATCCCTGCGTTGTACGCGTCAGAGGTCAGGTCCGCCGTTGCGCCTTGTGCCGTGTACCCCCTGATCGCCTGATCGCCCAGTTCCGTTGCGGCGGTTTGCTGCAATCGACCACCTTCGAGGGATTGGTCGCCAAGCGCCGTTGCCGCGTCGATCTGCTGGCCGCTACCGCTCAGGTAGCCCTTCAGCAGATCCTTCGCCGCATCGGTATTGTACCCGATGCCGCCGAGCACGAGGTCGCCATAGTCCTTTGCCGCCGTGGTTTGCCCCTCAGATCCCTTGAGAACGTTGCTCGAAAGAGTCCCCGCCGCCGTAATCTGGTTTTCCGACTCGTCCGCATAGTTCTTGAACAATGACGGCGCCAGCCCCGCCACAGAGCCAGCAGTTATCGCGCGCACCGTTTCCGGGCTGGCCAGGGTGCCACCGGCGATGAACTGGCTTTCGATTTCCGGCACGACCTCGGCGAGAACGCTATCGGCCAAATCCGCTGTGTAGGGATTGCCCTCCGTCAGGCGGTCGCCGGCCGCGACGCCCTTCAGGTAGCCCGACCCCTCGTTGTTTGCCGTCGTCCCGAAATTGGTCCCCGCGTTCGAGGCGAGGATGTCGCCCGCGACATTGTTGGTCGCCGCGTCACTCTTCGACAATACGTCCAATGTGTTAGCGGCATCGCTGGTAGTCGCCGGATTGACATCCGCAAAATTCGCCAGAAAGCCCGTCGCGGGATTGTAGATCGGGTTTTCCGTCTGCTTCGTCAGCAGCGTTGTCCCTGCATTTATCGTGGGGTCAACTGATTGCAGCCCGGCGAGCTGTAGATATCCGGGGTTGGCTTTCAGCGCGTCACCCTTGACGAGATCTCGGTTCGCATCAATTGAGGTGTTCGCGATTGATGTGGGATCGCTCCTGCTCCATTTCGCCAGATCGGCCGTATCCCTTAGCGCTTGGGACGAATAACCCGTCATCGGCGCATAGGTGCTATCCGGGTAGTACTCCGGCTCGTTCGTCTTGTAGAGGTCCGACCCGTAGCCGAAAATATCCGTCAAGAAGGATTGCTGCGGCTCCCACGGCGTGGTCGTCCCGGTTGACGTTGTGGTGCCGGACGCGCCCTTGCTGCTCACTTCGTCAAATCCTTCTCAAAGCAGATCCCGGTTTGTTTGTAGCCGTTGCCGACCCGTAGCCACCCCTTACGCATTGCCCCCACCGCATACGCGCACCCCTGAGCACGGCCGAAGGCTTCCAGGGTATCCCGCGCCTCGGCGATCCATGCCCGCATGTTGCCGCCCCCAACAAGCCAGATCCGCAGATCCTTGAGTTGCGGATAGATAACGATCTCGGTGACGATCGCCGCCTCGATCTCGGTTGTTGCCTGGTTCCACGCGACCCACAACTTCACCTTGCCGTTCAGCGCAAAGCGCAGGACATCCTCGGGCAGGTATCGCCCCGATCCCTCGCGGTCCAGAGCACGCTTGATGTGGGGGCGCACCTCCGGCCAAAGAAACGCCGCATCGGCCGGGACCACCGGGTAGAGGCGCCGGCTCAGTTAGAACCCTCCGCTGCCGGGGAAGTAGCCGCCGGTATAGCCGCCGTTGCCATAAGTCAGCCCCGGCAGCCCAGCATTGCCGACGGTGCCGCCGCCGATGCCCCCCAGACCCAGGCGTTTGAGCAGGTCGGCGAGGCCGCCCGCAGGCAGCCCCCCGGCCATCCCACCGTATTGCGCCGGTTGAGTCCCAGCCGCGGTCGTGGCTGGGAACATCGTGGGAGTCGCATTCGTGCCTGACTTGCCGGTATCCGGCAAAAGCGGGCCGCCGGCCGTGGATCTTCCCGTTTTCAGGCTATCCAGAAGGCTTTGTAGGGTAAGCCCGCCACCGCTGGCCCCGGTTCCGAACGCCTGGTCAAAGTACGCCATTGCCGTCTCTCCTCAGCCTATGATCAGCATGTTGAATTCTCGATCGGTCTGCGCGTTGTTTGTATGGACGATCGTCGCCTCGCCTTTTTTGCGGACGCTCACATAAAGCGCCCCCGACGCCAGCTCTGTCGCGGCGTTGGCGGTCAACGGCGTGAACAGCAACACCGAGTACGCCGAGATCCGCACGTCAACCACCGTCGTGCTCGCCACATCCGCCGTCAGAGTCACTTCCAGCGTGGCGTTCAGCTTCCCCTCAAGGATGGCATTGGTCGTCTCGGCTACCTGGCGAACCCAGACCTTTGAAGCGGCGTCGAGCATCGCCAGCGCCGGCAATCCAGCCAGCGGGGCCGGTTGAAACCCGATTGGCGCGCCCCGCGTCGTGCCGGCCGGGGTTGGGAATGGCGCCGTCCCGCCACGGAAGGCAGCGGGGCGGAAGGGAATACCGCTACCGACCCCAAGCCCCCCGCGCAGCGGCGGCGGTCGCGCCCGTCGTCGAGAGGTAAACGGGGCGTTGCCGGTGAACGCATCGACGAGCACACGATCGATCGTGCCGGTCCCCACCGGCGCCAAGCCCGAAACGGTGCTGCTCTCGCTGAGAACGGCGAACGTCTGCGACGCTATGTTGAAGTAGTTATTGGACTGGACTGTGGTCCACCCCGTAGGGGCGGTGGGCGCGGATGCCGCCTGATTGACGCCATCCCAAATCAGGAGGTCATCGGGATTGCTGGTTGTGTACGACGCGTTATTACCCGTCGTTATTGTGGGGAATGCCGCGTTATGATCAAAGGGCGCGGCCCGATTGCCGCAGCCGGAGATAACCGCGACGAACAGGACCGTCGAAACGCTGCCGCCGAAGTTGAAGGTGAAAGTGGGGTTGGCGGTGCTGCCGGTAAACGCTCCCCAAAACGCGTAGATACCGCTTCCTGTTATGCGGGTCTTGAAATCGCCAGTAACCCCATCGCAGGTGACGCTCGTAACGGGGTTAGCGTCATTCTGGATGACGGCGACGGCGTAGGCCACATCTCCCAGAATGGCCGTGCCCGATGTCGTTACCGTCTTTGGGGTTGACTGACTTGCAATCGTTATGTTGGAGAACGAGACGGTCGGCGATGCCATGATCTCAGCGCGGCGAGGCTCATTGTCCTAGCGGATGCGTTTGGTCAGTAGAGAACATTCGACTGCACCTCGTACTGGTGCAGCGTCATCGCATTCCCGGCGTTGGCGATCGAGAACGTCGCGAAGAGGTCGAGCACCAGGGCGGCCGTGGCATCAAAATTGTTCCCCACCGCCGGGGCCGAGTTGGGGGCCATCAGGAACGAATGCCCCGAGGTCGGGTCGGCCGCGGAAATGCTCGCGGCCTGCGAGTCAAATCGCCCCTGCCCCATCAAATTTGCCGAGCTGCCGGTGGCACGCAGGGTCAACTCGACATCGAACCACCAGGGCACACTCGTATGCGCCGTGGTTGAAAGCTGCATCGCCGCGCCGTTGAACACGACGGTCGCCCCGAGGCGCAGGTCGAGCGTCAAGGTGCCCGGCGTGGTGACGATGTTCGAGACCCGCCCTTGCGCCGTCACTCGCAGGCGCCGCCCGATGTAATCGAGATAATTGGCCGGCAACGTAAGTTTCGCCTGCGCGGGCAGGAGCGAGGTCGCCGAGCTGCTGTTGGACAGCGCGGCACCGTCTCCATGAGCGGCGATCAACGATTGGACATATGACATGCGCGTTACCTCAAACCCAGTTCGACGCAATCCAGCTCAGCGCCAGACATATTGGTCCACACCGTATCTGCCCCGGCGGGGATCTTGACGAGCGCCCGCAAGTACCGCCCCGATGTGCGTTGCGGACAGGCCCCAAGCCCGTTGAGCGGGCTATCTGCCGTATAGGATACCGCCTGCTGAAGCTTCTCGCGCCGGCCGATCGCGACCGTTGGGGCCGCCGTCACTCCATCCACGAAGGGCCGGACAGAACGGACCATCGCGCGCTTACCCGGATACGGCTGTATCTCGTTCAGTTCTACCGTCGCGGCCAGCGCATCGCCGGTCAGGAAGTTCAGCTTGTGGTCGGTATCAAACAGACCGAGCACCGGCCTGCCGCCTTGCCATACCGCGCTGTCAAGCGGCGCCGGGAGCGTGTCGAGCGTATAGCCAAGGAGCGTGAACAGTTCATCAAGCGTGTAGCCGAGGCCCATCATCTTGACGATCGTTTCGCAGGTGATCTCGGCCATCCCCCATCGATCGATCGAGATGTTGTAGCACAGCATCCGATCGGGGTTGCCGCTCACCGAAGCAGTGCTCGGGTAGGCCCACCAGATCAGCTTTTTGAGCGGGTCGGCAACGCCGATCACCCGATGCAGGTTGCCGAGATCCACGTCGGCGAAAAACGTCTTGTCAATCTTGCCAGCGCCGATCGCTTTCGATTCCGCGCCATCGAAAGCGTAGAAGCCATCCTGCCCAAAGTAGTATGCGATCCCCCCATAAGAGACGATCGAATAGGGCGCCGGTGAGCCACGGCCGCTTTCAACCGCCAGCAGCGTGAAAATGTTTGGCGGCCCGACATACATCATCCGCCGCACGGCAAACTGCTGGAAGATCGCCGCGTCGGCATTGGCAAGGTCGGGCGCGATCCCCATGATTGATCCCTGCGGCCCCAGCAGGTCTACCGCCGTCGATTGTACTTGTGCGCCCAGGTTCGACCCAAGCTCGGGCCAACTCCGGTGGTTGCCGGCCGCGCACCAATGCAACCGCTGCGGCATTGTGCCGTTCACGCTGTCATACGTATGCCCCATCACCACGAAGGCATACTTGACGACCCCGATGTACCGCGCACGCGGGGGCGACCCTGGGAGATCCGCGAAGGCGGTGCTGGTCCCCAGCGTGAACACCTGCGGATTGTCGGTGATATTGGTCGCGATCACATCGCCGTTGAAATAGGTGAACTGCCATTGCTGATCGCTACCGATCGCATACGCGGCAGCCGACTTCGAGACGTTCGTCCACGATGACAGACTGCTCGTCAGGTAGAACAGGTCGCTCCCGTTCCCGGCAAAGATGTAGACCGCGCCCGTTTTATCGGTGAACGCCACGCCCCCTTGGCACCGGCTGCCGAGCGCGCCATACGCGGTCGCGACCGCGCTGTTGACCGAACCGTAGCTGCGCGACGTGCGCGGATAGACGTTGCGAATAAGCGATGACCCTGTGCCGATTAGGGCTGGCTGGTCGGGCGCATACTCGGCGATCGGCATCAGGATCGGGGGCATCAGAACTGCGACGGCTTGATGCGCGAGCGCGCCCGGCGGAACGTCTCGGCCCTCAATGCCCCCAGATAGCCGCGTCCGCCGACCCCCGGCACGCCATAGATGGCTCGCCTCATGCGGACGGCGAGGTCGTCATCGTGAATGACCTCCTCCGCCAGGATCAATTTTGCCTCCGAGCGGATCAGGTCGAACGCGTCCTGGGTCCACACGTTAGTATCGTTGTCCGCCGACAACGCGGTGATCTTCTGCGTCCGGCTGGCCCTGATCGGATAGGCCCCGTTCGGAATCGGGTAAAGCCGGATCTGGCTAGCGAACACCGCATAGTCTTGGGGTTCCCCCGTCGCGCTTGGGTTGACGGACACCACGTCGAGTTCCGCCCATGACTTGACCGCCAGCGCGTAGCGATTGGCATTGATGAGCGCATGCAGTTGGTAGATCTCTGGCGTGGTTGCGATGGCCGCTGCGTCGGCGCTGGTATAGAACTCCTGCGCATTCACGGTCGTAAACAGCGGCGTCGAGTAAACCTCGTTGAAATAGAACGGCTCCCGCTCCCATTTGCTAACAGCGCTTTGTATTGCGTTCTGGATCGGTGAGAGCGTCAGCGAGCTTCCGCTGATTACGGACAGCAGATGCTGCGAGTCGATAAGCTCATCCGCAATTTGCCGCTGTAGGGTGATATAGGTCGCCGAGATTGCCATGGCTCAGCCGCCGATCCCGGGAGGCGTCGGCGTCTTGCCGCTTCCCCAACAAATCAGCGAGTGCCCCCAACGCGAGCCACCGACAAATGAGCCGCATTTCGGGCAATAGCCGCTCAGCGGCGCAGCCCACAGCACAGCAATCGGCGCCTTCGGAAGCGGGGGCGGTTCACGCTCCGGCCCGCGCAGGCGCATCTTCAGTGCGCCTTGGCGCTATTCTTGTCGCCGGCAGCCGCGTCCGGGGGGATCCCCTTGGTCTTCATGGCCGCCGCGCCCGGCCCGACTCCGGGCATCTCGCCCGCGCCCTTCGGCCCCGCGCCCTTCGTGCTGGATACGACCTTCGATTTCGGCCCAATGGTCTTCATGTCATGCTCCTTCGGTTTGCGTGAAACGGTCGTGTTCGGCGCGCCACAGACCCTCATATGGCATCTCGCCAACTTTGGGAATCCAGGGGCCGCCGAGGGTGAAGTGGATGCCGGCCGGCGTAATCCCCAGCGGCTCGCTCACCCCGGCAAGCCAGTTCCACCGCAACGGCAAGCTGCCGATTTCGGCATCGCTCAGCCACTCGAACGCATGCAGCCATTGCCCGGCGAACTGGTTGACAACGTATCCGGTCAGCATCGCATTCGAGGGGTGACCGCAATTCCACAGAACGAGGCTCGACCAATTCTTCCGACGGTAGCGGGATTGGACAACCCCGCCCATCTTCGTTGCCTCGACCGGATCATGGTCATGCTTGACGCACATCGCCGCATATTTCGGATCGGCAAGGTCGAACAACTCGACAATGTCGGCCGTGAACAGGAAGTCGCAATCGCAGAACAGCGCCCAGCCCTGATACAGCGAGAGCGCTGGCACCATGAACCGCGTGAAAGCAAACTCCGTACTGAATGGCCGCAAGTCGCCCAGGTCAACGCGGTTGCCGTCTTCCGTCACGCGCCACCGGCGGCGATACCATCCGGCCCGAGTCAATGCCGCCTGGTCGAGCTTGACGATGTGAAGCGGAATAGAAGAATGGCGGGACAATGATTCGCGGCACACCTCATAAGCGGCATCCTCGCGCTGGTCATAGCCGATGTAGACTGGCAGCGTTCCCAGCATCGCGATCAGCGCGCCATCCCCACGCATTTGAACACCGGCCCGTAATCCTTATAGCTTTGAAGCCGCCACCGATCCATGATTTTCGGCAACCACCAATGCGCCGGCTCGACGATCAGATGCGCGTTGCGGCCATCTGCCAGCGTCTTTGCCGCGGGCACCGTCGCCACGACAAGGAAAACGCCCAGCCCGGCGATGTTGCAAATATCGTCGAGTACCGCGTAGAGGCATTCCGGCTCGATGTGTTCGAGCACGTCGCCACAGACCACGATGTCGGCGCGCAAGGGCTTCGTCGCTTTTTCCGGGAGGGCCGGATCGTATTCCCAAATTTGGTAAGGCGGCAGCCCCGCCGCCGCCAGCGCCGCCTTCAGCGTTCCCCGGCCACAACCGTAATCGAGAACGCTCTTCGCCTCCAGTCTCCGGGCTAGCTGATCTACGGCCGGTGCCCACTTGGCCCCCGACGTGCCATAGCTTTCCGAGGTGGCGTGAAGTTCCGCGTTCAGATTTCGGTAACCTTCACTGATGAGCATGCCTATATTCCTCGCCGCACACCCTCCCCAGGTGGGTAGAGTTGGGAGGCCATGCCGCGCACCTCTGCATAAAGGCATAGGCTGCCACTGGCGCGGTAGGTTTGGCAGGCAGGCCCACCCCTATGCCCCGGCCATACAGCGCGCCATGGCACGGCGGTCATGCAGCCACCTGCTCACGTTGGCATACGCCGGACAGCGCCTCGGCCACCGCACGCACCGGATGCGACCAGTCGCCATCAACCTCTTGCCGGAAGAGACGGGCGCTCGCGTACCACGGTCTGGTCGTGCCCGTGATGCCATAGCGCCATGACGGCCGGCTCTGCACCAACGTCCACGTCGGAACGCCGAGTGCACATGCGAGATGATGAACGGTTGTTGGCACGGTAATCACCAGATCGAGCGACGCGACGAATGCCGCCGTGTGGTCATAGTCATAGCACTCGACCATGCCGGGATAATGCGAAATGCGGATGCCAGTCCGCTCCTCCAGCTCGCACACCTCGCGCGCTGCATTTGGTGTGTATTGAAGCGAGAACCATGCCGCATCTGGGCGCGCTCGCAGGATCGGCACGAGCGCATCAACCGGCAGGCTACGAAGATCGGTGCGGGTGCGCTTGGAGCCGCCAGTCCAGGAAAGACCGATTCGCATCCTGGGCTGCGCCGCCGCTTTGATATATGGCGAGCCGTCTCCCCGCCTGATCTCGTGTCGCGACACCGCCCCCGATGCCTTCAGGTAAGCCGCGCCATCACCCCAGCTTTCGTCCGTGTTACGGAAGAACCCAAACAGATCCGCCATCGCGATCGATGCCTCGGCACCGCATTCCGGAACCCACCGAAGATCGGTTAGATCCTTTCGGGTGCCGTGAACCTCGATCTCGGGGAACGAGCGCTGAAACAACGCCGGCAGGCGCGGATGGCAATCGAGGATGACCTTACGGCAAACTCGCTGCATATCCTTGAAGCAACTGGCACAGAACAACTCGTCGCCAATGCCCTGGTCGCCCCATACGATCACGGTCTTGTCGGGCGAGCCATCCCACTCGGGGATCTCGCCATAGGTCCGGCGCTGCCTGTCCCCGGTGGCATAGGTATGCGCCCAGCCAGCCCATCCGTCCGCCCAGCGCCCCAATTCCAGTGAGGCCATGCCGCGGTTGGCATGCGCCCCGTGATTGTTCGGGTCTTCTTTCAACGCCTGGTTGCAGTACTCGATGGCCCGCGCCGGGCTGCCCTCGTGTGTGTACAGGCCGGCGAGATTGCACAGGATCTTGGACCGTTCCTTTAGCAAAGTCTCGTGCTTCAACGCGTCGAGCCAAACCTTTTCTGCGACATCGTTCTTGTGCTCAGCCTTGTAGGCGGCACCCAGATTCATCAATGCTTCCGGGAAAGTCCGCCCCTTGCTCGCCCGCGCATCGATCGCAGCCGAAGTGACAACCGCGGAAAGGCCGTTCATGCCCTTCGCCTGCAAGCAGGCGCCGAGCATGAACAATGCCTCTTCGTGGTAGAATTCGCCGTTCAAGAATTCGCTGAGACGCTGAATTGCGGGGTCGAAGGCGCCCCGCATTATCAGCGTCTTTGCCTCATCAAGTGGCGATGCGAACATAAGCGGCGACATCCTTTTTAGTTTCCGCTACACTCCCCAGTTCGAGGAGAGCGTGAACGGCTGCGGGGGTGTGGCCCGCGAGCTGCTACCGGGGAACCACCCCCGGCGGATGCCGGAGATGCTGGGTTGTAAGCGACCGAACGGTTGCGCCTAACAGGCGGCTGGTCGGGAGCGGTGGTCCCCGGGTCGCCTGTACGGCTATACCGGTTCTCCGCCGGGCCTGGGCATGCCCGCGGCGAAACAATAAACTGCCCGCCGCCCCGACCGTCCCCAGCCCTTAGCCCTGCGTCTCGTCCATGCGGTAGGTCAGCGAGAACGCCACCGACGTTGTGATCGTCAAGGTGCCGGATGCGCCCTTGCAGATCAGCGTGGCATAGCGGACCGCATCCAGGTCAGAGAGCGATATTTGCAGCGGCCCGTTGTTCGGCGACGCGGCAAACGACATCCGGTTCATGGTCGCCACGGCGCCGCCCGAGATGAGGCACGACGCATTCGCGCCGCCGCCCGCGGCAATGCCCTTGTTGAACCCGAAATCGAGTCCCACGGCGGTCTGCCCGTTGCTGTGGTACTCGAAGAAATCGACGATCCGGGCGCCATGCGGTACCTTGCAAAGGAACAAGATGTCCCCGACCGTCCCCGCGGCCGTCCACTTCATCTGCCCATCGACGGTCACGTTGCCGGTGTGTACCGACTTGACCCCCGCATTGTCGTACACCGTGGAGGTGTAGGTTGCTACTGCCATGATACCATTCCTCCTTAATGCGCCGCGCCGTAGCAGGCGGTGACGACAGTCGCGTAGTCGATGCTGTTGAAAACCGACTTTTTGAGACCGAAGATCAGCCCCGCCGAGACGCCAAGTTGGTTCCCGTAGTCGAACAGCTCCTCGACCCAGGTGTACCTGTTCTCGCCGCTCTCACGCCCGTACCCCATGACGCCCGCCTGGGCGCCGCAGAACACGTTGCGTTTGACGGCAGTGACCGCCAACCCGGTCGCCCCCGACACCCCCTGAGTCACGCGGGAATCCGCATGCAGGATCGTGCCGTTGTGGACCCCAAGCGCCCCGGAAAAGATCGGATTGTCCCTGATCTGCCCGCCTTGCACGGCAGCTTTCTGGATATCCGTCCATTGCCCGGTCGTGGTCGAACTCTTCATGTCGGTGACGGTGTAGTCGTGCATGAAGTAGACGTAGAAGTTCTGGCCGTCCACGTTCACCGGGCGGATGGCCGGGGTGAGCGTGCGCGCACGCTCGACGGCCTTGTCGATCAGCGCCAACGTAAAGGTCGAGGTCGTTGAGATCGACTCGTCGGCCGCCTCGCCGGAAGCCGGGCGCAGGATATGGTCGCTGTCCGGGGCCACGATGGCCTGCATCCCCGAATATTTGGTATCGGCCTGCGCCGTGTAGCCGCAAAGCTGGTTGAAAAACGAGGTATCGATGCGTCCCGCCCACCAATCGCGGAGGCCGCTCATCGCTTCATCGCGCACCGAGAACGGTACGCGCTGCTCGCTCATCTTGCCGCTCGACAGCACCGCGCCGCGCAACTGGTTGATGACGACGGCATCGGTATAGGTCGTCATCGCCTCTTCGTTGCCTTGCAGCGTTGCGTCGCCGGCAATGCCGGCCTGGGTCAGCTGCATGCGCAAACCGTAGGTGATCTTGTCCCCCGGCGACTTGCTCGTTTCGTCCTTGACCTGGATGATCGACGCCGAGGATGTTCCCATGAAGCGGGTCGCCCACGTCGTCTTAAGCACCTCGGCATTGAGGCGCTTGGACCACAATTTCACGGCCATGCCGTGATTCGTGCCGTACTCGGTAGTTGCCACGGTGATGTCTCCTGCGTTAGCTCGCCTGTGGCGAGCAAGGGGTATCGGTTTCGGCTTGCCTCGTTGACGCAGAAGCTGGCGAAACCACCCACTAACGCAGGGCGGGAGCGGATTCCGTTCACTGACGCAGAACGGACGCGTGAGGTGGGGCGATTAAATCGTGCGGCTCGCCCGCGGCACCGCTAACAGGGGATGTGGCGTTATCGCCCCATCTGGTCCCTGCCCTCGGGAGTATCCATCATTTTCAGGAACTCCGCATCGCTCATTTCAACCAAGCGCTGCGCGGTGAGCGCGCCGCCGCCGCTGCCGCGAGCCGCCCCCACTGACCGGGCCTGCTGCTGCCCGGCGGCGATTTGGCTGATCTTGCCGGCTGGCGCGATATCCGTTGCGGCCGGCGGGGGTTTTGCCGTATAGCCGCGGGCCTTGGCCAATTCATGGACCATCTTGGCCGGGTTCTCCCCTCGCTGTAACGCCCGCGCCACGGTGCCAAGCGCCTGTTCGCCGAGCACCTTCTGACGCTGCGCCGGATCGGTGAAGCCGGCAATCCGTAGTTCCCGATCCTGGCTCGCGAGCAGATACGCGACCGCATCATCATAGTCGGGCGTCTCTGCCCGATATTCTCGCTCCATGGCCATGGCGCGCTGCTGGAGGCTCGTGATTTCCGTCGCGCGCCGGTCCCGCTGCTCCTGTGCCTGAAGCAAACGCGCCACTTGTTCCAGCGCTCGCCCCTGAAGCTGCTGTTGCCCGACGATGTGCCCGACCGGATCTTGGTCAAGCGGCGGCGGTGCCGCCGGGCTATCCTCCGCCGGCGCTGCGGCGGGCTGGTTGATCCGTTGCAGGATAAGGTTGGTGCGCTCCTCAAGCACCCGGTTGCGGTGCTCCAGGTCCTTGCGTCGCTCGCGCTCTTCATGCAGAGCGCCGATATCCACCATCCTCGGGCGGGTCTCGCCCGCTAGCGCCGGCTTCTCCGTTTCCGATTCAGTGGCGGTCTCCGCCGCCGCCTCCGAGGGCGCAGCCGGCGTCTCCGGCGGTGACGGTTCCGCAGCAGTGCCATCCGACCCCTCGGGGGCATCGGCGGCCTGCATCGCATCCATTTGCGCCTGCTCAGCTGCGTTCAAACCGTTGTCTTCATCCAAGGCCATAACGCGGTCCTATACGAACAGCCGGTTGAACGGAGCCGGCACCGAAGCCGCGATCACGCTCGCGGGCAGCGAATTTCGGTTTGACGCATCGCCGCACCCTGCTATCAAGGCATCGCTGCGGCGGTGTGGAAATGCAGACACACGATGGAGTGCCGACATAGCGACGCGCAGGGCGGCAATAGGCGGACCTGAAGCCCATCGGCCAACTAGCCCAAGCCAACAGCCGGGGTAGCGTCCGGCCCGCAGCAACAATCGCTCCCTACCTCGCCCCTTCGTCGCGCGGCGCCCAATCCGATACGCTCATGGCAGCCGGCGACATATCCGGCTCGTCGTCCGGGTAACTCACGCCGGACGCTGTAACGATCGCCGTTTTCACACACTCGCGCTCGTCCCAACGCGGGTTGGACATCGTAAGATATTCAAGCAGTCTCGGTACATCTTCCATCGTAGCGACATACCGCAAAGCGGCCCGCGTTAGGTAAACTTTCCCGTGACGTGGCAAATCCTCCATCGCAGCAACTTGCCTCGGGCGATCCCGCATTAGGTACACCGCTCGGTGCGTGGTGGGATTCATAAGCCCCACCGTCTCGGCGTAATCCCAAAACTCCATGTAGACTTTCGGGATTTCCCGCAAGATCGCCATGAACACACCCGCGAAGCGCGGCGATATACACGCCGGCAACCTATCGGTATTGACAGCCTTGGCGTCAATCTCGCCGGACAATTCCTGATACCAGATCTGCGACATACGTCCCCCTTTACTGTACCGCTCCAGTGGCCGGGGCATTCTGCCGCATCGCCATCTCCTGATCGCCGCGATGCCAATCTACAACCCCATCAAGGAGGTCGAGAACCGCCAGGAGGCTATCGGTCTGCGCCCCCTGCTGCGTCGCCCCCGCCTTCGCCAGATCCAGCAGCGCGCCAGCGCGCAGGCTCTCGATCTTCGCCTTAATTTCCTCGCCCTGCATCATCGCCTGGTGCGTATCCAGCAGCGTCTTGGCGTTGTCGGCCCGCACGCGCTGGCTGCCTTCCCGCATGTCGGCAACCACCTTCTGCGCCTGCGCCTTGGTCAACTCGGTCTTGGCGGCATTGAGTTGCGCCTGGCTCGCCACGGCGGCCTGCATGCCATCGTTTGGCCCCTGCTTCTGCTGATTATTGAGGATCTCCTCAATCTTCGTCACCACCGTCTCCGGCAGCGGCGAGTACCGCAAAAGCTCTATGTAGATCTGCGGCGGAACGTTCATCCTCGCCATGAACGGCATCATCTGCGTCAGCACGCCCCATGCCTGCTCTTTCAGGTTCGGGCTGGTCGGCGTGTCGTCAACGATCACGTCGTATTCGACCGTATCGGACTGGCGCAGCAACGGCACGTATTGCGCGCTCTCGTTTCCCCCGATTTTGATCAGCCGCCCGTCACTGATGAATTCGGTGATGTACCAGAGCAGGGTCCGCCCCTGGTCCTTGCGGTAGCGGCGCAGCGCATCGAAGTACCCGGCCAGCACGGTCATGCCGGCCTGTTTGCGCATGTGCTCCAGAATGCCCGGCTGGTTCTTTTCGACCATGCCCAGCGTTTCGAGGTTGATCCCAGAGCTATCGCGGATCGAGGTTAATGCCAGTTGCAGCAACTCCGGCAACCCCTGCGGCATCGGATTGCTCGGGCGAGCCATGATCTTGCTGCCGCTGATCGCCCCTTCCGTCACCTCGACGATCACGGTCGGATCCGCCCAACTCTCCTCTGCGTCCCGGATATTGGCGAATGCAGATGCCTCCGCCAAGATGCCGCCCTTTGCGCCGGCATTCATAATGTGCATCGATTGCGAGATCCACTTGTTCGCCCACCGCTGCGGCTCGATCATCGTCCGCACGAGGCTCGTCCACGTACCTTTATTGCGGTCGCGATCTCCGGTGATGCACTTCAAGCAGAAGCCGCCCTTGGACGGCCCATCTGAAACCTCAAGGATGGCCTTCGAGCCAAGAATCGCGCGCTTATAGGATCGCGTGCGCTGCCTTACCTCCTCAAGGGGCGGCCCCCCCATCCGGCGGATGCGTTCCGTGAGTTGCGCATGGCCCGTGTCGTCAAGGGTAATCGCCTGGCCCGTGAACGGGTCCAGGACGCGCCACATCGGCTTATAGTCCCACCAATGCGCCTCAACGAGGCAGACGCGTTGCTCCCTCCTATCAGCCCGCGTCGATTGATCGTTGCGATAAAACGGGGCTTCGGTCGCGTCGTGCGGTTGGCTGGCATCATCCGTTGCGGCCCAACTCGCGTGCAGCTCGCTCGACGACACGTCGGGAAACATCTCCTCCGCCTCGGCCCGAGGCAGATACTTTACCCGGAACAGCCGTCGTGCGTCGGACAGGTTCTTTCTGGTGGCCCCCGCATCCCAGTACATCTCCAGCGGGTCCACACGCACGATCTCGATTTTTCCGTCCGGCTCTTCGTCATACCGAATCGTCGTGTCCGTCCAGCCCATCGCGGAAATGATGGCGTCAAGAAAGGCGTCCGACTCCTCGTCTTCCGCGTCGCATTCGTCACGAACCCATTTGGCGGCGCCCGTCAGGAGTTCGTTGACCCCGACATCACCCATTTGCCGCGGGATGTAGCGAACCTCCTGTCGATTACCAACCTCCAGGCCGGAGACGATCTTTACCATCGGCTTAATGCGGTTGAAGGTGCTAGGCGCACGCATCTGCTCCCGCAGGATAGCCAAGTCTTCATCCGACCACTGCTTGTCGGCCACGAAATCGTAGCATTCGCGCGCATCCTCGCGCCAATCCTTGCTATGGTCGCGATCAGTACGAAACCAGTCCACCAGGCGGTCGAAAAGCTCCTCGTCAGACTCGCCGTCATCGCGCGGCGGATCTGGTTCGTTGCCACCAGGCATTTCCTCAGCCATAGCGCAGCCAGCGCCCGCGCAAACCGGTGCCGGGAATGGTCCTCTCTGGCAACTCCAACAGGCCCAGGCCCGCGTTCTTGCGAGCCGTCTTCACGTGCTCAGCGATCTCGTCGATCTCATCATGCAGATGGCTCAACTCGAACGGGTCCGGCAATTCAAACCGGCTGATCACGTGCACGTCCTCGTTGACCATCGCTAGGACCCCAACCGCAATGTACCCCGGTCGCGGGACCATCTTCAGGTCGCAGATTTTCACGCCCGGCTCCAAGTCGAGTCGGCGGACGATCGCGAACCGGATTGTCGGCAGGTCGTTTGCGGTCAACATCTACGCCGCCATCCAGCTTCCGCGCCTGGCCCGGTGTCGAGCGCGCGCGTATCTGTCATCAACCACCGCTTCTTTCGGCCACACTGTCGGCATGTCCGGGTCTACAATTCGCGCGATCGCGTCGAACAGATCGTCGTGGAACGCCACCGGGAACGATCGATATTCCTCATTGAGGAAGGTTTGCACCACATCGACCGGGCGCCCCTCGTAATCCACCTTCAGCAAACTCTCCGGCAGGTAGAAGCGCCCCGCCTGGAAGATCGGGATCAACCGGCGGATACGATCGAGCTTCGGTGTCTGACCGCCAAGCTCTCTGATCTCGAACCGATAATTCTCGCGATTTTGCCGATCCTTGATGTGCTCCACGTCGGCCATCGCCCCATATTTCTCATAACCGACAGCCCGCGGCTTCCATCGCCGATGCAGCGAAAACACCGCGTCGGCCCGCTCGGTAAGCGACAAACGATCCCGCACCGCGTCCAGCAAATAGTAATTGCTGTCGGTCGCTAGCCCAATGACCGCTATGGCGGTGTAGTCCGATTGCCTCTTCTTTTCGCTCGCCCCATCAACAAGCATGTACTTGTTCATATTGCGGAAGTCGCTGTCTCCGGTGATCTTGTAATACCGGAGCCAGTCGTCCCTGAAGCCCTGCTTGCGATCGGCGGTCGGGTCTAGCAAGAGCTGACACCCAAAACTGTACGGACCCATTTCGCGGTACTTATCCGCGACCATCTTTCTGGTCCACAAAACCGGCTCGCCATCTACCGTCCCGTCTATTGTTACCGGATGGCGGCGCTCAATCGCCGCACGTCGTTCCAAAATCGTCCTATACGTATCGGCGTGATTCCATCGCGTACCGATGTAGCGCGTGCGCCCGCCCTCCGCAGTCAGGTTACGAGAAGTTTCCCATGATCGCGTCACCTTCGCAATCATATCCGGCGTCCCCACCGCGTCCTCGGTGACAACATCGTCGTAGATCATCAACATGAAATGTCGCGCGGTCGGCTGCCCCTCAACGAGGCTCCATGCTTCGACCGTGCTTTCCTTTGGGTTCCCCTTGCGCTTAACGACGATGCCATCTTCTGACCAGCGGGGAGCGTCGCGTGCAGGTTTCTCCCAGAGAATGTCCGGGAACAACGCCCGGAGTCGCTCTTTTGTCTCAAATTCGTATTTTATCTGACGGAGAAAAGATTTGGCCGTTGATTGGTTAAACGAAAAGATACCGACCGTTATTTCCGGATTTCGTAGTATATCCCGGATTGTAAGGCCGAATGTTATTATTGTCGACTTATAATGTTCGCGCGACCATAGGTCTAGATACCCATCTGGGTTACGTTCTACTTCGCGGCAGCGCTCGAACAACCAATCTCTATTGACATCCGGCCGGCCGAGGATAACCACAAGCAGGTAGAATAAATCGTTGAGCGCCAGATCACGCTCGACTTCGGCCTCTAGCCCATTCTCCGCAGCCGCCGTGAGTGCCGCGCGATAGCCCTCGATCGCGCGAAGGCGCTCATTCATACAGCGGCGAGCGAGGGCGCATTATGGCCTACAATTTCGCTAGAGCCGGGAACTTGGCAAGCAACCGCTGCTGCCGCGCGAGGCATGCCAGCGCGTCAGTGTCTGTGTGCTCATGTCCGCAGACATACATAGTCCTGACATCCGTCAACGATACTGGCGGCGGGCTCAGCCGCTCGCCCGCCGCACGGATCGCCCGCAACTCGACCAGCACTTCCGCCGTAGTCAGGCTGTGCGAGCGGGCCGCGGCTATGATTTGCTGCATCTGCTCATACGTTGGGGCGGCGCTCATTTCCGCTTTCCCGTTCGCTTTATGATCCCGGTCCCCGCGTCGGCGGCATTGAATTCCCGCGCCACCTTCACCGGCACGCCGACCTTCTTGGCAAATTTCGGATCGTGCGCAGCAGCTGCAAAAAGCCGCGCCTGTTTGGGCGATTTCGAAGGCATTACCCCTTCCCCTGCGCCACCGCTATCGCCTCACGGAGCCGGGCCGCGCCCCAGCGCCCATCGAAATTGATCCCGAGCTGGCCGGCAGTCACTCGCAACATTCTGAGAGTTGCGCCCTCCGCCTCCCCCACAAAGGCGGTATGCCGCACCGCGAGATCTTTCGCCACCTCTTCGCGTCGCTGCGCATCTTCATCGCGCGTCATTGGCCCCATCCCAGCGATCGGCACAGGCGCTACCGGCAACAAGGACCGATACGTCTCGCTCACCTTGGCGACGATCTCGGCGTAGGACGCTGCGTCGAGCATCACGCGCCGGAAGTTCGGGCCACCAGCCAAGCCGCCCGCCTCGATCTCGGCATGCCAGAGGTGTTGTTGATGCTGCTCAATCTCAATGCGGGCGAATGGCATTGGCTATTCCCTCTTCCACGTATAGCCGCTGCTCGCGGCAACGAGTTCTTCACCCGTCATGCTACGTATAGCTTTCAATTCAGGATGCGCGGCATAGAGACGCTCATTTCTGGCGTGATGCTCGTCAATCGTGTGGGCGCCTGGGCAAAGGGAGCATTTCCGCGGCGGCGCATCAACGGCACGGCGGCACCACCTTTTGGCTTTTTCATAGAGCGTCATGGAGTAGTCCACGGCCCCGTAATCGGATTCCACGCCTTTTCCGGGGAGCGGCGATCTAGATCATCAGCAATCGCTTCCAAGCGCTCAACCGATACCTCCCACGGCGTGGCGCCCCCGACAATTTGGCCGTGCCGATAGAGCCGAATGCCCGCCGTTAGTCGCCGCGACGCCATCGCCTGGTCATCACGGTCCATTGCCGCCACCCGGCGCATTCACGGTGAGGACTGCTTGACCATCCCTCACTCTCTTCAGGTCACGCAACACCTGCATCATTACCTCATGCCTGGGATCAACCCATTCCCAGGCCAGATCCGACCAGGGGCCTTCGTCACTTTTAACCGATCGCAACCGCAGCACCGCCTGTCGTTCGGGATCAAGCAAAGAGAGCCAATCCGGCTCCTTGCGGGGCACTCGCTGCAAATCGCCGTCAGGCAAGGTGGCTGTCCCCACGCGGGGATTACGGCCCCACATCCTCGTCATCCTTTTCCACGTTGCGCCCGACCCAATAAATGAAGGCTGCAAACAGAATCGGGGGGATACTCTCGACGATCAGCCCAACGCAACTCGCGAAGATCGCGGCTATCTGTAGGGCGCACCCAACGCGCGCATTAGCCAGCCTCATACGACTCAATCGCTCACGGCCCCACATACGACCGCCTCGTCTTCCCGCCGAAGCCCGGCACCTTACCCCGCATCGACGGCGCGGGCTTCTCCTTGCCCATCCCCGCGTCCGGCGCCAAGCCGATCATGATCATGATCGCTGGGGTTTTGCTGTCGCTGGCCGGTTTCGTGGGCTTTTTCGCTGCTGACTTGGACATCTCGCTTCCTCAACAACCGCGTAGGTGCGCCTTCCCTTGGCGCCAAACTGACCACGGTATGGTTACGGTACGATCAAAGACGGCGCTTGCGGGAGGCACATCCACGCTTTCCCGCCATACAGGCCGTGGCTCGCACACGGTGTTATCGAAGACAGCGTCTTTTGGTGGCGTCTGGTTTCCGGGATGACCTTCGGCGCTGCTGATTTTGGGCATGGCCCCTCCTCCATCGCTAACACCCTCGGCGTCCGGCAAGTCGAGCAAGCCGCGCAAAATCAACCAGCACATGACGATCGTCCCGAGAGCGACTGCCATTGCCACGCTGACCACGCCCCATTCCACCCACGTCATTCCGCGCCATCCTCTTTCGCGATGGCTATCTGCGCAAACGCCGCGTCGATGATGGCCCGCGCCCGCTCGCGACGATCCTCGATCGTGTGCGCCACCTCCAGCGGATTGTCCCGATCGCCCGCGATCTCCACCCGCTCCCCGTACCGCTTCGGTGCCATCTTGGCCGCATACCACTTCCGCGTATCGACCCGCAGCCGGGAGCGCTGGATGGCCTCGTGATCAACCACCCGAATAGTGCCGCCGCCCTCAACCTCCCGCTCTACCCAATCGCCCGAGCTGTCGTCGGCAATCTCGATCGTCTCTTCAGCGAAGAGGTCCGCCTGTACCCGTTTGGCGAATAGGTACTGCTGGCCGAACGCTTCGTCCTCCAGGGTCCACTTGACGATGGCGCTGTTGACACAGCCGATCTCTTTCGCGATCTGGCGCAGGGTCCTGCCCTCCGTGATACGGAGGCAGATCAGCGCGGCGTTCTCAGGGGAGCGGATCGCGGGCATCACCCGCCAGCAACCGCAGCCCGGCGCCGCGGCATGACAGTAAACGGGCGAACTTCGGGATCGGCCGCGCGAAAACCGCCACGGCACTGCGGCGACCTCGGCGCGCCAGGATACCCCGCCTTCGCCCATTGGTGACGTTGCCACCCGGTCATCCGGTTAACTAACTGCTGCAACTCGCCCTGATCGGGCTGCCGCAAGCGCGACTTTTGCACCATGACCGAAAGCCCTTAGTTTCGTGGCGCGGCTTTGTCAACCCTAATCGATCGTGCGCGGGTGCCTCCGCCGGTTCGCGAGCAAACTCCGCCTCAACCAGCCTCAGAAAGCGCTCGGCGGCGCATGCCGAGAGCAAATATGCTGGCCCCCCCAAGCCAATAAAAATAATCAACCTAACGTCCATAATAAATGTCGCCATTACAGATAGCAACAGCACCATCCACCCTGCCGACGCAATGGTTATTCCGATTTTGAATAGCATGTCCACTCCTGGCCTAATACCCAAAATGGTTCTTCAACACACCGAGCACGGTTATCAGGCTTCCGGTCGCCGCGTGCGTCTGGATCGGGCGTCCCCGAACGCCCTCCCGCGTCGCCCATTGCGTCAAGCTGTACTCGCAGCCTAGGACGAACCACGCGCAGCACCCGCCCTGCGATGCCTCGCCCCCCAGCGCCTGCACCGCAGCCCACACGGCGTCCTTGGCCGCCTGGCTGCCGCGATAGGCCGGCGCGTAGCGAGCGCCCCCGACGCGGCCCATATCAGCCGCTCGCAACGGATCGAACGCAGCCAGCATGAACAGCTCATGGAACCGCTCGCCGGCGCATCGTTCTTCCTGACTGATCCGGCCATTGCGAGCCATCGCATCAAGCAGGCTGATCGCTCGGAATGGGTTGCCGATGTCTCCCGCGAGGTCGGCGATTTGCTCGTTTGCGCGCTCGATAATGCCATGGCGCCGGCGATACCTTTGATCGGCGTCAGCCGACGACACGAGTTCGCCAAAGCTTTTCGTCATGCGTCCCCTAGCTGGTCGAGATACCACGCCATGCTGCTGTCCGGCGCGCGGGCGCGGCTTTGGGCGAGGGCTCTTGCCGCGGCAGCGGACCCGAGCCGACGAGCCGTAAGCTCCTGTGTAACCTCGTCTGGGTCACCACTCCACCACTCGTGACCATCCCACGAATGCCACAGCACGCCTTTTTTCGCGGCGCAGGACTGGTGTATCTAGCTGGCCATCAACGACTTGCCCCCGCGCCAGGTCGCCGCCCTCCTGGCGATCGGGCGCCGCACCGAGCCACGTGTCGCCCGTACGATTGGCGCGCCTGCGGGCCGCATCGTATTCGCCCATCCACCTCGCAAGCGGGTCGTCGCCCTCACCAGTCCGGGTCATGGATGCCCCTCCCGTCAATCTCCGCGCGCACGTCGTCAAGTTTTGCGTCAACGAACGCTTCGATCGCCTGCGCGAGCGCTTCGGCGACCGTTTCGTCCGCTGACGATCCCGCGAATCGCAGCGCCCTGCGCAGCAACTCCCGCGTTGCGTCGATGTTGTTCATCGCCTTGGGTTGCGGCGCGCTGGCCGCTCGGCGCCCACGAAGGCGCTTCAGTGACGCGTCAAACTGCTCCTTGGCCGAATCGATATGATCGCCCATGCGCTCGCCTCGCTTTCGCTGGAGCGCCAGATACCGCATCCCCGCAGCGGACGCAAGCTAGTCGCCGGCATCATCGCGGAAATACGACAGCCGGCGTTACCCCGCAATGCGGACACGGAGTTTGGCTTCCGTCATGCGGACAATGCACTCCCCACCATTGTCCGCCGCAGGCGCGGCATGCCCGGTGATAATGCCATGCCGTCGTCGGCGCGTTCTCGTTGGGATCGTCAGGATCAACGTCATACTCGCAATCACAACCGCTCGCGTGGGCCAGCGCCTCGCACGCCAGCTCCACGACGCGAGGGACCGGCGCCAAGCGGTCGGTCCCCCGCTTCCGCCCGGACTCGTAGTCCTCAATCTGGCTGCACGACATGCCCAGCGCTTCGGCCGCCTGGCGCTGCGTCCA
>ERZ1292642.481-Hain-H14-01um-R1-481-length-23027-cov-11_pt1 | contig 23027 bp, 42 predicted proteins | sample MGYA00564403_ERZ1292642 | MGnify/ENA primary metagenome ERZ1292642 (study PRJEB36523, sample SAMEA6512643) | groundwater metagenome | collected 2019-01-09 | study: AquaDiva: Metagenomics assemblies of 32 groundwater samples
GCCGGTCGCGTTCGATCTGGTAGTAACAATACTCGCACCATAGGCAGCGCTCGCCCTTGCCGTAGACGGATTGCAGGAGTTCGAGAGAGGTCATGGGTATTCTGGAGGACACTGCAATTCGCACCAGTGGATAGTCATCACGGATTTTTCTTTCAGAAGTAACATTCCGTGATTTCCAAACCACGATATTCCGTTAAACCATGCGACCTCAAACCAATCTTCATCGCCACAAAATACGTGCAATAGAACTGGAATGCTGTTCGGCGGATTACCTCTATTCCAAACGACGGTAGGTTGATTCATTTCACCACCTCCCTATTCCAAGCGATTACGGTTTCCTCGCTGCATAATGGCACTCAAACCCGCGCCCGTACTTGTACCGCTGCAATAGCGGCTGTCCGAGTACGAGTGAGGCCGCACATGGGGCAGGGGAGCGGACCACGACTACATTCTCCGGCCGCTCATCGTGCACCTGCCAGGCGAGAAAGAAGAAAAAGGCAAGCAGGGCGCCGGCGGCGATATTGGTCAGATCGCGGATCATTGAAACTCCTTTCTCGCCGCGGCAATTGCCCCGCGCAACCACACCATCGCCCATCGTGTTCGCTGCCCGATAGAGCGGTGCAGGAATTCACGCGCATTCCGAGAGCCGACCTCGACGACCTCGTGCACCGAGGTTGGGCGGGGGAAGATGGGGAGAGTGTCAGGCGGGCGCATGGGTCAGAACGGAATATCATCGTCCAAATCATCAAACTTCCCGCCGGTCTTTTTGCTCTCCGGCGTTGGGGTCCGGGTGGATTCCGACGGTACAATGCCGTCGCGCGACGGTTCAGCGTTCTTGGACCCGAGCATCTTCATCTGGTCGACGACGATCTCGGTGGTGTAGCGCTTCTGCCCGTCTTTGTCGACCCATTCCCGAGTTTTCATCTTGCCGCTGACGAAAACCTGCGACCCCTTCTTGAGGTATTTGCCAACGATCTCACCGAGCTTACGCCAGGCGACGCAACGCACCCATTCGGTGGTTTCCTTCTTCTCGCCCGAGTTCTTGTCGGTCCACGACTCCCCGACTGCGATATTGAAATTCGCGCAGGCGTCGCCGGAGGCGCTGTAGCGGACCTCTGGATCACGCCCCAGTCGCCCGATGAAGGAGCAGTAGTTCAGATCGGATGCCATATCATTTATCTCCAAGTGGGGATCCAGCGCAAGCGCGGGCCTCGGATGCCGGGAGGGAGGCAGTGATACCGAGGGCAGGGCGCGCAGGCGCTGGAATTCGGTTCATGCTGCTTTCTGTTCTATGGCCCAGTAGGCGTCAATCGCCCGGGCAATCCCGGCGTGCCGTATAGATCCTTCAATCCGTTCGCGCATGGTGCGGATCAGGGATTCTACTTCCTTGGCGCGGCGCTCGGCCGCGGCCTTGGTTTCGGCCACCTCTCGCTCCTTTCGGGCCTCGGCATCAATTCGGTCCTGAATGGCCTTCAGCTCGCGTTCCTTGGCCTCCCTGGCTTCCCGCGCCTCCCGGTCGGCCCTATCCCTCGCCTCGCGAGCTTCGCGCTCCAGGGCGTCGATGCGGGCCTTGGCGGCGCGTTCTTCGGCTTTGATCGCCTCTCGGCGCTTGCGCTCCTCTTCCTCGCGGGCTTTCCGCTCTACTTCTAGGGTGGCCCGTTCCGCCGCGATTGCCGCACGTTCATCGGCCAGCCGCTTTTCTTCGGCTGCCTTCTTGGCCCGTTCTTCGGCATCGAGACGGGCGAGTTCGGCTTGCATCTTTTCCTCCCGCTCGCGTTCGGCCCGTTTGGTCTCGGCCTCGATCTGGTTCTTGATCGGTAGGCGCAGGGCATCCAATTGATCGGCGATACGTTTTGCCTCGGAATCGACCCGCCGGCCATAAGCCAACGACTCGGCTTTCTCGGTGGTCCTGGCTTTCTCCAGCGTGACGGAATAGCTGTTGATGTCTTTGTAGGCAGCCTTGGCCTGCTGCATGCCATCTGGATTCACAACATCGAATACCAAACCCTTGTAGCGTGAGGACAGATCGGCAAGGGCCGCTTCGACCGGCTTGTAGACTGTAATTTCTTGGGTCATTTCCCCTCCATTAGTTTGGCGAAGAGCGCATCCACTTCACCGAGAAATACCGCGACTTCGGCGGCGAGATTCTTGATATACGCCTCATCCCGCTCAACCCGGGAAATGTAGGTTCTCAAGTGCTCCGGCATATCTTCCGACCAGGAGCAAAAATCCCAGTACTTCCGGCCAGAGATCCACAGCGACCCCTGAATCTGCGCCTTGTGCTCGCTCGGGTAGCCGCCCTTTAAGATGGTTTCGAGTTGCACGGTCGGAATCACGCTCTTGATTTCGACGCCGCCGTCGGTGCCAACATGGCCGTCCGGGGAGTAGCCGCAACGCAACGTGGGGTGTTTGATGAATCCAACTTGTTCAACCAGGGCTCCGGTGATGTCCTCGTAAGAGTCGCGCGCGTGGGGTTCTTGCAGATTCCCCCTTTCCGTGTGGCCATTGGAATAGGTCTCCATCGGCTTGCCGGTGAGCAATTCGGCCACGATGCGGCGCAGGCATTTCGTCCGAGTAATTCCCTGGCCTTTGGCGAGGACATCTGAAGCCGAGGACATGCCCAGCCAACCGCAACGAGCCAAACGCCAATCCTCGGTCCTTTGGATGGTTTCGGCGGAGTCAACCATTTTGCGCCCCTTTGTCCGCTTCCTTGATCCGCGCCTCACAAGCGAGGCGAACTTCGTGCAGTGTTTTCCGCTGTTCTTTGCTCAGCGCGTTCCACGCGACGGCGAAGGCTTTCATAGAGCCGCAGGCTTCGAGGGTTTTCTTGCCTTCGGGGTCGGGTTCGATTTCTTTCTTCCCTCCACCGCCGTCGTTATCGTCTCCTTTTTCAGCCACTCCACAAATGGCCTTGAGCGTGTACTTTTCCAGATAGGTGACGCTTGATGCTCGCGCTTGGATTGCGTTTTTTGCACCACCGATATCTGGCGGGCCACCCATTGAAACAGTCTCGAAATGCCCGAGAGAGTGCTTGAGTGTGCAAGTTACTTCGATCCAGTCTTTCTCGTCTTTGGTGAGCTTCCACGAATGCGAAAGCCCGTGTTTAGATAGGGGCGGCGTTACCGCGTCCACGAATGCGAACAGTTCGGCGTAGGATTTTCCCTTGAGGGGACCATCAATGACCGGCTTGTTGCGAATGATGACAATTGCCTCGGACTTAAACGCAGCGAAGGCTATGTTGTACGCCTTGCGTGCCTCGTTTGCTTCCCACTCCTTCTGTAGGGCGAGAAGTCGAGCGATTGTCTCCGGGTCCATGCCGCGTTGAACGGCTACGGCGAGCATGGACATCGGGTTTGCCTGCACTGCGGGTAAATCGCGTTCGTCGGCGCGGCTGAAATGCCCCGACACTACCACTCCTTGTTCAGTTTCTTGATTCATATTCCCTCCGATGTAATCTCCACCTGCACCGCTTTCAATTCCTCGATCAGGCGGTATTTGCAGGCATTGAGTTCGCTCTGGGCGGCGAGTGCCTGTCTGAAGTGCTCCATGTCCACCCGAGAGAGCAGTGGTATCGCTACTTCAATCGCGGCGATGGTTTGGGCGATGGTGGAGGCTTTCACGAAAACTCCCCGGCAAGCAAATCCCACGTCCCTGCACCGCGCCCAATACAATGCAACCCATCAATGCGGTGGCGCAGCAATCCAAATGGGCCTAGTTCGCTGTGGTTCTGTTGATGGAAGTGTTCCCAGTCGTGATAACCCAATGGGGTTTTGTCCCATCTTTCTGGGGCTGTTCGAGTCATGATAATCAGGCGCATTTCCGTCACCGAAATATCGTCGCCGTATTCGCTTCGGATGAATGCGCCGGGCTGCATCCATAGTCGTTCCCAGTCGTCAAGGTCGTTGACCCCGTTCGATGGGTCAATATGAAGACCAAAACACCATCCGGCACTACTCTTGCCGATGTGCAGCGGCTCATCGGCGTGGCCGCATGTCGGACATGCGGGTTTGGTGTAGAGATAATAATTAGTCCCCATCGTTGCGGCCTGAGTCTAGGGCGCTCATTATCCAATGATCCTTTCTATTGTCATGCTTCCCTCTCACATAGAATAGGCATACCGGAACTATACGGGATGAAAAGCAGCCTGTCAAGTCCCCTTGCAAAAGATTCTTTGGTGTGATAAACTGGCAGCATGAATATCGACTATAATCGACGGCTACGAGACATGGCCGAGGCGCGCGCCAAGCGCATCCAACTACTACGCGCCAAAAAGATGCCATGGAGAGAAATCGCGGAACTGGAGGGTTGCAGCCGCCAGCGTCTATGGGAACTGCTCAAGCGTTTCAAACTCACGAAGACGTGAGTGATTTGCGGCGCAGCAAATCCGTAATTTATTGATGTTATGTACGTTTATACATGACATTGGTATATTAACCAAAAACGTAAGATAAATCACGCTTACCACGCCCAAAGTAATTGACAATCCCCAGAACGTGGTACCCTTGAAATAGGGTAAATTACGTAAGAAAAAATCAAGGAGTCGGCACAAAGACCGGCCTTCAAGGGGAAGAAAATGCAGCTCACGCTGAAAGCGCTCGCCGCCTTTCTCCACGTGGGTCAGGGCTTTCCGATCTACTCCGAGGCAACACCATCAAATATCGCGGCAAGGGTCGCGGATCCCCCAACCGGAAGTACGGCAACAAGGCGGGGAAATACAGTCCTCACAGCGGCAGAGCCGAGCGTGCCAGACGCCTTAAGCAGGTTCAACGAACGGCATGAAAATGTTGGCGCTTACCAACGGGGGGGTGCGTGATGGACAAAGTCACTGCATGTGCCATCCGCATGTCTCAAGTCCTGGACGGGTTCAACGTTCTGCAGATCGCGAGCAGCGAGGACATCACCGCTTATACCGGGCTCCCGATTCGATGGGTGCGCGGGGCCCTGCGGCGCCTCTGCGATAACGGCCGGATCGTCGTCGACCGCGTTGAAAAGCTTGAGCACGGGAAACTCCCACTCTACCGCCGACCCAATTTTCTCCTGCATTCCCTGGCGGCATCGGAATACACCGGCTGGCAGCCGACGGGGACCCCGGCTGAGTTTGCGGGGAAGGTGTCGGTACTTTGCGCGCAGGGGAGGTAACGGGGTGGCTTGGATAAAGTTCGAGAAAGACCTTTTAACCGATCCAAGGGTTTTACGCGTCGCTCGTTCGTTGCAGACGCGTTTAATGGTGTTCGACCGCGAAGATTCTCGGCACGGTGATCAATACGACGCAAGTAACGCTGTGGCGTTACCTGCTGTAACGCTGGTGTGTGGAGCGCTTGTACGCATCTGGAGTTTGGCCGACACACACCTGGACGAACAAGATGTTTTACCGCTCGGGATTAACGAGCTTGACGAGGTAGTTGGAATCCCTGGGTTCTGCGCGCTGCTTCCTAAGGACTGGCTGGATGTTGTGGACGAGCATACCGTAAAACTTCCTGAATTTCATGCACATAACGGGACAGAAGCAAAGAAAAGGGCTGTAACGCAAAAGCGTGTCGCTCGCTATAGGTCAAGCGTTACTGACCGTAACGCTCAAGCGTTACCAGACCAGACTAGACCAGATAAGACCAGACCAAAGGGAAAAGAAGCGCGCACACCGAAAAAACCTCCATTAGGAGAAGACACCCTAACTGCTCTTGGTGTGGACGAGCAAGCAGCCAAAGACTGGCTTGCAGTCAGGAAGGCTAAAAAAGCGCCCCTCACGGAAACAGCCCTTGATGACCTGAAGCGTGAAGCTGGTAAGGCGGGGATCACGGTTGCCGAGGCGGTTGCTATTTGCGCCCGGCGAAGTTGGCAGGGATTTAACGCATCGTGGAATTGGCGCGACGGGTCGAACGCAGGCAATAAGCAAGCAAACCTCGAAGCACACAATGCTGCAGTCGCCGAGGAATTTTTAAGGGAACGCCATGCAGCCTAACGATGAACGCGAATTCGTGGACCTGATCAAGGGCGTCTACGCCTATTACCGGCAGGATTACTCGAAGTTCACCCTGGGGGTGTGGCTCGAGGCGATGAAGCCATTCGATCTTGCCGCGGTGCGCGACGCCATGAACCGACACGCTGTCGATCCTGATCGCGGGCAATTCTGCCCCCGGGCGGCCGACGTGGTGCGCCTGATCGGCGGTGGCTCTGCCGACGCAGCCCTGATGGCCTGGGCGAAAGTCGAGCGCGCCGTGCGCCTGGTTGGGCCCTATCAGTCCGTGGTGTTCGATGATCCCCTGATCCATCGGGTGGCCTCGGACATGGGCGGTTGGACGGCTTTCGCAAAGGTCGATGAAGGCGAGTGGCCGTTCCTGCGCAATCAGTTCGCCACGCTCTACCGAGGCTATCGCGGGCGCATCGGGCAGATTGCCTACCCCGCGCACCTTCCGGGGTTATCTGAGCAACACAACGGCTCTGGTGGCTTTGCCATCGAGCCGCCGTTGATGCTTGGCGACATGGAATCGTGCCGGCGCGTGCTGCGGCTCGGCACTGATGCGCCGATGTTGCGGATCACGGCCATGCCCGCAGTGAAGCAACTCACCGAGGAGTTCAAAGGCCGCATCAACGTCGCCATTGGGGCGGGGCAATGAGCGATCCATGGGTCCGGCGCGAAGTTATCGGCAAGGTAAGGCTATTCGCATGAGCGCCTGCTACTGCGAACAATGCTCCCCCACCCCCAAGCCCTCCTACACCCGGGCTTTCATGGAGGCGTGCCTAAAAAGGCATCGGGAGAAACAACGCTTCGCCACGCCGGTCAAGCATCGCAAGCCCACCGCGCGCTCGGAACCGGCTCCTGTTGAATGGTGGAGGGAGGGGGAATGAAACGCAGCGAAAGAGATAAATGGCCCGAGTGGTTGTTGCCTCGCATGACGAATCTACCCGAATCATTTCTGGCCGCGCGCTCTAGGCTGGGCAGGCAAGCCTATTTGACCAAGACCACGGAAGAATATCGCAAGGCACACGCCAAACACGCGAACCAAGCATGGCAGCGCGCGACGACACCAAAGCAGCGCAAGGCAATCTCACGCAAAGCATCGGCCGCGCGTTGGCCGAAGAGATAAACATGGCATCTCACCGCATCGACACCGAAGACTGGCCTCGCGTAATAACCGACATTCGCGGCAGCGGGCTCATGGTCAAGACGATTGCCCGAAAGGTCGGCATCGCCCCGGCGACATTACACGATCTCGCTTCCGGCGCGACGCGCGAGCCGTGCTACTCGGTCGGTGTTCGGTTGTTGGAACTGCGGGAGAAATTTCTATGACTCTACCTGACGAAATTCGAGTGGTCGAAATGAAGGTTGACGAGGATGGCGTGATAGAAGAACAGCCCGGCAGTGGGATTGTCACCGATGAGGAATGCCAGAAGGCATTGACATGGCTGGTTGGTAACGCCCGCAATGTGTCTCAGGCCATTGCTGAATGCGCTTACCTGCAGGAGTACCGGAAGTCCCTTAAGGCAATGTTGATGGGCAAAGCCCCGCCTGGCGCGGTTGCTTCCATGGAAGCCTATGCGTATGCCCATCCAGATTATCAAGCGCATCTAAAGGGAATGCGAGCCGCTATTGAGCGCGCCGAATACCTCAAGTTTCTGAGCGCTGCAGCGAAGATTAAATTCGAAGTATGGCGCACTAACCATGCGGACATGAGGGTTGTGAGATGAGAAGAATGAACAAACGATGGCCTTCCCTTAAACAGGGGACTCTATGAACGCCGCCGACCTCACCCCGCCGGCCAACTACAAACTGACCTATGGCGTGTCGAACCCCGGCGAGGTCATTCCCCGTGCCGACGACTGGCGGCACAAGCCCCGTTGGGATGCCGGGACCGTGTTCCATTGCTACGCAGTCTACTGGGATGGCCGCATGTGCCCCTCGCTGTATCTTGGCAACCATCCCGGCGATTACGTGCACGCCGAGCGATTCCCTGAGATTTTCAACACCCTTCTTTTGGGACTGGAGAAAACATGAGCGAACGCCAGAGACATTACCTGCAGCGAGTACCGAATCCAGGCCTTAACCCAGTGGCGCAGGAGACCTTGCACATGCTGTTCAAGGGTCTGACTTACCAAGAAATTGCGGATGTGCGGTGTCGGTCTTTCAAGACCGTTCAGAATACCGTGCGGACTTTGCTACAGAAAACAGGGACTCGCAATACCCGAGAACTAATCTACGAAGCTTTCACCCGCGATTGGCTGCAACCCCCGAAACGCTATGTCGAATAACCAAGACGCGAAGCGCTACCAGGCTCTGCGTGCCTACGCCCAAGCGGTGCAGGATTGGTTCGAGGCGCACCCGGACCATCAACCGGGTCAGCGCTACGACGGCGAGGCCCGCCCGTGGTTCGCCATGGGGGTGATTATCGCCCTAAGCCCCGAGGATCTTGACGCGGTGTGCGACCAGCATGTGGCAGAGAAGAGTTTTGAGCGCGAGGCGGAAGTCGCATGAGCCAAGACCGCATCACCAAGAGCGCCCGCGGCGAGGAATGCCAGATCCGTTTGCCGGATGTCTGTAATTTCAACCCAGAAACCTCGGTATGGTGCCATGCCGGCGGCGCGGATATTAAAGGGGTTGGGCAGCAGGCAGATTCCCTCTTGGGGGCCGTGGGGTGTTCGGATTGCCATGATGTTTACGACCGGCGCCGTAAGCCCCCGTTTGGCATGACGCGCGACGATGTAGAGCTTGCTTTTTGGCGCGGGCATGCTCGCAGTCTGCTACTCCCGAAGGTCAGACGAGCAATCGCCGCCTATCTTGCGGATAGGCGCATAAAGGGGCTCAGTTGACCGATGAGCCCGAAAGTCACCCCGTCCCGATCGACGAAAAAATGGTGACCAAGTTCTACCACCAAATTGTCCGCGGCGCCGTCAAGCCGAACATCCGGGAGATCATCGCCTATGCCTTCAAGCTCGGCTGGGAGGCGCGGCGGAAAGAGGAGGAGCGCCACGAATGAGGTTCGCCGCAAAATCTGACGCCAACCAACCGGCCATCGTCGAGGCCCTGAGAAAAATGGGCTTCTCGGTGGTCTCGCTACATCGCCACGGAGCCGGGGTTCCCGATCTCGCCATCGCCAAGGCTAACCGCATGGCCTTCTGCGAAGTGAAAATGCCCGGAGAGGAGCTAAACGGGCTGCAGGAGGCGTTTGTGCGGGAGTGGAACAGCAGCATCTATGTCCTGTCTTCCGTTGAGGACGTGGCGGTGCTGTGCGAGGCTTGGAGATTGGCCTAACCAAAAGGAGAATGCATGGACAGTTGGCACACGTACCCAACGATATTCGCGATTGGCCATCGGGCGTTGTCGGAATTGCTGCTTGATTCGGTCATCGTCGAAGAAAAGGTGGACGGCTCACAATTTTCCTGGGGTCTGTTCGATCACGCAGACGGTGAGCGGGCGCTGCACGCGCGATCGAAGGGTGCGCAACTCAATCTCGTCGCCCCGGAGAAGATGTTCACCGAAGCCTGCGAGATCATCAAGAACTTGCCTCTCACGGTGGGTTGGACCTACCGGGCCGAATATCTCAAGAAGCCCAAACATAACGCCTTGGCCTACGACCGCATCCCGGGAAACCATCTAATGGTCTTCGACATCAACACCGGCCATGAGGAGTATCTGCCCTACGCGCAGAAAGCGGCCGAGGCCGCGCGTCTGGGCCTGGAGGTCGTGCCGTTGATCTATGAGGGCATGGTGGGTAGTGCCGAGCAGTTCCGTACCATGCTGGACCGCGTTTCGGCGTTGGGCGGGCAAAAGATCGAGGGGGTAGTGGTCAAGAACTACGCCCGGTTCGGACCCGACAAGAAGGCCCTCATGGGCAAGTTCGTTTCCGAAGCCTTCAAAGAGGTCCACGCGGCCGAGTGGAAAATATCGAACCCGTCACGGTCTGACGTGGTGGAGTCGTTGATCGAATCCCTGCGTACCCCGGCGCGGTGGAACAAAGCTGTTCAACACTTGCGCGAGTCCGGGAACCTCGAAGACTCGCCGCGCGACATAGGCAATCTAATCAAGGAAGTACAGGCCGATATTCAGAAAGAGTGCTCCGAGCTGATCGCCCAAAGGCTAGCGCAATGGGCAACCCCACAAATCATGCGCGGCGTCGTGCGTGGCGTTCCTGAGTGGTACAAAGAAGAATTACTCAAGAGGCAATTTGCCTAGAAGGACAACGCCATGAAAGTCTCAGAACTAGAAGGCCCCACGCTGGATTACTGGGTGGCGAAAGCGTGCGGCTGGCTTGAGGAGAACGGTCTTAACTTCGAGGAGATGACGCCCCAATTCTGGGAAGAAAACCTTGTCTCCGACATGTTTGCGCCGAGCACCCGATGGGAGGACGGCGGCCCGATCATCGATCGCGAGTCGATTGAGCTTACGGGAAGATGGGCGGCGCATATGAAGGCGAAGCAGCCTCGCGGCGGGCGGGTAATGCTTCCTGGCACCCATCAACACGGCCCTACTTTGCTTATCGCCGCCATGCGCTGTTACGTCGCATCGAAATTCGGCGAGGAAGTCCCGTCGAAATAAGGAGACCGAATGCCCGCCCTGACCCCAACGAGAAAAGTCGTGAAGAAGGATGTCTGCGGCACTCTCTCCAGCCGCAGCATGGGCAATCATCGGCTGGAGGAGCACTTATATCGCTGGGCTATCAAACAGGATTGGTGGAGTTTCGAACGCTGGTATCCGAAGCGCAGCGCCGGGTTCATTGCCCGGCCGGTGTTTGGTGATATCGAGGGCATGACAGAGGCGACGGAACAGTGGGTAATCTCTATCGTCGACCAACTGGTAGAGGACGTGCGCAAGAAGGACCCGGCCGCGCACTCTGCATTGCTGATCCATTTTGGGATGTCGAGGATCGTTCGTTTCCCGCGCGAAAACGAGCAAGAATGCCTCGCCCGAGGCCGGGAGTATGTGCGCAGCGGGCTGGAGGCGTGGGGGATTTATTGACGTGATCCAAATCACACTTTCCCAAGATTTTCGGAAAGGTACTTGCGGGAGGGGGAAAGGGTGCTAGGCTGGTGGTGTCGGGCATTCCTATGGAACGGCGCGACAGGATCCGCAAAGCCCCAAGGCAAGCTTGGGGCTTTTTTATTTCCTACGGAGTTTACTTGGGACGGGCGCTTTGCCAGAGACAAGCGCTGAAATTTTAAGGCAGGGTCCTACAGCCCCGAAAAGGGGGACCGACGCCGCGAGTGGCGACCGTAAGCCGCCGCATCCATCGAGGGGCGCTCCGGCGCCCCTTTTCATTTTCGGAGATCCGAATGGGCGACCTGATAGCGGCAGTCTTGTCCGCGCGCTCCCCTGTGGGTAACGAGCCTGAGGCGGGCGTCTTGATAGCTGTCATCGCTCAAACGGCCACCGAATGCCACACGGGATACTTGGGGTGCGGTCGCAAGCCCAAACGGGTTGAGCGAGTGAAAGACAGGGCCCGCAAATGGTTTTGCTCTCGTGTTTTCGAAGGCTACTGCAAGCTTCTCGGGCTGGATCCTGATTGGGTGCGTGGAGCACTTTTCGTATAAAAGTCGGCAGGGGCAATGCCCGACGCCGCGGAGTGGCGACCTAAATCGCCATAGGATTCCCAGTAGCTCAGTGGGTAGAGCAGATGTAGGTCCCGGGTTCAAGTCCCGGTTGGGGATCTGGGCCAAAAGCGGATGCGTGTACACGGTAAGTTGAGCCAGCTGGAAGGTTGTGATACCCCGGCCACGACGTAGCGACTAGGCCAACTTTTCGCGCGCAAAACAGACCTTAGTTATGACGCCTGCGCCTAGGCGGCGCAAGAGGCGAACCGAATTGCGACGAAGCCTGTAGCCAGGCGGGGAAATGATACGGATGGCCCGTCAGGGTACATCGAGGTCGGGAGTGCGGATCTAACCCGTGCGTAACCTTGGGAACCCGTTCTCACCCAAAGGCCATGGAAGCAGGGGATAGCGTCCTTGCCGTTGCAAACTATCGTTGGCGGTCGCGTAGCAAACAAATCGCGGAGTGGGGAAGCTAGGTCGTTCCCGCCAGTCCCATAAACTGGAGATCGGTCGTTCAAATCGACCCTCCGCAACCAAATCCACGTGGGCTTAGGCGTTGTTCGGAATGCCTGGTCGGGTGAAATACCCGACCTGTACCACCTTTGGCCCTTCGGGGCTTTTCTTTTTCCCGGGAGGCGCCATGCGTCTAGCCCTGCTGTTGCTTGTGTGCCTCGCGCTTCCGGCCTTCGCGCAGCGCCCCGACCTCCTCGAGGTCATGGAGATCAACGGTGAGATCACCGAAGCCGTGGCCGCAGATGTCGCCCAGCGGGTCGATGTGATCAACGATACCCCCACGGTCAAGGCGGTACTCTTGATCGTCAAGAGTCCTGGTGGTGGTGTCTCTGCAACTGCGGAGACCTATGCTGCTCTGGGGCGGCTGAAACCTCCTGTAGTGGCTTGGTGTAGTTACGTATGCGCTTCTGGTGGCGTCTATATCCTGATGGCTTCTTCGGTTAAGTTCATCGCCGTGAGCGAGCAGGCGATCAGTGGGAGCGTGGGGGTCATTGCCCAGATTACACGATTCAATCGCCTGTTGGACTGGCTGCGCGTGGATAACGACACCTATAAGAGCGGCAGCCTGAAGGCTGCCGGTAGCCCGGTTCACGAACCGACGGCGGAGGAGCGCAAATACCTGCAGGGGATTGTAGACGAGTTCGCCGAGCGCTTCTATGCGGTGGTGAAACAGGCGCGACCCAAACTCTCCGACTGGTCTGCGATCAAGTCCGCCCGGATTTTCATCGGCAATCAAGCGGTGACGGTGGGGCTGGCGGACGCCGTGACTGGGAAAGATGGGGCGATCAAGAAAGCCAAGGAATTGAGTGGTTCGAAAAACATCTACACCCGCGAAGAATTGAAAAAGATGAGCCGCGCGGCCGACGAGAGGCCGGCCTATAACTTCTCGCCGCCTGTGTTCGGCGATGTACCGTGGTTGATCGAGGCATTGAAGGAAATCCGCCGCGGGGAAACCACGCGGTTCGCGTACCGGATGCCCTACGAGTTCTGATGTGGCGTTGCCGTTGACGCCGTATCATTTGGTGGCTGCCTTCGAGTTTCCAACAAGGACCCGGTGTGCCTGGGCACCTACCAATACGGCCCCGGCGATCGGCACGAGATCACGCTGTCATGCGTGAACGTCGGGCATACCGATACGCTGTTGCGCGCAATGGCGCACGAAATGTGCCATTTGCGTCAACTGCTGCGCAAAACCGAGGGTCGCGGGCAGCACAACGCCGAGTTTCGGCGGTTGGGTGCGCGGGTATGCCGCTATCACGGTTGGGATGGGAGACTTTTTTGACTATCAACGGAGACTCTATGCTTTCCAAAGCGGAGATCGAAGCGGCAGTAAAGCAGCATGGCAGTGAACAAAAGGCGGCAAAGGCGTTGAAGATTGACCGCAGTACATTCAGGCGGTGGCGCCAGAACGGGGTGCCCGCGAAGCTCGTAGCGCTCTCCCCAAAAACCAACGGGGCGACTTTTACTTTGGCCGATTTTCGTGCGGCGCATGACAAGGGCTTTATTGTGCCGCGGAAAATTCGGGAAGGGTTGAAAGCCCTTGGCTCCAACGGCTGGAGATATGAGTCGTTGTTCGCGCACCTTGCTGGTGTGAGTTTGGCCGATTTAGGCAATTTCCGCGATGCATTCGCGGACCATATTGTGGAAATCAAGCGGGATGGCCGGCGCGCCTGGGCTGGCACCCCAAAACTGGCGAAAGAAATGCGAGAAATGGTCCGATGACAACAACCAAAACCCTGCGGGATTTCAAGGCCGAGCACAACCCAGAACCCGAGGTAGTTCACCTTCGTCAACGGGTGCTCGAGCTGGAGCAGCAGCGCGACATGGAACGCGCGGCCACGGGCGAGGCGCGCGAGATCGTCGTTGCTCTGTCGGACGCGATCAAGCGAGCGACACCTCAGAAGATGGTCTATCGGCCGGCCGAGCGCTCAGGATCTCCCTGCACACACGTTCTGCACCTCACCGACCTGCACTACGGTGAAGTCACCGAGCGCGACGAGGTAGACGGGTTCGGGGAATTCAACCCCGCGATTGCCGAGGCGAGGCTGCAAGCACTAGGGCAGTCGATCATCCGCAACACCGAGGCGGCAAGAGCCGGCCATCATGTGCCAAATTTGCACATCTTGGGGACCGCCGACTACATCAGCGGCGACATCCACCAGGAGCTGCAGGTCACGAACGCTTTTCCTGCTCCGGTGCAGGCGGTGAAATGTGGTTATGCCCTGGGGGCCCTGGTGGCGATGTTCGCCCCCCACTTCGATCGCGTGACTGCCGACTTGGTGACGCTCGACAACCACGGACGCTTGACGCGCAAGCCCCAGGCGGCTCAAGGCGGGCAGAACAATTGGAGCTACGTGGTTGCGCAATGCGTCGCTCAACATGTGCGCGACCTGAAAAACGTAACGGTCAACGTCCACGCGAAGCCGTCGGCTCTTGTGGCGGTAGGGCCCGAGCGTTATCTAATCTTTCATGGGCATCAGATTCGCGGCTGGGCCGGCAAGCCTTACTATGGATTTGATCGGCGCGTGGCGATGGAAGCCGTGAAACGCATGGGTGTGCCGGAAACGGCATTCACGAAGTTGGTCATGGGGCACTTCCACCACGGCATTGACGCCGATACATGGATGCTCGGCGGCTCGCTCTCGGGAACAACCGCCTTCGATCACTCCTGCGGTCGGCACTCCAAGCCTCACCAAACGAGCTGGTACGTCCACCCGAAGCACGGGGAATTCTCGTTCACGCGCTGGTTTTTGTGAGCGAACGCCTCACCCTGTTTTTCGCCCTGATATCCACCTCGCTCTATCTGGGTTGGGCGGGCGCGACGTACTTTACGAGCGAAAGGCATATGACCGGGGCCCTGCTGTTCTACGCTGGGGCGAACGTCTTCCTCGTGTGGCCGATTCTCAAAAAGTTTCTGTGATCGCGGAGGCAAATTGAGCGAAGGGTATTTGTACCTGGCAAGCCCGTATTCACACCCGGATCCGCTGGTGCGTCAGGAGCGGTTCATTAAAGCCTGTCATGCGGCCGGAAGGCTGATGAAACAAGGGCATTCCGCGTTTGCGCCAATAAGTCACAGTCATCCAGTAGCAGAGGTGATGGGCGAGCGCGCCACCGACCATGCTTTTTGGATGGCTGTTGACCTGCCGATCCTCGCTCGTGCATCGAAGCTGGTTATCCTTACCCTGCCCGGCTGGGAGGATAGCAAGGGCATTGCCGAGGAAACGAACTTCGCCAAGGCGAACGGCATCCCGATCGAGTATTTGAGCGAGGACGGCACAGTGCGTCGCGTGGGGATCGTCGCGCCCATCACAGGTAGGTTGCCGAGTGACGCACGCGCGCGCAAGTCTCTACCCGTGGCGACGGGGGTTATCGACTACTTCCCCGATGCGCTTCTCGCTGTCGCTGAATTGAGTCGCCAGGGCAACGATCAGCACAACCCAGGTCAACCGTTGCATTGGGATCGCACAAAATCCACCGACGAGGCCGATGCGCTGATGCGGCATTTCATCGATCGCGGCACGTGGGATGCGGATGGCCTTCGCCATTCAGCAAAGGTCGCGTGGCGGGCATTGGCGCTGCTGCAGAAAGAAATTGAGGCGGGTTGATGCCTTACATCCCCCAGCATGATCGCGAGGAGTTCGAGTTCGGTCTGCTCGTTCTCAAGGGCAAAGTCCAAGAGCGCGGACTGTCGAACGGAGAGTTGAATTTTTTGCTGACCAAACTTTGCCTCATGTACTTGGATCGACACGGCGAGAGCTACAACACAATCAGCGACGTGGTGAAGGCGCTGGAGTGCTGCAAACTGGAATTCTATCGGCGTGTGGCCGCAGTCTACGAAAGCGACAAGATCGCCCTCAATGGAGACGTGTATCCATGATCCGTATCTCGGCGTACTTCATGGGCCGGGACCAAACCCACGCCGACGAGTTGGACGATGGCATCTGGGCGAACGCCGTCGAGACAGTGCGGCGGGCGAATTTACTGCTCAGTAAATTCCACAACGATGGCGGCAAGGCCCGCGGCGTGCGCTCCGGCTGGCGCCCGGCTGAGATCAACGCCGCAGTCAAAGGCTCTCGCGGCTCGCACCACATGAGCGGGCGCGCCGTGGACATCGAGGACGACGACCGTGCCCTAGCGCGCTGGTGCGCGGCGAATAAAGAGGTCCTCGAGGACGCCGGCATCTGGATGGAGCGCCCCGAGGCTACCACGACCTGGATACATTGGCAGACCGTACCTCCGGGTTCGGGCGCTCGGTATTACTGGCCGAGCGTCGCCGCCTACCGATTGTGGGTGGCGAGCGGCCAACAACCGATCATTATTTGAGGAGCGTGGCATGATTGAGGTCCCCGCGATCATTGCCGAGGGGTTTGTGGCAATGCGCCGGGGGTATGCGCTGCGCTCACCGCAGTACCCACTGGGGTTCTGTTTCTGCCCCTACAAGTCGGGCCCAGCTCGTGAGAATTTCCTGGTAGGTTGCGCGCGGGCGCTGGGATTCTAATGGCGCGTGTCTTTGTTCACCCGCGTTGCTGGCAGGGGCCCGCGTTGTGCGCGTTGCAGGCTCACCTTGAGTCGCTGGGTTACGACTCGGAGAAAGCGTGCCTCGGGCCCATCTCGAAAGGCCGGCGCGAGCTGGTGAAGCTCCTTGGGACGAAACCCGACGGAACGCTGCTGCTGCAGCGATTCGACGGGCACACATTTGACTACAAAGAACCGGAACCGGAGGTGGCGTAAATGACCCTAGCTGAAATGGAACGCAAGCTCGACTCGCTCGAGCGGCGCGTCGCGTACCTGGAGGCTCAACCCCAAACAGCGATAGAGCCGCGGCACTTTGACCCTCCGCGGCTGTCGAGCGAGGTCTACGACCCGGCGTTCTGGGAGCGCATGGAGGTTGTCGCATGAAAGTCGAATTCCTCACCCCGCTGAAGACCGAGTACGCCAGCGAGAGCGAGGACCGACTGCTGCAGGATTTTGTGATCCTGCACGGGCAACGCAAGATCGTTGTCCCGCAAGGGTTTGTCACCGATTACGACAGCGTGCCCAGACTACCGTTCATGTACTGGATCCTCGGCGGCAAGAGACACAAAGCCGCGGTAGTTCACGACTACCTCTACAGCGCGCAATGTTCGGCCATGTTGGCATTAAGGGGTAGAGCCTGGGCCGACCAGGTCTATCGGGACATCCTGCGAGCCGAGGGCGTTGGCGCCGTGGTCGCCGGCATTATGTACGTCGGTGTTCGGCTCGGCGGATCGTTTGCCTACAAAGCCCCGGAGCCGAGATGAGTGATCCCATTAGAGCCGTAGGCGACACGACCGCAGTGTGCTCCGCGCTTGTGTTGACCAACGGTTGGCTGCAGGTTGTAGTGGGGGTTGCGACCGTACTACTGCTGTTGCTCCGCGCCTACGAGAGTCGCACCGTGACTGGCGCTATTCGGCGCGTGCGCTGCGCCCGCGCGGCGCCAGAGTGCAAGTTGATTTGCCCGAGCAAGTGCCCGCGAGAAGAATGAGAGGCGAACACCGCTACCGTAGCGCCCCGGCGAGCAACCGCAACATCAGCGCGAGAGCGACGGCGACCGGCCCGGGGATGGACCGCTCGCCCAGCTCCCAGCGGCGGACAGTACGGCTGCCGCCGGGGAGTTGTAAGCGTTTCGCGAGTTGGGCCTGAGAGAGTCCCAGGCGTGCGCGGGCGGCGCGGAGGGCTTCTGGCGTCACAGCGGCCGCCCAATCAACATGGTTGCGTCGCGCTCGGGGCGCAAGACGCAACGCGCGATTTGATCGCTCCAGCCTGGATTCCAACGGGGCAAGCAATTTTCGCTTGTGTGCCTCGTATCGCGCTTGGAATCCTAAAACAGTTTCCTCGGTCATATCGTTACTCCCGCCTTGGCGAGCGCAGCGCCGGCGTTGGCGACCACGATATTTGTATGATTGTCTCCGCCGCTGATTTTGTTCAGCTCGCTAAGACAATCCTGCAGCGCCGCGACGAGATCAGCATTGACCGCGCACGGTTCGCGCAGTGTTGCCATTGCTGCGCCGAATTCTGGCGAGTCGCCCTTCCGAAATTTCGCTTGCATGGTTCCTCCGCTCATAATGTCACCCGATCACCAGGAGGGCGGTATTGACCCCGGTTCCCTGCTCTTTGAACGTCCCCGCCGGCAGATCCTCCCAAGATGAGGCGAGCGGGCGCAGTTTCTCTTGCTGGCGCGGTCCGTTGGCGCAAATCGCTACCAAGCGCCCGCCCGGCTTGAGCATGGTCAGGGCGTGTTCGATGTGCTCGATGTCGGCGCCATTGGCAAAGGGCGGATTCATCAGAATTCGGTCAAACGGCTTGCCGTTGTCCCATTGCAGGAAATCGGCGCAATGGACCGTAGGATTGACGGATTCCAGCCGGCGGGCCAGATCTGGGTTGATCTCGACTGCTACCACGGTCGCGCCCGCTTCCTTGTAAATCTCAGCGAGTAGCACCCCGGTTCCGGCGCTCGGTTCCAATACTTCGTGGTGAGTTTCAATCTCGGCCAATTCGACCATGCGCGCGGCCAGCTCGGGCGGCGTGGGGAAAAGTTGCGGCGCGGTGACGACTTGGACACCGGCTTTAAGCGTTTCTTTCATCGCTTTGAACTGGGCTCCCTGATCGTCTGCCTGTTCGGGGCGCGCGGCCTGCGGTTTCCCCTTGATGATGACGGTATTGTGCTGCCGGATCTTGCGATGGGTGGCGATCTGGTTTTCGAGCATTGCCTTCCCTTTTTCGACCCGCTGCGCTACTTCCTGTTCCGCGCGCGTTTGGGGGATTTCGCCGGTAGGTTTCGGGTGCCGTTTTGCGTCAGTGAGAAACGCAGTAACTAGCTTTCGCTCTTGGCCGATGCGAACGTATGCGGTGCGCACTCGGTGCGTGCCGTCGGCGGAAATGCGCGTACCCTTATAGTCCTTATTGATGGCCGCGAATTCGGCTTGCGTCATCGGGTGCGCTTCGGTAGTTACCGTTTCCTCCCGTCGGTATGGGTTCCGATATTCAACGGTCCCCGGGTAGTTCAGTAATGGAAGCACTGCCTTAGTCGGCGCTTTCGGTGGGACAATAAAGCCGGTCTCGCCCAGCATGGTGCGCTCGTATTCGAGCCTGTGTTCAAAGTGGGAAATCCAGCGGTCGCAATGGGCGATTGTGCGCGGGTAGGAACGGTGCGCCGCTTCTTGACACTGCTCGACCGTCCCGGCAGGGCAAGCCTTGTAGCGGGATTCGTCGTCCTGCAGCACGTCGTAAGCCCTCCATCCGCCGTTCGTGTTCGGCGTTCCGTCCGTGTTGGCCCTGGAGACTGTCAGGCGCCCGTAATTGGCAATGGTGCGCGCCTGTTCGAGCGTCAAGCCGTCCTTGGACCAGAGCGCAAGCCATTTCTCGGCGTCGGCCTTGTAGCGCTCCTGCTTTCGCTTGTCGGCTTCGATGGTCTTGATTCTGCGGTGCCGAACGTCGGGGCGCTCCAAATACTTCGCGTGGGCTATGGCACCAGCGGCGCGAGACTTCCAATATTTGGCGGTCTCCCACATCTTGACGGCCTTGCGCATGCCGTTCTCGATGCGTTCGGCGTCTTTCCGTGCATGGCGTTCTGAGTGATGACCTATCAAAATAGGCTGCCCAAACGGGATATTGTCCGCGATTGCAGCCACGGCGTTATGCGCTTGGTCTGCATCGCGCACCCGGTTCTCTTGGTAGCCTTCGAACCGATCCGCCCGTTCTTCGGCGCGCTCAACGAGGGTGGTATCCTCATCGTCAATATTGCCCGCCAGTTCGTAAGCAAGATCCTCGGCCGCGGGATTCCAAACGGCGTAGAAAACCTCCTGTTTCGGTGCCCAGCGAAAGCCAGCAGCCTTCACGCGGGCGTATAATTCGGCATCGAGTCGTGAGCTGGCCGACAGTCTGATTTTGTCGTCAGCCGGGTCGAATGTTGCAGTGATCAGCATTTTAATTCCCTCCCTTCTGCCGCGATCCGCGCGGCGCGGGTTAATCCATCCTCTATTGCGCCCTGTCACGGCGCAAGGGGAGGAGGGACTAGTCCGTAAACCATTTCCCGCGGCGCTGCGAATATCCGCCCTGGTTTTTCAGGTAGGAATCGAATTCGCTATCGTCCGCGGAAATAACGCGGAATCCGCCGTCTACGCGGTCGTTCGTCAACATCGCGCGGACCTCAGGTAACGTCATTCCGCCCTGTTCTCCGTCCTCGGATTCCAGCCATTCGCGCGCATCTGCAATTGCCTGCTCCTCGGTGTGGCCGGCGCCGAAAACACAGTAGCCAGACTGAATGAACGCAAACTCAATTGATTTGCTGCGGTTCGGATGATTCGTCATTTTGTTCTCCCGCCGGTATCCGCCGGCTTCGGTTGCCCCTGTCCCGAGGCGCGGGTAACGCTCTCTCGCCTGGCATGCAGGCGGCAGGGCGCTATCCCTCTGGCCAGTTGGCCGGATCTAAATCCGGCCTGACCAAATAAACGCCCCTCAACAGGGCCTTTGCCGCCCGCCCAAAGCGGCCGTGGCGGCGATCAAACAACCAATTTGCTATCATGTTCATTTTCCCTCCGTTGAGGTTAGCCTACAACCGGAGTATAAGGGCCATTGGCCCGTAGGTCAACAACTATGTAAGGTGCTTGCATCATGACCAAATCCAAACGCGTCAAGGCTGGGACGAGCAAGGCGGCGGCGGAAGCGCGTAAGTCGTTGTTTCGCTCGGCATGGTTGGCGAATGGAGGTAACGCGACCGAGGCGGCGAAGTCTGCTGGATATAGCCCGAAAACGGCAAGGCAACAAGGGGCGCGATTGTTGTCAGACGTGTCTTTTGCGACAGATTTGCGCAATGAGGCTGAAAGGAAAGGAAAAATTGCCGGGCTGGAGCTTAACCGTACGCTGCGCGAGGTGGCGCGCGTTGCCTACTCTGATCCCCGCCGGCTGTATGACGCAGACGGAAACCTGATTCCGGTGCACAAACTCGATGATGACGCAGCCGCGACTGTTGCGAGCGTCGAGGTCGAGGAAAGCAGGGGCGAGGATGGGCAACTTGCGAGCCTGACCCGCAAGGTTAAGCACTGGGACAAGAACGCCGCGCTCGAAAAAGCGATGAAATACCACGGGTTATACAAAGAGGACAACAAGCAGCGTGGTGAGTCGATCGCCCTGAAAGTGGTATTCGGCGACGAATGATTGCCTGCAGGGCTTGTGGTGTGCGTCATGACCCGCTGTGGCGCTGCGAGGATTCTAGGATTGCCAAGCCAGCGGAATCGATGGTAGTTCACGCGAAACAAAATGGTAGTTCACACCACGGCAAGTATGCTGATGGCGAGGCCCGCAAAGTATACCGGCGCGATTGGGCGCGCAGACGCAGGGCAAAAGCGGCATGACCGATCCGGTCCGTTTCCCCCCGAAACTGGCGCCGCTGTTCCGGCCGGCGCGGCACAAATCCTTGTGGGGCGGTCGGGACGCTGGCCGATCCTGGGGGGCGTCCAGAGCGCTCCTGGTTCAGGGGGCAGCGAAACCGCTGCGCATCCTGTGCTCTCGGGAGGTCCAGAACACGATCGCCGACTCGGTGCACCGGTTGCTCTGCGATCAAATCGAACTGTTGTGGTTGTCCTCGTTCTACACGCCATACGACGCCTCGATCAGTGGTAGGAACGGAACCGAGTTCATTTACACTGGGTTGAGGAACCTGGACGCGAACAAGATCAAGTCCTACGAGGGGGTGGATATCTCCTGGACCGAGGAGGCGGAAAACCTCACCAAGCGGTCGTACAACATCCTGGAGCCGACGATTCGGAAACCAGGCTCTGAGATTTGGTCCACCTGGAACGCTCAGATGGATTCGGATTTCATCTATCGGCATTACGTCGTCGACCCGCCGGATGACGCCGCAGTGATTCACATGACGTGGCGTGACAATCCGTGGGCCTCGTCGGTCCTGCAATCTGGCCGGGAGCGGATGCGCCTGACCGATTTCGAGGAATACGAAAATATTTGGGAGGGCAAGGCGCGGTCAGTAGTGGCTGGGGCGATCTACGCCAAGGAAATGCGGGCGCTGATCGAGGGTCGGCGCGCTAGGCCGATGCCATACGATCCCACGTTGCCGGTGCATACGATATGGGATCTAGGGTGGAACGACGCCATGGTGATCCTGTTCGTTCAGCGCATTGTCTCGGCGGTCATGGTGATCGGGTATCTGGAGGCGTCAGGCAAGACCTATGCCGATTGTGTCGCCGAATTCAACACATTACCGTATGTGTGGGGGACAGATTACCTTCCCCATGATGGCGCCCAGACGCGACCGGATACGGGGAAAAGCCCGAAAGAATTGCTGCAGAAGTTGGGGCGCAAAAAGGTCGTGATTATCCCGCAACTGGATGTAGAGCACGGCATCAAGGCGGTGCGCATGATGTTGCCGCGGCTCTACATCGACAACTCTACGTTCGAGAATACGACGTGGGAATTTGACGGTGGGGCGAGGTTGCTTGAGTGCCTGAAGCGTTACAAGCGGGCGATCCCGAAGGCGACAGGGGAGCCCGGCGGTCCTGTGCATGACGAATATAGCCATGGTGCCGATGCCGTGCGAGGCCTAGCAACCATCGTTGACCAGATCCGCAACGACGACAGGAAAACGGCGCAATCGGTAGCCCCCTACTTCCCCCATGATTCCGCAGTCGGCCTTTAAGGAAAACACATGATCAAAATTCAGATTACCGGCAATTCCGCGGCGCTTGATGCTGATGGGCTGGCGAACGATGTAGCCTATGCGAGCGGTGGTTATGCGCTGACTGCCACTACCAGCGGGGACTCGCTCGCTCACAAGATCACCGTGCTGGGCAACGCGGCCACCAACCATTCGGCCAAGACCATCACCGTCACGGGGACGGACGCCGACGGAAACGTGCAGACCGAAACCATGGCGGGGCCGAACGGGATCGTCACCGTCACCACGGCCAAGTTTTACCTCACCGTCACCAGTGTCACGATTGACGCCACTACCAACG
>ERZ1292642.486-Hain-H14-01um-R1-486-length-22832-cov-10_pt1 | contig 22832 bp, 35 predicted proteins | sample MGYA00564403_ERZ1292642 | MGnify/ENA primary metagenome ERZ1292642 (study PRJEB36523, sample SAMEA6512643) | groundwater metagenome | collected 2019-01-09 | study: AquaDiva: Metagenomics assemblies of 32 groundwater samples
GGCCCATTAGCATTACAGCTTACCACACCCGTTACCTGTTCCAACGTTTTTACCCTTTCTTTTAAATTTTCAAGCGTGGGCCATATTTCTTTCATATAATCTCCACAGGTTGAGGGGCAGGTAGCCCTGCCCAGTCACAGTCAACCTCATAAACAACATAACCACCTGATCTCTTATCTTTGTGACTTATAGGGATTATTCCCCATGTAACTCTTTTGCCACCTTGAATAGAATCCCAACAAGCTCCAGGTTTTATCTTTTCCCCGCTTGCTGGACAAATAACTCGCTCATCTTGTCTAGGTTGACGCATAACTGAAACCCCCCATCATGGCCGGATTCGTGCAAACCTACTAGAATCGCATCGCCACCGAAATCCATTTCGGGATGATTTAAACCTATTGTTCTCAAATGTGTCTCCACGCCTTTCGTTTCACAACTACTTCTATAAGTGTTCTACTAACCCCGAATCGGTTTGCTAAAGTGCGATAGCTACCAACCCCATTCTCGTACAACTGACGAATTTTTATCACATCGCTCGCTATCAGTTTAGCCTGCCCATGCTTCTCACCTCTGGGAATGCTATTGGGATGAACCCACCATCCATGGCGTCTTTTTTTTAGCATGTCCTGCATATTATCAGAAGCCGTACCTAGAAATAGGTGTAGAGGGTTCAGACAACTTGGATTATCACAGGTGTGTAGCACGAACAATCCATCTGGCACCCTTTTACCATTTGCTATTTCCCAAGCTATACGGTGGACATATGTAGTAGTTCCATTTCTATTTACGGACCCATATCCCCTAGGATTTTTAGCCCTAGTCCAATTGATACAATCCTGTCTTCCGGCAGTTAAAGAAGAACGAACTATTGATTTAAGTTCTTCAACAGCGTCTTGAACAAGAGCCAAATGCTCTGGGTTAACACATAGTTTGACGGTACAAGTATGCGTCACATAAAACCCATCTGGAATGGGGCCTGTTGTCAAGATATAAGATAGTTGATGTGCTCCGAGACATTCCTTACCATCATAAGCTTCTCCATATCCAGCGGTATATCTTGCTCCAGTCCAAACCCAACATCCACCCTTACCCTTCTTTATCTTGTTCCAAAACCTTTCTTTTACTTCTTGTCTATCCATAGGACTCCACCTTGCTTTTGCAGCCTTAGTAGCAATATCAGAGCGTACTTGACTGGGCAGAGATACAGCTCTTGCTACTCCACCTAGACTACCACGTTCTCTGACGGTAGAGCATTCTACCATACAGCTAAGCATCTGTCAATGGTCTACTTTTTCTTTCCCACGATATTGAACGAGAAATTGTTATTGAAAGTGTTAAACTCTACAATCTCAAGCACGTTAGTAAGCTTTCCTAAGACATCATTATAAAATTCGTCTGCTTGCCACGCGTGACAATGACTGGGGTCCTGGTAGAACACATGTGATCCACCATCCATTGCAGCCTTGTTGTCTGGGATGATGGATGCAATATAGCCTCCAGGTTTTAGAACTCTTAGCCAGTGGTAGCGTAAAATATCACCGATCTCCCGTCCGGGGCAGGAAAGCTTAATCTTCTCTTCTGCTGTCTCAGTGCCAATTAGGCGGTTACATGGTAAATGTTCAATCAAATGTAGGGAAAGTATACAGCTAAAAGAATTGTCAAGAAACATTGATAGGTTTGAAGCATCACCTTTAACATGGACACCCGTATATTGGCCGCCATAAGTAGGATGCTCTTCATTGCCGCATAAATCCAGGGATAGACAAGCAGGATGTTGAACCCCGGCACCGCCGCAGTCGAGTCCTATACCTCCGTTGCTTTCGACAAAAGATCTAATTGCCCAATAGTTCATGAAGGCCCGCTGAGTATGTCCAGCTTTGTTCAGTGGATCTCTGTAATCGAGGATAGTTCCTGGCGTTGGATTCCAGTATTCATAATTAGGGAAATAAGGTAAAACTTGCGTATGAGGCAGAGCCGTCCTCATTACTAAACAATCATTATCAATCTCAAATCCTGGTTTCATTTCTTCTTCCCTTGCCGTTTCTTTTTTTGAATCTCTTTTAACTTACCCTCTTCTAATAAAGCCCGAATTACCCCCATCCCCAATATTTCAATGCCGGTTGGCTCTTTGAATCCACTCTCTTTCATTGCTATCAGAAGTTGAAAATCACGGATAGCCACCTTTAAATTTACCGAGTCTGGCACTTCTATGGTTACTATCATCCTACTTCCTGCCTCGCTTTTCTTTCTTATACTTACCCCATCTAGCCTTAGAAGCTTGCTTCGCTATTTCCTTGCGTCGCCAAGGAGGTAGAAGTTCTGCCCTTTTAAACCCACCAAGACGACCAGCCTCTTCACATGTTAAACCTTTTACCATAGGGGTAAGCACAAGTCAATAGCTAACTAATCAACTGTTTGTGCTCTTTTCCGTCACGATCTAACCAGCAGATTTCTCTCGGAGGCCAAGGAGAAACTGTGCGATTGTGACCTGGTTTCTGCGGCTCGTTCAACAGTGAAACCATTTCTCCCTTGATTTCTTGTTCTCCTCTCCCAGCTTCCACTTCGTCTAAGATGCCCCAGTAGCGGGCAAACATCAAACGCGAGTAAGACATTCTATCTACTATTCCGTTTGTGTATTTCTCTTCATACTGTGGCACGTACCATCTTGTCTGCCTCACGTACTTTAAGAAAATATCCATTGGCAAGTAATCAGACGGCTTACGCCAGACAAGCTCGTCATTTGTCGAGAAGGTTGCGCCTCCCTGATGATGACACGGGGGAAAAGGCAACATGTATGAGAGATAGCCTTTCTCAGCTAGTTTAAACCCCAAATGAATTTCCTCATGAAAGCTAACTAGATCATTCCAAAAGCCCTTGCTGCCATCGGGATTTTCTACTGAAAAAAGAATGCTTGGCCTTATTGCGAAGTCACATCCCGTTGCTGCGCCTACTAACCCCGGTGGATTCCACCATCTAGGATCATTGTCCTTGTAACCATCATCGTGAATTAAGGGCAATCCTACTGTGCCTAACTGCTCATTATGCTCAAAGAAATATGCCAGGCGAGTGAGCCATCCTGGAGAAGTAAAGCGGATATCGTCGTTATAAATTACAACTAAATCCGCCTCCAGATCGTAACCAGCCAGAGTATTCCAGGTGGCCGAAATCCCCTTATTGTCACCGTTCTCAATAAGAACACAGTTGAGCTTCTGACAGGAGGCACGTCTCTCTTTCAAGGCTTGTAAATCCGGTGTGCCGTCATCGCAGCAAACTAAGGTGACATTGAACCCAGGATCTAGGTTTTGCCAGAAGCTTTTTATAAAGCCATTCGCCCTGGGAAGTGAACCATAGGTACTACAACCAATAATGATTTTATTAACTTTCTCGCTCATAGTTCCACCCTTTTCTTCTAGTTCCTTAGTAAGCCTGCTCCAACTCGGACCAAATAGATAGGGCTTGTATCATAGATAAATTAATTACTTCATTCTCTTATCTTCTGCAATTTCCCAATTGCTGTTTCCAGTCTCGTTGCAAGGTCAAGCACCTCTTTCATTTTGATATTTACATAGTGTGTTCTGCTCTTCAGTTAACTTCTCCATAAAATTACCCCCTAGTTATATAGGTTAATCGATTTCTCCACCCATAATATCAGTAACACCCAACTTATTATCAGCGCAGTGATGAATTGATGTTGAGTGTACTTGATTTCCTTCTGCCCAATCCTTTGGAAGTGGGTAGTCATTCAAGATGCAAGACAAGGCAATAACAAGCCCAGGTACATGAACTTCCCTGTTTACGGAGCCACACAACCTACACTTATAAAGTAACCATCCCATTTCCCCCATCTATCCCCCCAAAACCCTTTTGTAGATACTCAGATATTGTTCGGCAAACGTAGGCCATACTTGAGCTTCGTATGTAATCTGTTGCTCTTTCCTCAGCCTAATCTGCGTTTGTTGGTCAAAAGCCATATCCCAAACAGTACGGCTAAAATCCGACAGGTTAAATCCCTCAACTCTAACAACACCACGACGAACATCACTAAAATGAGTTGAGGAATTAATTACCACCGGCAATCTGGCAGATATAAAAAATCTTATTGCCGCGCTTGCAGAAGCGGTATGAAAGCTAATGAATAAAAATCCCACATCTGATATCCATAGCCGATTCAATACTTCAAGATCGGAAACAAACTCTGGGACCAAATGTACTTGTTTGCCAATATGGTACACTTTAACAATTTCTTCTATGCGGGAATGAACAATATTCTTCCCATCTTCGTTCAGGAAATTTGCCGGGATGATAAGCTGTAATTTTATTTGTTTGTTTGTCTGTAATAGAGGAGCTATCTGTTCAAGTACTTCAAAATGACCCCGACCTACAGCCGCAAATCCAAATGTAGAAATAATTATGTCTTTTGTTGAGAATCCGTAATTCTCTCTAATTTCTTCCTTTTTCTCTATGGGCGGAATGTGATAAGACGGACAGCCCATGCCACCGAGAATCCAGACTCTCTTATCTTCTGTCTGAATCCCAGGCGGAGGCCAGTGGATAACTGCCATACTGACTAGATTGTCGGTTATATGCTTATTGGCGATTTGTGGTAAGACTGTATGATACGTAGCGACAACAGGGATTTCTCTCATTCGAATAGTAGATAGAACTTCTTGTAATACTGCTTCCGGTGGGCTTATTGCAGACTCGTAGTGTAAGTGAATTAGATTGCAGTCTGGTATTTGATCCGAGCTTTTCAAGCTTATTATGTCTACACACTCTTGCGTGGTGTTTCCTTCCATAGCAGCCATTAACGCTCTCGTATACGCACCAATACCACAATTATGTATTCTAGTGCTGATTTGCACAATATGGGGCTTTGTTTTCCATATTTTAATGAACGGCTGAAACCGGACGATCTTTTCGACTGTAATCAACTCCTCCTGCCAGTTTTGAGCGACTACGTCTACTGACACATTCTCAATTGCCCACTGTCTTGACTTCGCAGAGACGTAGTTTAATCCCCACCTGCGTCGCGCCTCTAACATAGCACTTGCCAAGTCTTCAACTGATACCTCATACCCCCAGGAATCGTTATGGTTCCATGTTCTATTGGTTGGCTCCACGGGGATCGCATCAGCTCCTTCCATAGCTTCAGCTACAGCAGTTGCGTTTGTAGCAACCACGGGGCATCCCATAGAATTTGCCTCCCACACAGGCATAGCCTGCCCTTCATTAAGAGATGGTTGTACGTACAGATCAAATGCATTGTATAAACCCAGCATTTTTGCAGGAGGCCAGCCAAAATTTGCGTCGTACCTGGATGGGAAGATTACTTTGTTGGCAATGCCAAGAGAATTAGCTAATCCCTGGAGATCTATCCCATCGTGGCTCCTGCTGTCCGTATGCATATAAAGAAGGGAGTTGTGATGTTCTGAGAGAAATATACGAAATGCCTGAAGTAGCAGATCTTGCCCTTTTCTAATTCCACGATTCATTCCTATATGCCCGATAATGTAGTTGTTTACGGGCCAGTTAAAGGCTTCTTTACACTTCTCTTTGTTAATCGGGTGAAAAAAGTCTGTAGGTATAGGTAAATAAATATGATTGGCAGGGAAGCCAGCCTCGTTTAGGGTCTGTTTCCCATACCTGGATATTGCAACAATCCTTAATGCTCCTTGGAGTGCATGTTTATTACCTATCGTAAGCGGATCTTCTGCTACTGGTACCATCGGCACCCAGTTAAATTGTTTTTGTCCGAAATTCTGTAATACCCACACGTCCATGTTAGTAATCAGTACATCCGCGCCAAACTTGGCTGCATGTGCCTCGGCAACATCGTTGCCGTAGGGATCAAAACCACGTGGGAAAATATCTATTCCCTCCCATTTATGCTTGACTTCGGCACCGAAGTAGGCAAAACAAGCAACCTCGTGGTGAAGCCTCTGGAAAATTTTAATCAAATAATATGTTGCTTGACCGTAACCAGAATAAGCCATGGGTGAGTTTGATTGAATCAGAATCTTCAATGACACTTGATAAACCTCATCTTTTTTGATAAAATCTATACAATCTGAGCATTTTTATACAGTGGTTAAGGAGCAGATATGCCTATTCAAAAAAACTGTCTGGTTTGTGGCAAAGGGTTTAGCGCCGCGCCATCCCGTTCTACCTATGATAGAGGTAAATATTGTTCTGTTACCTGTAGAGGATTGGCTAGGCGAGCAAAGCCTATCAAACGCGAGTGCCGTCAATGTGGTCAGAAATTTGACATAATACCTCGATTGCTCAAAATAAGTAAAGGATGGTACTGTTCCCATCCGTGTTTTATAAACTCTACGAGAGGCAAAGAAAAGATGTCGTTTGTGGGGAAATTGATTAGTCGGATAAAGTTTCCCACGAATGAGAAAGATTGTGCTATATGGACTGGAAGTCCAGACCATCAAGGATATGGCAAGACTTCCAGAATGATTGATGGTAAACAAGTTACTATTCGTCCACATAGGGCAGTATATGAGCTTTATTTTGGTTCAGTTGATCCTTCCATAGGCGTTCTGCATAAGTGTGACAATCCCTTATGTTGTAACATTTTACATCTATTTGCTGGCTCGCAGCTAGACAACATAAGAGATAAGGTTGCTAAAGGCCGTCAAGCTAGAGGAGAAAAGAATAATCATGCAAAACTCACATCAAAACAAGTTATCAAGATCAAGCGTCTGATAAAGAAAGGGCTATATCTTGTTGATATAGCAACTAGGTACAAGGTAACCACTACTGCCATTTCCGAGATTAAAGCTGGTCGATCCTGGAAACATATCCCTTGGCCTATCCAATAAGCACAAACCCCGCTATTTATTATCGGTAACTGGAACCATTTTGCTTTCTCTATCTATTGCCCATTTCTGTATATTTTCTTCTACAAATCTACATTCGAGGCACATTCTCTTTTGGATGATATACCTTCCTAGAATACCACCCATACAAATAACAGTCGAACTAACATTATTTATAATGTTGCCTTTCTCAATAAGACTCCAAGGTTCCCAGGTATGATTTCTGTTTGGAACAGTACAATTCCCCATGATTAGATTATCCTTTCTTTCAAAACTTTCCTATGCCAGGCAAGCCCACACTTTTCACACCAGACAAGAAGAGCTTCTTCCGGTGTGAGGTGTAAGGGTAGCGCCATATCTCCCGTTGCCCAATGTTTACGGTGCATCATTCTACACCAGAGACGTTTAATTAATATCACCATGATTCATTCGCTAATAATTAGCAAGGGTAGTACGTCGGCGGGGACTCGAACCCCGTTGGACCGTTCTTTGTTTACCCATTGTGATGGGTCGCCGACGTACACATGGTACTTGCCTTTCCCACCAACTCCATATCCGCATCCACCATCCTTTTAACTATTTCCTCAAAGGGCATTTTGGCTTCCCAGCCAAGTATTTGCTTAGCCTTAGAGGCATTACCCAGAAGAAGATCCACCTCAGCAGGTCGTTTTAAGTTTTCGTCTATGATAACGTAGTCTTGCCAGTCAAGCCTAGCATAGCCAAATGCTGTTTCTAACCACGTCTTGACTGTACGTGCTTGTCCCGTGGCGAAAACAAAGTCATCGGGATCATTTTGCTGGAGCATAAGGTACATACCCATTGCGTACTCAGGAGCATATCCCCAATCCCGGATAGAATCCAAATTCCCTAAGCGTAATTCTTTTTGTAATCCGCTCTTGATGCGCGCTACAGCATGAGTAATTTTGCGGGTGACAAACTCCAGTCCCCGACGCTTACTTTCCATATTAAAGAATATGGCGGAACAGGCAAATGCGCCCCAGCTCTCTCTTGCATTGACAGTAACCCAATGTCCTAACGCCTTGGCGCAACCGTAGGGCGACCTAGGCCAGAAAGGGGTTTTTTCTGTTTGAGGAGTCTCTTGAACATTGCCGAACATTTCCGAACTGCTAGCCGTTACAAACCTAGTGGTTTCTGGTGCGTATTTGCGTATAGCTTCAAGAATACGCATCACGCCAAGGCCAGTTATGTCCATTGTCAAAAAAGGCTGATCCCAAGAGGTGTGAACATATGATTGAGCAGCAAGATTATAAACTTCATCGGGCCTAATCCTGCGAATAGCCTCATCAAGAGAGGTTTGATCCGTCATGTCCCCATTGACAACCCTTATCTTATCCAGGACGTGCATTATTCGATCAAGATTATTTGTGCTGGAACGTCGCACTAAGCCATAGACCTCATAATCTTTGTCAAGAAGAATCTCAGCCAGGTAGCTTCCCACTTGACCACTAATCCCTAAAACTAATGCTTTCACTTGTAAATCTCCCCTGATTGTCCCTTACCCTATACTTGCTATGTAATGCAGCGTGCTGCCTATGAGTTATCAATTCCAGATTTTCTAAAGAATTATTAGAAGGATCATTATCTTTATGGTGAATTACCTCCCATCTCTTCAACCTTCTACTAATTAATGTTTCTATAATTTCCCTGTGGATATAATAATCATAGCTGGTTCGTATATATCCGTCTTTGCGTCTTTTCGTACCATTTTTAAAATTCCTGTGGTTCTCTCCCACATTATATAAATGATAACACCTAGAGGAACAGAATTTTCTTTGGCGATACTCAGAAGGGCTCTCAAGCCTCCTAGACTCACTCACCCTTCTGTTAAAAGAGCAATGACAATATACACATAGCTTATCATTTATATATATTCTGGGAGGCATTATATCTCCTTTGCCTTATAACTTAATTGCAGTTGCTAAAATAGCAATTCATTACTCCAGTTATTAATGCTCGTTTAGTCATATCTCCACAGCTTTATCTATGAAGTTTTGTGAGTTATTCTCACAAACACATTATAAGGAAGAACCGCCGCCGGTCATCTTTAAAACGGGGCCTCTTCGTCATCACTATCAGTCGCATCGTCATCTTTTAAAGTATCATCCGCATGTTTCTCTTTGTCTTTACCACCCCCCAAGAACTGAATCCGTGATGCCCATATCTCAGTAACGTAACGTTTATTACCTCCCTTGTCCTCGTAGCTTCGAGTCTTAACCTGCCCCTCAATAAAGACTTCTCTTCCCTTAGTTAGATATTGAGCACAATTCTCTCCAGTTTTACCAAAGGCAACGATATTGAACCAATCTGGTAGCTGTTTGTTCTCATCCTTTTTAGGGACATCTACAGCAATAGAGAATTTGCAAATGGCTGTACCAGAAGCAGCATATCTAAGTTCAGGGTCTTTACCCAATCGCCCAATTAAGAGTGCTAAATTGAGACTCATTTTCTCTCCCTATCTGCTCGCCAATCGGTCAGAATGAATACTAAAACTTCCGAAATGGACACTTCCGACCCCAAATCTTTTTGCATTATATTAGTAGCCGCATATTCTATTGTTTCGTCTACAAAATCCCGCTCAGTTGCAGTCAATAAAAACAACCTGCGGTATTTCCTCTCTGAGTAAAACTTACTGCCAGACACCTGAGATTTAACCTTTTCAATGAATTGCTCTTGAGTTATACCCTCGGCTTCTTCTATCATAGCCTCTGCCTCCTCCTTAGTCTTGGCAGCTTTCATAACATACATAGACTTAACCCATCCCAGCCTGTCAACTTTCTCCGGCTCTACTCCCAACTTCTGAGCCTTAGACCAAATCCTTATGAGGTCATTGGCCTTGGGAAGAGACATTTTTAGCACAATCTTGCAGAAATCGCCAAACTGCCACCATTCCTCATATTCAGATACCCCTTTCCAAAGCTCCTCTCTCTTCCACATATCAATCAGCCCACCCAAAGCAAAATTAGAAAACCCAGCAACCTCTCTTATTATTCCCACCTGGTTAACTACGTTGTCTATGACCTTTCTACCTACTAAAATTCTTTCCTCTCTAGTTTGGGGCGGAGCCTTGATAAAGGCAAGAGCTGCTGATAACCCCTCAGATTTTACCGATGGCAACATAAATCCTTACCCTACCACACCATACCAGACCGGACCTTACCCCACCTGACCACAATTTCACAAAAACTTATTCTTAATGGGGCCAACAGGACTAAAGCTCAGATAGCGCACGGGCATTTGACAGACTGTGCTAACTAAATGCGGTAGCCTATCCAAGGAAGTTGTTTGCACCTTCCCATCTAAAATGAATTTTACTTCTCCATTAAGTTGATCCATGCAGGTTATAGCTATTTGCCCAATTGCTCTTTTGACTAACAACAAATCATCACGGATTGCCTCTTGTAATAGATCAAGATTTAGATACGAAAACCTCGGTCTACCCTGATAAGCATTGGTAATATTGGTATTGTCTACTATTTTACTATACGGTAGGTTTAGTAGCTCATAAGGCATCGGCCCCGCCCCATGTCTAGTCATATAGGCCCGTGTAACATAGGTTACTTCCAGTGAATCAATTTTAGCACGATCAACTAGGTGCAATACGTTCTTCAGCCCTGTATTAGATCGGGTAACGTAAGGGAAAAATTTGCTGTTTTGGTCAAGAAGCAATCCTTGTGCGCCTTCAAAGATAATATGCTTAAAGCTTTTCAGAACTATACCACTACTGGTTACGTTAACCCGTCTCAAAAATAACTGACAATCATCAACGAATCTCGCTAAGACTTCATCCGAATCGATTATTTCTCTATGCTCTTGTGAGAGTTGACAACGTAATTTAGTAAGACGTTGAGGAAGCCAATTCCTTCTGATACCATTAAGAACCCCCACTAAATAATTTTTGTTCACAAGATTTAAGACTGTTAAGGGAAACTCGGACTTTTCTGTTCTTTCTATAGTTTCCCCAAATCCTATACCGCAACTACCATGTCTATCTTCCCCCCGTGATTCCTCAACAATCTGGTTAATAAGCATGTCATAAGGAGTTGTTACATAACAATTCTTATGAACGTAAATCTCTGGTATAGAACATTTGGTAACAAGCTCTTCTATTTCTTTAAGAAATAAGATGGGATGACAAACAAATTCAGGCCCAAGGTAAGTAGCAGCCCCATGAAAAGAACCACTCCCTATGTGGGCAAAGACATGACGGCGACCATCGGGCATGATAACAGTGTGGCTTGATTGAGCGCTGCCGTTAAACCTCACCACAAGACAGTCTTTGCCAAACCGGGAGGCGAAGAAATTGACCATAAGGCCCTTTCCTTCGTCTCCCCAGCCAGCACCGATAACAGCAACCGCTGTCATCCCAGCACCTCCGCAATCGTCTGCACCACCTCCCCCTCCTCCTCAAAGCATCGCTGACGAAATGGGCATATTATAGCTTTGGGGTCTTTCTCGCTCTTGCACACCCGCCCCGGAAGTCTTCCCCCAGTCTCAGCATTTCTGAGTTGGGAGACATAGCGTTTTATAATCTCACCCGTTTTTAAGTTGTAGTTAATATCATGATCTCTGAAAGGAATTTTTTCTTTGCTCCCCCAGGTGGCTGAGAATAATTTACCGAAGTGACCATCTTTATCTAACCATAGATAGCTTTGCATTTGAAACTCATGACGCGACAAGGGTCTTCTGGCCGTGATCCGAAACACTGCAGGGTCCATACCTTTAATGTCAACTATAGTATTATTTAAAAGCCGTATATCGGGAGCACCCGATATTTTTAAATCTTCGTTTTTGAGGATTTGTGGATCACGGTAAATAATCCCCATCTCCATAAGCCAGGACCTAACACGCTCCTCAACAATCTTGCCCATCTCAAAGAGCATCCTTAACGTAGCCGGGATGTATCTTTCAACTGGAATGCCTGAAGATCGGGAATAGTAGATTTGTCGGAAACAGGAATTGTATAGGTCTGTAACGTGTAGATACTCTCCATGCGAGAACCGTTCAGGCTCCCGCACGGAGAGATGCTTTAGGAGAGCACCGGCTAAATTAGGAGATCCGCTCACGATACCTCACCAGCAGATTCAGAGTTTCCCTCTGCCTCTGGGGTCCTCGGTCTACCTCTTCGCTTGCCAGTAGTTTCGGCTTGCATAGCCACACTCGCTGCCGCTAGTCCTGGTTCATCGGCGGCGGCATCGGCGGCGGTCTTCTCAAAGGTTCCCAAGTATGATTTCTGTGTTGTTTCCTTCGGCTTCCTAGCCCGGCGCTTTCTGGCAATACGACCATTAGCACCATCTCCTTCACCCATAATGGTACCAATGCCAGCGTTAGCCTTGATAAGCTCGCTTCCAGCCTTAGAGACACACTTCTGAATCTCAGACAGTGCAGCATCAACCGCTTTTAGCCTATCTCTCAAGTCAACAAGATTCATATAATCACCTCCCTTCCCTTGTTTAAAATTTATCCACCCAAACTTTTTCTAACTGCTCCATAACTTCCCTAAATAGGTATTCAGGGACGGCAACCCAGTTGTATTTTACGCGATCCCCGTTAGAGAACCCAAACATAAATACGGGCATTTTACCCGAGTTAAGTGAATCCTCCTCCAGTTTCCGCAGGTCAACTCGTTTTATGGATAAAGACTTTCTATCAGTATACTTACACTCGTCCATGTACAGGGGAGAAATACCATCCCCAGGCTTGCCCTTGACACTACCAGAACCAGGCACCCGCCTACCACCTATAAGCTTAGCGCCGTGCTCCTCTTGAAGCATGGATTTTTGTTTAACCGTTCTCAACCAAGATCTCCTCATCATTGGGAGTATGAGCGGACAGGCGTGCATCAGCCCTACGGTACATGACACCAGTTTTCTTACATCTGATACTATCAAGGAAAGCCAATGTGTCTTTCTTTGTATTAAAATACTTGGACAGCTTATCTCTTTTCACCATCAAAGCTACACGGCCATTCGGCAATTTTATCTTACGCACCTGATCATTTATCCTGAACAACTGACCGAATCACGGCTTTCTTAGCTCGCTCATAGGCCACCCTATCATTAACCCACAGGTCCCTCATGGACCTGAAAGAATCATATTCCTTCCCCTCAAAGACCCAAGAACTCTTGCCATTCTTCTCTATAGTGCCAATTTTATTGGCCCGTAAAAAGACCGTTCTAAAATCATCGGTATCACCAAACTTAATACCATTCTCCTCCCCCAAAAACACCTCAAACTCACCCCTTATCAGATCGTGAGAAACCTTGGAGTGCTCAATTACGAACCGTACTGGTTGCCTTCTTATTTTTGTTTCTTCCTCGGTAGGATCTTTCCTTGTTTTTCCTTCCCCATCATCATCTTCTTCTACTACTTCCTCCCCTTTTTTTGTAAGAGTTATATATTGTTTTCTTGTTGTCTGTAGCCTAATAGCCACACCGGAAAGATATTTTTGTGTTTCTCCTCCTGGCAGAATATCTCCATACCCGTCTCTATTAGGCAGCAGATGATTCAGAGCTATCACTACACGAGGAGGATAGCCGCTACCTTTTCTAAGATGCGTTATTAGCGCTCTATACATCCTGGCGATCAATCTCGCTCTCAAACTTTGGGCGACTTTATCAAAATAGCCTGCCTCAAGCTCCTTCTCTGGAACTAACCCAGCCAAAGAATCCACAACAATTAAACCCACTTCTGGCACTTGGGCAAACTGCTCTGCATATTGGCAGGCTGCCTCTCCGTGTGGCGGGTCAAATATCTGAAGATTCTCAACATTAACCCCTAACCGCGCCGCGTGATCCTCATCTAATGCGTGTTCTGTATCGATATAAACAACCATCATGGGATTACTAATTATTAGCGGATTGGTTTCATCCCCCATCTCAAACTTGCCACCACAATTACACTGGCTAATAAGATCAAAGCAAAAGTTACATCTTGATTGATAGGACTTGATGACCTTTAGCGCCATGGTAGTCTTATAACAAGATTTGTGGCCGTACACTAGAATCATCCTGTTAACTGGAAACCCGCCGCGCAAACACCAATCTATATTAAATACCTCGGTTGGTAGTCTGCGCGGATCACTCTTCCCTGCTTGGCGAAGCACATTACCATACTTATCGTTTAGCTCCTTCTGAATTTTGGCGAAAGTTGGACTAACCACTATTTAATCCTTGTTTCTTGAGGCTTGCTCAAGAACATCCTTTGGTATTTGACTCTAAACTCTCCGTTCTTATCCCAAGCCGACAAAATATTAACTTCCTCTATAGGATACACAGCCAGCGGTTGACATCCCAAATCATCTGGATAATTCACTTCCTCCTTAGTCCCTTCCCTGTAGACCGCCTCGTTACAACCAAACTGTACAACCCAGCCTCTCATTATCTTGTCTTTTTTCACACCAACCACAAAGGGTGGGGGCTATAGTATGCGTTGGCATGGCATTTCCCCTAAGCCGCAATCATTCTCTCAAGCAGACTAAACGCGGAAACCTGGAGCGAGACAACCGTGGGCTTTAACTCTTCCCCAGCAGCAGCCCCAGCAGCAGCCCCAGCAGCAGCCCCAGCAGCAGCCCAAGCAGCAGCCCTAGCAGCAGCCCCAGCAGCAGCCCCAGCAGCAGCCCTAGCAGCGTTCCCAGCAACGTTCCAAGCAGCCTTCCTAGCAGCCTTCCTAGCAGCGTTTAGTGCTGCTAGGGCCGACTTTGCCGAGACAGTATCTCTTAGCGGCGCTAGGGATTTGAGAGACTCAGCATGTTGTCTCAGCCCCGCAACCTCCAGGAAAACCGGGGCGCAGACCCTAGCCAGCCAGTCTGTAGCCAGCCAGGCCCTCTTCTCTTCGATTTCGTCGTCAACGGTCAGGCCAATCACTAGCGGGGCGTATGGTTTGAGTTTCTGCCTGGTAGTGTTGTCCAGGCTGTCATTCCAGTTGCGCAGGAAAGCTGCAATTGTTAGCGGGGTACATTTGGGGGTGTCGGTGTGCGGCTCGTCAGCAAGCCACGCCACCAGCTCCATGATACAGACGCCTTCTTTCCGAGTCTTGTGTGAGCCGGACAGTAAGACAATTTCGTCCAGACTTATATTTTTCATTCATCTACCCTCCTTTGTCTTTTTTCACACCAAGCCCAAGTCGGACTTGCTAATGTCAGACCCAAAAGTTCGTAGCATTGACCTAGCAGTCCATTCCCGGTATTGCTGCTCCGCTTCTCTCTTGACCTCCTCTATTACCTCCCGCTGGGTCTCAACGAGACGCTCAACATAGCACGGAACTTCAAGATAGATTCTGAAGCCATGCCACTCAGACTCAAGTTTACCTTTGCCAACTTCCTTAACCTCCTCCGCTGACCACATCCATTGCGCCCCTACCCGTGCAGGTTCAGTAGCAAAAGTCCGCACACTTATCTCTTCTTTTACTACCGCTTCACTATCAGACTCGCCAACAAAAATTGACTTGGGGATCGTAACCCGTAGTATTTGGTTGGCAATGTGCTGTTTCTGATTACTCCGCAAAATACCCTCGTTTCGCAGGACTTGCCTGCGAACAGGTTTTGCTTTTTTAGTACGAGTAGACTTGTTTTTGTCAGACAGAAACATTACTTTCCCCTAGACTGTAACTGTTGTTGCAGGACCTCAGCATTAATTGAAACTATTGCATCTATACAGGCCCTCAGAGCATATTCGATTTGGTAGGAAACCCTGGGTGAAAGGGGCATATCTTTTGACTCGTAGGTTAAGGGAATAGAGACTGACTGACCCTCACCATCCTTGGCGATTATACTTGCACCTAAGATCGGATTGCCTTTGTCTGTCTTTCCGATCCAAAGTTTCTTGCTACCGCGTTTGCCTTTCTCTGACACTTTCTTTGCCTTGCTAGGGTCATGAAAAGAGAGAGTATACTGCTGGGATTTCTCATTAATCCCCCATTCTCTTGCTCGGCCCAGTCTAAATTGTTCCATATAAGCCGCAAGTCTGAACGCCTCATCTATTGATAACTGAAAGACAATTGCGTTCTGCGTATCGTACTGCCTAACTCCAGCTTGCGGAGCTTTCCCCTTACGTTCTGGCAGAACCGGATGAAAAGCTAGGAATATCCCCCTGCCATCCTGAGCGCAGGATATTTCAATCCTATTGTTCAGGGCAATAGGAAACCTAGGTAATGCCTTTGCCATTATCTCTAGTCTTTTTGAACATCTCAACCAGGGATATTTTGTTTCTTCTTGGTACTTGCTCTATTGATTTTATATGTTCTACCGCTTCTGCTGATTTTTTGTTTCTCTCTCCATCATCAACCATAAGAGCGAGAAATTTGTCACGGTGAAAATAAAAAGAATCAAATACTGGCCGTGGGGGAAGAAACGGATAAATCATCCTGATTGAGACCCACTTCTTGGTCGAATAGTTGAGCAGGGATAATGCCTCTACTGACCCCAAACGAGATATTAAATCTCTTAGGTTTTGCCGCTGCTTGGCCGTAAAAGCAGGAACAATCCTGAAATTGTGGATCTGTACAAGATGCGTCACCCATATTAATTCAAATGACCTGACCTGCCCAGAGGTAGCGCGGACCTGAATCGCCTCACTCTGGGACTTATCAATGGACTTAGCTATTAGTTTCAGGTCGGTCACGCAATAGTTCCTTCCTGTATTTAGCACGCAGGGCTAAGTCCGGGCACGGATTACTAATTTCAGACATGAAGCGCATCTCTAAGATATCCATGTATCTACCCACTCCCAAATACTTTAGAAAGATACTGATTGCCTCTTTTCTGAGTGCAACCTGACCTTTGGCAAAGTTAATTATAACCTCACGTTCGTTCTTTGTCATACTTACCCCAAACGTTAGCGATCCTCTTTACTGGTACTTCTACGGATAAGAAGCTGAGCCTTGGGGGATATCTCTACTCGGGAAATGCTGTGCAATACGTCCCCTGGCAGAATGGCCTTAGCCTCGGTCGATGGAATCCTTACCAAGCGCCAAAAAGCATCCCGGTACTGATCATGGAGCCACAACTTCTCAGGATCAATTACCGTAGTCTCTGGGTAGTATATCTTAGCAATTGCCCCATCGGCTTCAAACTTGACTTCTTTTTCCCCCGCAGGAATGGGCGGGAACAGGCTCTCGATCTCTGCCCGGAGGAAGTCTTTTGCTTTCTTTATTCCCGCCTCCTCCTGCTGGAGGTCAGCGTACTGCATAACGAGGGAATTTAGCCGATCCTCACGGCTGGGAGCTTCTTTTAGATTAGTCTTTTTAGCTGCCATTGTGTTATCCTCCTTCTTCCGATTACAATTTAATCCTTGCGTTCCGCCTTGTCAAGCCATATTTGTCATGGTTAGACAAATATTTTTTTACCGACACCCTAAAACGAGCAATATCTTCAACGCCGAGTGCATTCAGGCACATATCTAACGTTATCGGTCCATAGCCTTCTTCAAATAGCCATCTTATTGCCTCATTTTTCTGACTTCTTGAACCAATCAAAAGGTCACAAATAGCCTCTCGCAAGATTTGTTGCAAAAGTAAAATCTCACCCGATACCCTCCGTTGTCTATATATCTGGTCTGGTAAAATAACAGAAGGCGTCAATAACCTATCAACGTCTTCTTCATCCCACCCCGGGCTTGAGGATAGAACTTCGGCGGTCCCTTTCATCGCTCACCTTGACAACCATCGTCTTAGTCATTAGATTATTAGTGTTATCCTCCAAGGTCAAGACGGGTTGTTTACCTTCGGGTCAGCAGCCCGTTTTGCCTGTTTTTGTATTATTCAAACATATTCATCTGCTCTTTCTGTGCTGCGTACTTGAGATTTTTAACTGCTACAGAAGCATAACCAGGCTTCAACTCTACTCCTATAAATTGCCTCTTCATTTTCAGCGATACCCAGCCAGTCGAGCCGATCCCAGCGAAAGGATCAAAAATGACATCTCCTGGGTTACTCCATAACCATACGCATCGTTCAATAACTTCTAACTGGAGCGGACAAATATGTTTCTCATCCTCTGGATCGCCAGCTTGCCTACCATTAAGTACATTCATCTGATTTATGTCAAACCAGACTGGCGAAGCGTATTTCTGCCAGACCTGAATTGAATGGTCAACTTTATCTTCCCAATATTGAGGGGGATCAGTTCCTATGTACTCGCCTGGCTCCAGATCGTGCCGAATCTGTTTATCGGGAACGTCATCGGTCCATTTCCTAAACACAACCACATAGTCAGCCATACCCTGCCTGCATACTTCCCCCCTAGAAACAAAATTTTTGTGCAGCAGTCCATGATTTTTAGTCCGTTGCATCTCTGTTACAGGGTCTTTCCATATAGTAATTCGAGAATGGAAGACCCAGCCATATTGCTCAAATAACCTGATCACTTTACCAGGAAAATCATAAAGGCCAGCAGCCCCATCCCTATTCATGTATAAGGGTAAATCTTTACAATGAACAGCACATAATCTACCTGGGAAAGTAACACGCTTTATCTCTGGCACCAAATACCCAAAATGCTGAAAAAACTCCTCGTCTGAGGCGGAATTGCCCATGTCCGCCACACTGTTACTGTAAATATATAAGTCCTTAAATGGTGGGCTAAAGATTGTAAAATGAATGGAGTTATCGGGAATAGACTTAATTACTGTAATGCAATCTCCTTGGTATAGTGTCCAGTTATTCTCTTTAAATGTTTCTTCTTTGACATTTTCCAACCCCAGATGGGAGTCTTCATGTGCCAAGCCATATTTTCTCATCGCCCCATTCATTTTTTCCTGCATATTCCTGTGTGCCTCCTGTTTTCTTGTTAGCGTATCTATAATGTTACCCTCAGACTCAGTATAAATCATGTGGGCGTGTACCGTGTTTTTCTGGCGAAATCGCCACGATCTGCGTAATGCCTGATACGACTTTTCAAAGCTAAAGTTTATCCCAACAAAGACATGATTAGAACAGTGTTGCCAGTTTAGCCCCCATCCTGCGATCTCTGCTTTTGTTATTATCTTTTTTACATGTCCTTCACCAAAGGCTTTCAGCCTATCCTCTTTTTCTCTGATCGAATCCGATCCTCTAACTTCAACCGCATCAGGGAAACCGGCTTTAAGCAGGTCTGCCTCATAATTAGTATCACACCAGATAACCCACGGGCTACCTTTATATCCGTCAGAATTAACAATTTCGACAGCCTTATTTACCCTATCTTTAGCAGTAGCTTTTTTCTCTCCCCATATTCTCGTTGCACTCTGAGCTTGGTTAAGAAATAGCTCACCATGCTTATGTGCTCTTGTGTGGTCAACACTGACTCTATGATTTACAATTTCTAAAGGTGGAAGATTAAATAAACTATCATCGTACTGCTCTCCAAGATCGCTAGGCTTAGAAAGGCAAACCGCCCACGAAGACACCCAGTGCCAAAAATCCTCTTCGGCATGAGCCTTAAGTCTATAATCGCCGGCGTGCATACTGTTATTGATAAACCATCTTGAGATCATTTCATTCGATCTCATAACATTTAGAAATTCAGCATGATTTCCCAATTCCAAATGGTCGTTTGGTGCGGGGGTGGCTGTACAAGCAAGTTTGAATCTAGTGTCTCTAAACGACTCGATTATAAATCTTTTCATAACCCCAGTGTAATATTTAAGACAGCTGCTTTCATCTAACACCACCCCAACAAATTTACTGGCGTCAAACTCTTTCAGCATTTCATAATTCGTAGCAACTATTTTATGATCCCCTACCTCAGATTGGTGACGACAATACTTCACCGTAATACCAAGCTTCATGCCCTCGCCAACGGTTTGATGAGCCACAGCCAAAGGACAAACGACAATTATTCTTCCATTTGTGTGCTCAGCTACAAGCCTTGCCCATTCAAGTTGCATAAATGTTTTTCCAGTTCCACACTCACTAAATATAGCTGCTTTACCCTTTTTAACAGCCCAGACTACAATAGCAGTCTGAAACGGAAACAAAATATGGTTTACTGCTTCCATGGAGATACGAAACCCCATATCTACAGTACCAACAATCTTCTTCTGCAAAAACTCCTTATATGTGTTATCCCCTGCTACTCCCATAAACTTCTCCCTCTTCTCAAAGTTAAGAAACAGATAAGATAGCATCTCCTCAAAAGCATCGGAGGTTCCGTTCATTTCAACTTGTCCCAACGATTGTTAATAAATTGTTCCCTTCTCTTAAGCCAGGCTACAATTTCTACTCGGGCACAACTAAGAAAGAAGTAGTATCTAGGCCACATGTCCTTAGAATTAATCTCCATGGCTAACTTAGACCCATTATCTGGCCATAACTTGGCCAGCCATTGGCCCCTGTCTCAGTAGTGTGGCCTTGGTTCTATAGTTATCTCGCATTCCTTGCCGCGCATGGATAAAACTGTTTTTCCCAAAGTCATCTTTCCTCTCCTCCTTCCAGGGGATCTGACACAAAGTCTCTTTTGCCTACCCTGCTCCAGACCAAGTTTACGATTTCCTCACAGTCCCATCCATTGGCTGAACAGTAGGCCAAGAGGAAAATGATTATGTCGCCCACAGCATCTTTACCTTTTTCGTCTAGTTCCTCTGCTGTGCCCCGGATACCTTGTTCGCGTTTGAGATGTGCGTGGGAAAGTTCTCCTACTTCCTCGACGACCCCCAGCAAAGCCTGGTAAGATTTTTGGGAATCGAACTCAGGGAAGTTGTGTTTTAGCCATGCTACTTGCTCAGTTTGAATTTCTTTTAGAGTCATAAATCCTCCTATTTTGAACCGTACATGGACCAAGATAACATTACCGCAAAAGAGACAAATGCAATCATGGCGGCCATCTCACCTCTTCCAAAAATAAACAATCCGAGACCGGTAGCACCAAACCATATACTAATTCCTACCCATGGATGATATTTCATCTATTTATCTCCAACGTCGTACAAGTCTCCTTTCAGTCTCTCATAAATTGCTGATAACCAGGTAAATTGTTTCTTGGTTACTCTTCCATACCTCTCAAAATTATCGCTAAAAGATCCTGGTCTAAAGATATCAAGAAACTTCTGCTCTTTCTCAGTAAGCCTTTCCCATTCAGGATCAGTGTCATCAGTAGGCAATAGAGCGAGCATGTGGCGTGTCTCACGACTTGTCAGACAGGTAGTGCAGTATTCGTTTCCCGATTCCCCGCTCGGAAACAGCGAATCACTAGGAAATGTAACTCCAGTGGACCCCCCACAATCAGCGCATTTCTTTACTGACATTTTCTAAACTCCCATCTTTACCGACAACTCCCCTGAACCGCTTTCCCAATCTCAGAAATGCCCGCCAAGCTGGTGCCTTGTTTTCCCAGACTATCTTTTTTCTACCCTCAATTTTGTCGCCGGTGCATTGGGAGACCAGGGACATGTAGTAATCGCTCTCCTTGCTGAAGGCATTGGAGGCATCATAGCACCAGACCTTGTAGCGATACTCGTTTGTCGGTCGGTGCAGAATCCGACCGCCGAGGCTCCATCGCTCAAGGATGTGGTAGTGGGTGGCGTAAGGGATGGTGCCATCCGCTGTTGCTCCCTGGCAACAGCGATCATTTGGGTCATCCGGGTCGTCCTTCCAGCACAGATCATCCCACTTTTGGAGGGCGAAGCCTTCTCTTGTACCGAAGTTTTGCAGGATATGGTCTTTCATTCGGTAAAAGACTTTCCTCCACCAACAACAGGAGGCAACGCTACCGCAAAGGCGCAGGTCCTCCACGTCGGCAGGAGACACGTAATCCTGGGTGAAAAGGGTGAAAAGGTGGCCTTGAGACTCAATCAATGACCATACCCCCCTATCGATCTCGCTAATAATTAGCAGCGCATGAACAGGCACACTCATACACCATCCCTCTAATTTTCTTGGTGATTGCCCTGGTCCCATCACATCTTTTACAGATTGTCTCTTCTGCTGATTCCACCTGCCTCGGTAGCCGCCCCAGCAGTCTCATAGCCTTTTCAGCCAACACGGATATATGGTCCGGCCCTCTGGCAGGAATGCAGGCCACCCTGTTTCTTGAGGCTTGCTCAAGAACATCGTTTGTTTCACCGTTTTGGTTGCTAGTCTCAAGGGAAGGTTTCTTTTCCTCTCCTGATTGATTTTTTGAAAAACGGCTTTCTTTCTCTGTAGTAATCTCTGTAGTAATCTTTGAGGTAATCTCTGTATATGTATGTTGTCCGGAGTCCGAACGACTGGTTGTCCGGAGTCCGAACGACTGGTTGTCCGGAGTCCGAACGACTGGTTGTCCGGAGTCCGAACGACTGGTTGTATCCTTCCCGTTATTTTTTAGGAGGTTGCACCTTGCATGTGCTGGTTTAATATTACTCCATGTGTGAGTCCCACCCTTAGACAATGGGACAACATGGTCGAACTGCAAGCGTGCTCCTTTTTGCCCAGGACCATAAATAATACTTCTACCACAAAGATGACATATTCCCTTGTTATCTATTAGAACAGTAGCATAATCAACTATTTCTGCTTTTATGTTAGATTTTAATGCCCTTTGATATCCTAATAGACCAAGTGATTTAAGGGTGCTTTTGAATATATCTATAGTATTTACTAGATCTTCGTCTATATTTTTACCGCCCAGTTTGTTACAGAATAGTCTATCCAATACTTCCCAATTAAAATAATAGTGGTTTTTTGCTGGTAAACCTACCTTTTTCTCATGTAAAACATTAAGCCTTTTTAGTTGCAACCTAGCTGCTCTCTGTTCGTTTGGATCAAGTCCAGTTTCTTCCTCTATTTCCTCTTGAGTTTTGTATATCCACCCATCTGAGTCATGTTGTTTTCCATGCCAATAGGCAAATTGGCAAAGAAAAATTGCTTCTCTTACACCTCCTAAAACTTTTGCAAGGGCAGGATAATAGGCTATTGGTTTCCCAACCTCCTCAAGAAAATCAGATAGTCTCATTTATATACCCATAAAAGCAAAAAGCTAACTCTGATAGCGACCCCGGTGTTATGGAAAAGAAAGCAAGGTAAGCAACAGATTTT
>ERZ1292642.488-Hain-H14-01um-R1-488-length-22754-cov-7_pt1 | contig 22754 bp, 22 predicted proteins | sample MGYA00564403_ERZ1292642 | MGnify/ENA primary metagenome ERZ1292642 (study PRJEB36523, sample SAMEA6512643) | groundwater metagenome | collected 2019-01-09 | study: AquaDiva: Metagenomics assemblies of 32 groundwater samples
GCAAATTGCCTACTCTTTGGACACGAAGTTATTTTTGCGAAAGTATCGGACATATTTCAGAGGCAACAATTAAAAAATATATTGCAGACCAAAAAAATAAATAAAAGCCAAATTCATCCCTCGTCTGAAGACCCAAGTGATAGGGCTTTCTTTGGCGAATTAAACGTAAAAATTTTGATATTGCGAATGTAGTTCCTTATTTGAAAGGAAGATGCAACTGAAAATTACTATATTTGCAAAAAAAAAAAATGAAAAAGGAAGATGTTGTTGAAATAATTGAAAGGATTTGTTGGGGAGAATGTGATGGCGGGGCTGTTCAAGATGCCGATGTAGCCGCCGATGAAATTCTTAAATTACTTGATAAGAATTTAAGCGCCGAATCCATTACTAAAATAAAACCAGCATCTGTACTGCAAAAAACTAAAGAAGGAAAGGTGATTTCAATTACCGGAGCAAATAAAAACATGCTTTATTTTGCCTCAAAACTTGGAATTGATTTGACGGGCATCAGCGATATTGAGCAGTTAAAAAAAGCAATTTCGGAGAAAATAGAGAAAAATACATTCCCATATATTCCACCAAAATATGCACCAACCAAACAACAAGCGCAGGAAATTCTTGCAGATAAACCAAAGGATGCCTATGATAAATCCATTTACGATGACGTTTATTTTTTTTGTACACAGGGAGAAATGAAGAGGTTACATCAAGTTACTACTAAATTGACCGAGTATGGGCTATCATATAAAATTATAAAGGACGGTGAGTATATGCACGCCTTTGAGGTAGCGGGTAAGTTTAGGATGCCAGAAAAAGGATTTTTGAGATTTGAGTGAGAAGAACTGTAAGATTAGCACAAATGTTAGGGCAAAAATTGTAACTAACGACCGAGTGTTTATGCTGATTTTATTGGCATTGCACAAAGTTTCAAGTTTAGCAGAATGTTCGTTGCCAATAAAATTTGCATTAAACACTATGTTATAAAATCGGTGCGGTAATTTAGCAGAATGTTAATTTGGAACACGGTAGATTTTTAAAAAGAAAAAAAAGGGAGGGATTTTTTTTTGTAATTTTGTAACTATGAAAACACAACATATATTAGGAATTATAGGTTCACTTGTAGCAGGTGCAATAATCTATAATGCAATACAAAGGCGGAGAACTAATCCACCAATATTTTTAAGAAAATCACTTGTAAAAGATTACAATGCTCGGACTATTCCGCCATTCGGAATTTACATTAAAGAGAGCGAAAAAGATAATCACGCATTGATAGAACACGAACTTGTGCATTGGAAACAATACCAAGAAAACGGATTGATAAATTATTATTCGAAATATGCAAAAGAAATGAAGCAATACGGATATGATAAAATGCCTATGGAAATTGAAGCACGAAAAAACGAAACTGAATATTGTAAAGAAAACTATACCGATTGCGTGAGAACTGGACAAGCAAAAACTGTTTTTAATCCGAACTTTCGTTCTTAACCTTTTACAAATTTGAAAAATTTGATGTGCGTGGGCTTTTTTCTTTTTAAAAATTTACTCCCACAAATGTTCATTCGGAGCGACAAGGTAGCACTGTTTTATAACGCACCGGGGGTTTATGATAGTTTTTTAACCGATTAAATAACGAAAATATGAAAATAGAAACAGCAAGAGAATATTTAAAACGACTTTGGATATGTGAAGCGCCCAAAGGAACACTAACGACAAATGATGTGGTAGAAGCAATGGAAGAATATGCTAAATACAGGGAGGAAAGCAAGGGTAAAAAATTTCATAAACCCCTTGTTAGCAACAGTTATATGGATAAAATAAAATCATGGGATGATGGCGGTTTTTCAACTGGTTTAAATAGTTACTTTGATGATAAGCAATAATTGTTGCTAACGAGATACGGGTTGCTGTCAGGTTTTTTGCGGAACAATAATCAAAACTTACTATATGACACAAGAAGAAAATAAAGAACTCAAAGTTAAATGGAATAAATTAGAAAATGATATTATCGAAGAAGTATCAAAACTCGATAATCAAAAGCTAATGGATATGTTCCTTGACTGGATGACGATAAGAAACCAATTAAATGAAGATTGGTTAAAATTTTGGGACGAATTAAAAGCAGAGGTGGAAGCAAAAAACTTGCAGCAACCCGATGTTATAAAATCGGTTTGCGGTAATTGTAGAGAGAAAGAACCAATGATATGCCAAGATTGTTATGAATATGAAAAATTTAGACCAGATGAATAGCAAACTGTTTTATAACTTGCAGATACCCGCACCTATTGTGCGAAAAAGCGACTGTAATGTACTAATTATTAACCTTTTAATTTTAAGGCAACTATATACAATAGTGGACGAAAGATTGAAAAATAATTTCAATAAAAATGTTTTCTGTATCTATTAAATTAATTCGTATATTTGCCGCCATAATCAACTTATGGTATATTCCAAATTAAATTGTAAAGCACAAATATTGCTTTATAATTCTTTGAAAAAACATGGGACAGATAAGCATAAATATTAAAAAATATGGGCTTCGGACAAAGCCCTTGCTCGCTAATGCAGTTCAATAGAACATACATTGAGCAAAGAACCCCCCTGCTTTAGCAGTGGGAGTATGTCAGGACGGAATGATTACTGATTTACTCGCATCAATTTTTCTTATTACAGGGTGTATTGGCGTTTTTCTCTTTTTAAAATCAGAGGAAAGTGTGTATGCCTTTCATCCTGGATTGTTTAGGGTACATCAAAGCGTGGCTATGTTGATGTTTTTTGTCATGGGATGGCTCGTAGTGGCATTATGGATTGTGTCCTACATTCAAGATTGCAAAAAAAGCAAAGATGGGCGGTACTGACAGCCCTGCCACCAGCTACAAATCCCTTCTCAATATTTCAATGGGCAACAGCGAAAACGGCTTTCATGCTGCTTTCCGTCAGTTTGTTCCTGAATACCACGAAATATTATATGCTCAAATGGTAAGGGACTATGGAACGGATGGCTTCAATAAGCGTCTTGTAAAATCAGTGATTGAATTAACCCCAGACGTGATTTTTATGCAATTAAACGATGTAGGATCGGTTACGTTGGATAGCATTAAGGCATTAAGCAATCTAACAGATGTATTTATTATGTGGACAAGCGAGGCGGCTAAAAATATGCCTGAATGGTATCCACCCCTTATGCCACATGCTATTCTATGTTATGCTAATGATGACTACGTGAACGAGACCATTAAACGTGGATATAACAGTTATTTTTTTAATATCTTTGACGAAACTAAATACACACCATTAAATTATGCCAAAACACGTGATATTGTGTTCGCAGGGAGTAAATCAGATAATTTTCCAATGTCTGGTTATCGTAATAGAATGGTGGAATTTCTGCATATTAATTATGGCAATAACTTTCAAGTATTCGGGAATGGTTGGAATTTCGGAAATTATATCAGTAGATCGGGAATGAATGATATTTACAACCAGGCCAAAATAGGCATTGACTGTTCACAGATTGAATTAAAGAGATATGTCAGCGACAGACCTTTTCATATCATGGCATCAGGTACTTTTTGCCTGTGTAAGCATTATCCTGATGCAGAGAAGGATTTTATAGACGGTCAGCATTTAAGGTTTTTTGACACCTATGAGGAGATGAAAACCCTCATAGATTATTATTTAAAACATGATGCTGAACGAAACAAAATTGCTGCGGCTGGTAACTTAAACGTGAGGGACAGGTTTGGGTTTAAAAATCTGGAAAGAGTTATTAATACAATTCGCACCTATCCCTTTTAACACAGAAAACATGAATATAATTCGTAATTATTGATTAATTGAAAAGCAATATCTTTGAGATAAATTAAAACTCAAAGATATGAAAGAGAATTTAGAGGCATAAAACAGGAATCTTTTTGTAAAGGCAATGAAAACTATTTTATTTATAACACCTATTTTTATCATAACAAACAACTTATACAAATTGAATTTTGGAAATTATGACGTTTATTATGAATGGAATAAATGTTTGCAATTTTGCCTCACATGGAGAGCAATGTTTTCAATGTTGGTTTTTATAGGAATATTTTTTTTTGCATACACTATGGAGAAAATTATTATCCCGTCATTTTTTTTGTTTTATGAAGGGAAAATAGACATATTAGATTTTAGAAAAACTAAAATAATAATGAATAAAATACTTAAAAAAAGGTTGGGTTTTAATGTTTGGTTGTATCTTGATAACGAATTAAAAAGAGAACTTTATCCCAAAATAATATTTGTGCCGATTGTGTTTATTTTATGGCTGATAAGCATAAACAGTATAATTTCTTATTCAAGTATAATTTGCGTTGTTATATTAACTATTTATTTTTTTAAGCTGATTAATACTTTCGTATATGAATATCGCGGTAGTAAGCAATAAATTTCTGCGCACCTATCCCTATTAGTATAAAAAAAAATAGTTAGGCATTTGCTTAGATGCCATTTAACCCCCTTTTTTTTGCTCTCGCCGAAGCCAATAATTGTACTCGCTTGTCATAAATATAAAGGAGGGTTATTTTCTGCTCCCAATAGGCATCATACTTTTGAACTAACCCTTTATCAAAAGGCAGTTTTGGCTGGTTACATTACTATATGCTTTGGATTTTCATTGGTTGATGCCCGCAAACGATTAACTAATCCACTAATTTTTCAAGCCACCCGAAGTGCGTTAAAAGGACTACTAAAAAAGAAGCCCGCAGCTAAATAAGCTACGGGCTTCGGTCATTAGTGCTTAACTGACAAGTGCAAATATACACTTTTTTTCACTACTGATAAATATTATTTTTTTACACTGCTGTAAAAGTACGGCATTTTTACACTACTGATAAAACAGAAAAAAATACAGTAGGTACAAATGTTATTTTAAAAGTATATGTCCTCACATTTACATTTTATAATTTTTGTTGGGGCATTAGTAGTATTGGCTCTACGGCTTAACTGACATTAGCAAAGATGGGTTCAATTCCCGTATGCTCCACTTAATCAGAAAATATGAATATTTTTGAGTTACAAGAGAAATACAATACGCATATAAAATGTGTGCGGCATTTAGAAGATGTACGCTGGGGCGCAAAACCTATATGTCCGCATTGCTGGGCTGACAATGTAACCGTAAGGGGTACGAGGCGTAAATTCAAAAAGCCACATACTTATCGTGCATATAAAACGCCAAGCTATCATTGTAATAGCTGCAACAGGGATTTTACCGTACTACGAGGGACAATTTTTGAAGCAAGTAAGTTGTCCCTGCAAAAATGGTTTGCTTTGATAGCCCTTATGCTAAATGCAAGGAAAGGCATATCAGCAATGAACTTGCATAGGGACTTGGGAATAACATATAAAACGGCATGGTTTTCGGCTATGCGGGTACGGTGCGCTATGTTAGACCAAGCCGATATGCTGGAGGGCATTGTGGAAATTGACGAAAGTTATTTTGGTGGAAAGCCCCGCCACAGAGAACCTCCCGATAATGTGGCAAACTTAGGTTATCAGGAAATGAAAACAGATGAATGGAAGGTGGATAGGCGAAAGTTTAACAAAGGCAGAGGGACTGAAAATAAGGTAAAAGTAGTGGGAGCAGTAGAAAGAGGCGAAAAGGGTAGGGTATCTTTGAAGATACAAGATAGTTTGACGGGGGATGATATGCTTAAACTACTGAAAAGGTATGTAAATACCAAAGAGGCAACAGTAATGACAGACGATTTTAAGAGTTATAAGGCGTTTGACAAGGTGATACAGCATTATACAGTAAATCACAGTAAAAAAGAGTATGTAAAGCACCTGGAGGGCATAAAGGATGCTATTCATACCAACACCATTGAGGGAGTATGGAGCATCATAAAGAACGGGATTAGGGGACAATATCATGTGCTTTCAAAGAAATACCTACCCTTCTATTTAGCCGAAGCCGCTTATAAGTACAACCGAAGGGACAAGCAAGGTAAGAAAGAGGCATTTGGAGAAACCATTGAAAACGCCGTAACGGATGAAAAATGCGAGGTCAATTACAAACCGAAAAAATATCCTCGCTTCCTTGCGTACCGAAATAAGAAGAAAAAAGTACGGGATAAACGAAAGGTGGTTAAACGTGTTCCCGTTCTATTAGTGAAAAATAAAGTTAAGAAAAAATGAAGTAAAAAGAAAAAAAAGTAACTTTGCCGTTTATTTTTCTGTTAAAACGGCTATGGAAACTAAAAATGGATCCGAACAAACTGAAATAACTGAAGAAGTATCAGTCGGCAAAGGCAGAGAATTAGAAGAAGAATTTGCAAAATTTATGAAAGAAAAGTTAGGTTGGAATAAAATGAGAGTTGGAGTGCATCTTTTGGGGAAATCAAATAGAAAGGGGGCCGCCGTAGATATTATTGCGGAACGAGTAGATGAAAGAGGCAAGAAGTTTCGTAAAGCATCATTAATCACTTTAATTTTCGGTGCTTTTTTCGCACTAATGTCATTATTAAGTGAAAGCGAGGAAGGTGATGAAGGTTGGGATGTTGTTTTTATTATCATCTGTTTATCTGGAGTTGTTTTTATGATATTCAGCAATATTTTTTGGAAAGAAAATGCTTTAGTTGAATGTAAAAATTTAAAAGGAAAAGCTAATATTAATATGATTGATAAAAGTTTGAGGGAACTTAAAGATTACATAGCAAGTGGGGATAAGGAGTATAAAATTCAATACCATTATTTTGTTTCTGCTAATGGATTTATTGAAAATGCTTTAAAATATGCGGAAGAAAATAACATCATTTGTCTTGTTAAAAAGGGAAATTCATTTGAAAAAGTTAATTACATGAACTAAAAATAAAAGATTATGGAAACGACAGAACAAAAAATAGAAAGAATAGAAAAGCAAATTAAAGATGTAAGAAGGCGTTCCATGGCTGGGATTGCCATTGGGTTAATGGCTTTCGTTGGAGTACTGGCGTTGATTTACGCGAATAAATGATAAAAGAAGGCATTTACATATCCTTTTAGTAAGTAAAAACGTTAAATTTCTGTGTTAATAGGTGCGAATTTTTGTAAAAGCAGGTTATTGGGAATAATTAAAAACAATGAACAATGGAAGAGGAAATTAAAAATGTTTTCACAAACGCAAAACAGTGTTGTTGATTTTCATGGGCGGCATCGCTGTTGGTGCTGGGCTAATGATGTTGTTTGTGGTTCACTCACGTAAATAGTAATATCAAAAAAAAGGTTGGATATAAGTGTTATTTTTAATAACATAAATACAACTCCATTCCATTATTTTCTGTGTTAAAAGGGATAGGTGCGAAAGAATTCGTGAACGGCAATAGCAGATGACCAGAGGACGTATATTATTGATAGCTACCGGTATGCAGGGTATCGGAAAAAGTTTTTTGTCGCTGAACCAAGCATTATACCAAGCATATAAGGCAAAGCATAAAAATAAATGCTTGATTTTTGAAACTAACATTGGGGAATATAAAGAATGTGAAATTGATGGTACAATTCATAAAATACCCCAGATAGGACATAATGACATTATCCGGTACGGAAATCACCCAAAGCCCGATGTAAGAAGAATATCCCCCTGTTCTAAAAAAGGTGTTCCAATGAGTGATATAGACACAGAAAACCTACTTATTAAGGTACTTAATGAATTTCGCGGAGGTTCAATAATTGCTGAAGACCTTAATAAAATTTTTGGCGATAATTTACCTGATGCCATTACAGGTGCTTTATGTAATGTACGACACAGAAATTGCGACCTTACCTTACATTTACAATCCGTAGGGCGTATAGGTGTTAAAATGTTACAGAATGTTAAAGTCGTAAGGTATCATTATCAATTAGAACCGATAGAAAATTCAAGAGATAAACTAAAGGGTGAAACGGAAATATTTATGATAGCTGAAAAGTTAGTTAATGAACAATTTACCAATGGTAATAGATATTTTTGTGTATATATTTATAGGGAAATAAAAAAAATAAGAGGCAAATTTTCACCGCGAATGTTTTCCGTTGCTATCCAAGAATATATTTCAGAAAATTCAAGAGTTCTGAGGGCATTGTTGGCAAAGGTTGATAATAGGGGAAAGCGCATCAATACCTACGAAACTGCACTTTTGGCTAAAACAAAAGAATTGTTTTTGAGATATTACGGCTAATTTCATTTCAAAGTGGGGTTTGTCTTTAAACGAAGTCCAGTCGCCTCCCCAAGCAAATCCAACTGATTTTCCTATGGTTGCAATTTTATTCCAATCGGTATTCCAATCAGCACTTCCATTCACAATAGGAACTACATCTATTGCTGTTCCAAAGTTATGCGAACTTTCTCCTGGTTTAGTATTTGTAACTATGCTCCGTTATTAAGAACCTATACAAACTTGCACGTTGGCAATCTGTTGTCTTATTCCTGCTTCACAGACACTCACCGAACTCACGTCCTGAAACTTCGTGTCTCCACAGGCATTCACTCCGTAACTCGGAGTATAACTGTTCCTCCCGAACAGCGAGGCAAAGATAGGGATAATATTTGGAATAACAAAACTACCCTAAAGGGTAGGGGTTTTAAACCCAAAAAAAATGTATAAAAATTAACTTTTCTCACTCCATTCTCTTCCACCTTCTAATGCGTCCTCTGTCTGCTGAATGAAACCACCATTATCACCACGTTTAGATTTATCGTTGATTTGTGTTGTGCCTGATTGTTGTGTTTCTTTTTTTAATTTTTCTGCCTGCATCTCCTTTAATGTATTGAGAGTATTATTAATGGCAGTGTGTAATCCCCATAAAACTGAAAGTTTTGGAACGGCGTCTCTCGCCGTTAGCTGCAAGAGGTACATTCCATCACTCATTAATACATTATGTTTTTCAAGAAGCCGCTTTAATGGTGGTCGCGCTTTATCCTTAAATTCCTCGCTTACTATGGTGTTTTCATCAATAGTGCTATTGAAAGTAGTAAAAAGTTCTGTGCTATTAACCTCTTTCCCACCAAATTCAAATCTCTCATTCAAATCTATCGTGTTTTTCAAATGAAGTTCATTGATAACATTCATATTAACTTTTGCAATATGCCCGCCCAATGTAAATATTGTCTCATAACCATCTATTATGGCTTCGGCTGTCTGTTCCGCCTTATTTTTTATTTCCTCCGGTGATGTTGTGGATTCCGGCACATTAACTTTGTCCGGCATTGCTTCCGGTGGCGAAGGGACAAATTCCTTACTTGCATCCTGTTTATTAGAAGGGTGTGGTGTTTCATCAGGAATATTAGCGTATGACTTTTCATCCACCTTGCCGTCTAATGGGCGGATTTCTTCTTTGGGCATTTCGTCTGAAAAAATATCGGACGGGGGGGAATTTGCGAATAGATTTTTTTCCCCATCCGTAGATTCGTCCTGCGTAGGCACAAAATCAGTGGTTGCCACTGGTTGGGTAGTCGTTTCAAGCAATTTCTGTTCAGGTGCTACTGCTTCCATATCTGATTGTTTTTCATTGCCCCCCTTTGTTGGGCGACCTCGTTTGCGCTTAATTTCTTCCATTTAATGGTAACTATATACTTGAGTGAACAATTCCGCTCGTTTTATATTTCCGCTTCAACGCTCCGACCATTGCCGGCAGCTTCACGGACGCACCGGAAATAACCTTCTCTGAATTTTTATAGTTTTTAAATAATCTGCTTAGTTCCAATTCTTTGTAAAACAACTTGTTTCTTCTCTGCCCTTCTTTTTTCATTTTAATAGGTATAAGTTTTGTATAACATTTTTGCCTAAAAGTAGCGTCATTTTGTAGTTTATGTTTATGTAAAAAAAAATTCAATTCAACATAACCCTCAATTAAAATGTTTTCATTCATTATTAAATCGTTGTAAACATTAACAACATTTGGGGCAAATAAAGAAATGTTTGTTTGAACAGCGATAGCAACCAAATCTTTATGGATAAAATGCCCGTTTTTCATTAAATTAATATCTTGACACGATAAAACATAATTATTTATATTGTTTTCGCCTCCTTTGCTTTTAGGTACGATATGGTCAATGTGCATATTTGCAAAAGAAACCGACCTGCCAGTATAAAAACATTTACCATTAAATACCTTGTAAATAGCAAGTCGCAGAAACTTATTATTTAATTGTAATTCGGTTGTTTCGCTAACTAAATGATGTGAATTATTCATTATATTACATTATTTGACATTGCAAATATAGCATTTAAAATTGAATTATACAATTTTTATTTAAAATAATTATTTTGTCCCGCGATGTATATAGTTACCCATTTAATTTTTCTTTGAACTCATTAATATTTTTATCTATTTTTTCTAACTTTTCCATAAAATCGTTTTCAAAAAACATTTTACTATATCTATCCATGTAATTACTGTTGCCCACTACCCTATTAAATGAATTTAACCTATGGCTTATTGCTCTTACATGTAACCCAAATAACGATGCAATATTTGCCCTTGATGTGTTCATGTGGCGCAAAAGCAATATCATAGTCATAACCTTTGCCTGTGTAACATTACCCCTTTCCTTTGACATTAGTACCTTTTTAAGCGACATTCCATAGGATATTGTTATTTCATCAAAAATCCTGTTTTTTATTAAAGTTGGAATATTCTTGTCTTTAACGGTATAAAGTTCATTCAACTTGCTACCAACCCGTTTTATTCCAAAACGCCTCATGCTCTTGTATAAATATTTTGCAAACTGATAAACGTCATTATCAGCCCCAAAGCTGGCGGCATCGGTTTCGGTTTTCGGCTTTTTCAATTCTCACCTGCCAAATAAGCGCCCATAGAAGCCGGATTTATTTTTCGGCTCTAATTCTGTGTTTGTTGCCGCAGCTTCGTCTTCTGCCTTCTTTTTTTCTGTTGCCGCAGCTTCGTCTTTTGCATTTTCCATAGATTCTTTTTTTTCTTCTAAATTACGTTCACTCCAATTCTGTATTGCATCAGCAATTTCAACACTTGATGCCACTGCCGAATCCTTTATTTTTTGATTGTCTGGTTGTTTTTTTAATTTGCCATTCAAAAGGTTAAACCCCACCATTTTCCTGGTAATTGATGTTGGCAAGTCGCCAACATCAATTTTTTCTTCTCGTATTAAGTCCGCATGGGGAAACACGGTTTTTATTTCTGTCGTTTTCATAATAAAATTGATTTACGTTTCTCTGTTTTTTTTTTTTTTTGCAAATATACCAATTCCTATTCGCATTTAAGAATTTCGTCAAATTCCAAATTCTTATATGTGTCGCCAACTTTATAATATTCCTCACCATTAGGATCGGATTCGGCGTTATGTTCAATCGCTGTTATTTCAACAAGCCACCGCGTTGTCCCGCCAACTACACACTCCAATAAAACGTTAGCTTTTGCGAGAGAAGGAATAAGAAATTCTAATTCCTTGTTGACGTTACTCTCAAAAATAGTGATTTCTAATTGTCCCATTTGTTCAGATTACTTTGCGAATTTCTTCTTTAATTTGCCAATAAGATCATTAATTCCAGCAACGGCTTCAACGACATCCTTTGAATCATAAGCATCACCAACCACTACTTTGAAATCCTGTAAAAACTCCTTCATGGAACTTTCAAGCTTTTCAAATGACTTGATGTGTCGTCCTGGATTGGCTGCCAATTCCTTTGCCGGTATTGTATTTATTGCTTGTGTAACCGCTTGCTCCACCTTTGCTGTGATACGCTCAAAGACAGGCGTAGTTTTGTGTTTTTTGGCTGATTGCTTGGCTTTCTCCCGCCTACCAGCCCAAGCAGTGAGTAGCTTTTCGCAGTAGTCGGCATCAGAACTTGATATTTCCTTGCCGTCAACTACAACTTTTTTTGCCGCCTCTTTGTGTTCCTTTTTAGCGCCTTCCTTTTTGGTCTCTTCCTTTGCAGTGCGACCACGTTTCTTTTTCTCTTTAGGGACAACTTTAGGGACAACATCCTTTTTAGGCGCTGCTTCCAATGGCTTTTTTTCCATCTTTGCCTTTAGTTCGTCAAGATGCTTTTGCATAGCCGCCTTCATGTTTTCCGGCATGGCGGGGCTTGCGAGTGCTTTTTCCAAGACACTGATTTGCTTTGATACTGATTCCTTCATAATTTCGTCGTTAATTCCATCATAATTTTCAAACCATCAATGGCTTCCTTAATACTTTTTTTCTCTGTTCCTTTCGTTGCTTGTAGCATTATCTTCATGCCATCTATTACGGCTGAATAATCCTGCTTTGTTAGTTCTGACGCCGGTTCTTTGTAGGTAGGCAATGCTTTTGGATGATTAGCAGCAATATAGTTCTTTACCTCAATAAAATCCTCATCAGTATTGTCCAATAGGTCAATGTCATTATCAGGAAGCACTTCCGTTGTAATGTAGTTTGATGTTTTTCCTGGTAATTCTGCTAAATTAAGTGATTGAAAGTATTCCTTTGCGGTAAGGGGGGTTGAGCCGCCAGAGGATTTTTTGTCTTTCTCTCCCAATAATCTTAGTACCTCATTAAAACGAGCAAGTTTTACATCTCTCTCTCTTTTACGAGCCATTTCTCCTTCCGATTTATCACCCTCAACATAGGTTAGTAATCGGCTACTGTTCAAATCCCTTTGAAGCTTGCGTAACTCTTTTTCTAAATCTCCCACCCCGCCGCCTGTCGCCATTTCACCGCCAGAGGAATATTTCTCATCCGATGGAGTAGGTTTTAAATAATTATTGAATTTATAGTTGTAATCTCCTATATAGACATAGGCATCCATTGAAACAAATCCTTTTAGATATTCCAAAAATTTCTTTATTTTAGTTTCAGATACATAATTTGGATGCAACATGGAACTATAAACAATAGGGATATATCCTTCTCCATCAGTAGTATCTAAAAGTATATCTTCACGTTGAAATTCATTGTACAAAGGATTCCTTTTATCATTTAATAATTTTTCATTCAACTCCTTCCATGCCTGTCTATTTCTTTCTTTTGTAGAAGTATGGGAACTATTGCTGAATGTAATAACCTTATGCACTCCTGTCGCCATTGAGCCGCTTTCAAAATACTGCTCCACTTGTCCTTCATTATACCAATCATTACTGATATGATATTCATATCGTTTTCGTGGCTCAAAGCCAATCTGACGAGTAGATTGCTTAACGCTTTCCCCAATACGAACATCTGTTATTTTGCCAAGTTTTGTATTATCTCCAATTTTATATTTTGGCTCTCCAACATGTCCGCCCGCTGCCATTGAGCCGCCTTTTGCCACCGCTTGTGTTGGATCATTAAAATAGAAACCATCCATACATCCTACGACTTCAATATCTTTTTGTAAATCAAGATAAACACAGTCATCTAATTTTGGGAAATATCCAATACACCTATATTTACCCCCGTCTGCATCGTAGAATATATGTCCTATGTATTTATCGCTGTGTTCCTCTACCTCAACACCGTCTTTCGTAAATACTGTTTTAGGAATTTTTCCTCCTTCCGCATATAATTTAGGTACAAGAACGCCCTGCCCTGAAAGGTTTATAGCCCACCCAATTTTTTGTTTAACATCCCAAGCTCCGTAATATTTTCCATTATGATAAGCGAGAATTAATTCTTCATTTAACGGAACTGCTTCATAAACCACAAATTTTTCCCCAAAACTGCGAATGAATTTATCCATGACATCCCACCTAACATGGCTCTTATCTGCCATTATGGATTTTTTAACCGAAAAGAATTGTGAACGGTAGAATTGTTTCTTCTCCATATCTTCATCATTTTTCACTTCGCAAATTTATTACTTTATTTTGACAATTCAACAATATAATTACTAATTCGTGAGAACTATTTTCCCGCCGCAAGCCATTATTTCTTTGCCTTGCATCAACCGCAATATATTCAACATCTTTTTCTTGCCGGCAAATTTTCTTTTTTCAATCTGGAATGTTTCACCATCTTTTTTATTTGCCTCCTGCGCCGCTAATTCATTCGCTGCTTTTACTTGCTCCTCTGCTAATGCCTTTGCTTCCGATTCCTTTTTACGCTTTTCTCTCTCTTTAACATCCTCATCTTTTAACCCGTCTTTAAACACATCCGTCTCCGGTTTCTTAACCTCATCGGCATAATCTTCAATGGCTATGCTGCCCTTTATTGTGTCAAACTCCTGCTGCACAAGTTCAACAGAGCTATTAAATTCGTCCTGTAAATACTGAACAAGGGTGGTAATCTTTTTATATTGTAATGTAGCAACCATAGAGCCGCCGGATGAATTGAACAACCCCTCATTGGTCAGTTTTATTATTACCTCATTGGAAAAGAATTTACTGCCTTTCTTACCTTTAAATACAGAAATGTAATAAGCATCGCCACGTTTTTGAAAAGAAAAACCATCAGTTGTTGTCATGCTTCTGCCATCAATCATTGATTTAATAACAGGCAGTGCTTTTATAATTGGTACGGTAATACGTAACTCTTTTTTGTTATTTGCCCTATCCGCATCCTTACTGAATCCCTCCGGTAATAATATGCCTTTTTTTACGCCTTTTTCACTCGTTGTATAGCTTACCAAACTACCCTTTAATGCTGGGTTGCCAAACGCTTGCAAGATATTACCCGTTACGATATAGCGTATTGCCTTATCAGTGGACTTTTCTTTTATCAGTTCGTCCCAGTGTTCAACAACCGTTTCCTGATCATCTGTCAATATATCTGAATAAGTTATTGACCGTATATTCGTAATGACATCAAATTTAGATGCGGGAACAGCAATGTATCTTTGGCTGCTTATCGTTGCAAATCTTAATTTTATTGCCGAAGGTGCGTATGGATTTTTAATGCTTTCGTTAATGTCAAATCCTAAAAACACTCCTTTATAAAATGTCCCGTCTTGTCCGTAAGTAATACCAGGATACCCTATTACCTTGCCTACATAAAAAAATCCAAGCATCTTACTTATGTGTTCCTGTTTGTTTTTAGATGTTATTACTATTCTGTTCTCGGCATCGCCTCTGACTTTCATTAATGTCGCTATCCGTTTTTCAATGGCTCTCTCTCTCATTATGGCATTCATAATACCGATTATCTGTTTTTCGTTCCTCACTCCGGCAATTAGTTTTTCGTAATGGTCGTCATTGTCTTTTAAGTCATTCTTCAATGTAAAAATAATAAACCTATCGTATTTTTCAATCGTCTTTTCTCTTAAATCGTCTGCATTAAAGCCGTTTAATCCTTCTTTAATCAACTTGTCAAGTTCTTTTTTAGTAAAAGGTTTTTTTAGGTTATTAACCCTTACTTTTTCTAAAACAGAATTTCTGCCAAATACGCTGTTACCACCCTTACCTACAATAACTATGTCCTTTTCAAGCGTTTCGGCTTCGAGGTCCATATTCTCAACCTCTAAATCATATTCGCCGGATTGTATGAGGTAATCCACCAGAGAAGAATATTGCTGCGACATTTCATTGTAGAAATTTTCCTGATCCTTTATGGGCAGTATTGCCACCCTTCCCGAAACCTTCTGTGCCTTATCTTGTACCTGACTTTCCTTTCCTTCTTCCAATTCCTGTAATTTCAATGGATCGTCAAGCTGTAAATTAATAAGGGGATTGTCTTTTAAATATTGCTCTACAACTATATCCCCGTATTTATTGAGAAAATCCTGAATATTAATTACTTTTTTAGATTCTTTTTGATTAGATGTTACGTTGGCATCCAATGACTTAATTTTCTTTTGTAGCATCATCATTAACCTTTTTTCGGCAGGGATGGCGCTCACCACGTAATCATACATCGGGAGAAATTTTTGACCTGTTCGGTGTATTCTGCCTCGTTTCTGAATTTCGGTGTTAATATTTAATTCCGCTTGCAAAATAATCATCACCCGTTGCTTTACCTTTGACACTGGCACTTTGTCGTTGGGCTTGGCATGAGCAGACGCTCCCGTACTTCCTGATTGATTTATAAGCAAGCAATCATACTTGTTTTCGTTAAAATCCCTAAAGGAATCGGTAGGGGTCATTTTTATTCTTGATTGAATACGAGCCATACCTTTGTCAAGTAGTTTTAATTGCCTATCCCGCCCAGTTACTTCCGCCACAGTAAACTTAGCTTTTTCTATGCGATCAATCAAAACATCAACGGGGCTGCTGCTTATGCCGATGCTTGCTGTTTTTATTTTGGTCATTATCCGGCTATATTCCACCCTGAGTTCAGGAGACATGGCATGAATATCAATCAGTTTGTATTCCCTTTTACCATCAGGGTCTATCTCTGTGTACCGTAAAACGCCATTAAGCCGCTTTTCTAATATTTTTGAAAAATCAGAACTGATAGGGTCCCCTACCTCTACCAAATTGCCATCATCCCCTATCAGTGTGTTGAGGAAACTTTCCATTGTATTAGCGAAGGCAATAACAGGTTTTCTGCCTGCTTTGATGTGTTCTATTGCCACCTCTGCAACGGCTTCTGCTTTTATTGAGAAAAGCAACTGATTAACAATATTGAATATCCCACTGAATACAGGAGCGTTGTTTATCCCTGCCTTTTCAGTTCCTTTTCGTTGCTCCACCTCTTTATATTCGGCTTTGGCAATATTATCCATTGCCTCTATTTCGGGATCAACGTAATCCGTTTGAAAGGTCATAATATCCCGTATAATATCGGTTGCCGAATCCATTATAGCCCTATGTTCCTGTTCTTTATTCAGATGGGGCTTGCCTACTAATGTTTGCGTTTCATCAAGATATATCCAATTTACTTTAACGCCCTCAAAAGAACGCTCCCTTCGCAATAACTGTCCTTCTGAAACAAGCGCAGACGATACTATTTCCTGCAAAGCAACCCCTCCTGCGGTTATTGCATCTACCAATTTCTCATCAGTTAAATTGGCATCAACCATAGATGTTTTGCTTGCGTAGATTGGCATATTATCAGGACGTTTAGCAAAGGTGGCAGAAAGGAATGTAACGCCCCTTGCATCTTTTAAAACCTCTTTTAAAAATACGCCGGTATGTGAAGCCCCGCTGGCGGAATGGCTTTCATCCAAGATAATTATATTGTCCTTTGCAATGCGTCTTAGAAACGTCATTTTAGCATTTTCTTTGGCTGACCTGAATTGGCTGTAAGTCGCCAACGCAAAAGAATATTGTTTTGGTATGGTATCACCTGCAATTATCGTATCATTTTGTGCTTTCGGCAATCCTTTGTAAATAATATTGCCGTTTAGGTCTTTGATTACTGTTTTTTCACTTCTGCCGTTTATAATAAAAGGCACAAACTGTTTTTTGCCCCTTATATCTTCGGAATATTCTTTGTTTACTTTATAAATAGGCACTCTTACTGTTTGCGTTTCTTCTTCTTCAAATCCTTCCTCATCCGATTCTTCTTCTTCTTCAGCAGAAACATCCTCTTTAGATATTTTCTTTTCTACCTCTTTGTAACCTTGTAATGTTTCAAGCGGTATGGCATCATCGCTTTTTATATCAATTATATCCCTGAATAAGTCAGAAAAGAGATTCGGTTTTTCAGTGAGAAATATAGGTTGCAATCCCATTTTAGTAGCGTAACGGATAATCCCTGATGCCGTATTATGTGTTACAATAAAATCATCAGTAATATACAAGCTACTTGGATGTGATACTTTAATACATTGACATTCCTTTTTGCCAATCAATTTTATTGACCGGATAATTCTTTGAGGAAAATATTTAGTGAAATTTCTTACTCTGTTTGCTTTACGAATTAATCTAAAAGGGTTCATTCCATTAGGCATTTTTATATAAATAATATGACAATCTTGGCAATGCACCACTTCTTTGTTCTTGTTTTTATATTGCCCCTTTTTTATTCCCCTTGTTGTTATACCCCCTAACGAGCGAACAATGAAATCAATATCGTTTGCTAATTGATTAGAAACAGTATAATACATACAACTACCTTTAGAATTTACATATCCATCTGTATCCATTAATCCTTGAAGGATAGCTAATCTCACATCAGGAGAGTTTATTTTATAACACTCTGGGATAAACTTTGAATTCGCTATTTTTTGTGTTAAGTTTAATTCACGAAGAGCATTTAGTAATTCATTGCTACCAAATGTGTTTTGAAAACTACTTCTCTTTTCGTTAGATAATTGATAGTGCTGATGTCTTGTTTTTTTTATTCTTAATCTTCCATCTATATTTAACAAACTTATGTTAATGGCATTTAATATTTCATCATCATTGCAAGTTAATTCTATACTCCTTTTTCTTAGACAAGCATCTCCTAATAAAACTCCTAACAAATATGGGTCAATCTTAACTTCTTTATATGGAAAATTAATAGATGAAACTAATGGTATAGAATATTGTGATTTTATTCTATTTGGCTTCATTAACTCTTTTGTCTCTAAAATTTTGTATCGAGAAAAAAAACTATTAGGATGGACATTGCCATCATGTCTTTGGGAATTATTTCGGGTTGTCCATAAGTGGTCTGCACTACATTCAGTTTTAGAGCCATCTGAAAACACCACTTCATAAACATCCATCTTACCTTGTGGGAATATGCCAATAACATCCGTAACAGTTCCATCAACAGAAAATACTTTTGAACCTGCTTTTATATTCCCCATTTGCACCCATCCATCGGGTGTAAGTATTTGAGAATCCATAGGTTGGCTTCTCCCTTTTCCAACTCCTGCTGAATCAGCGATTATTACTCCCTGCTTTTTCTGCTCAATGTTGTAAATGGCAACGGCAATGGCATCCACTTGTTCCGCTCCAAAGGCATCACATAGCTTTGTCATGCCCTCTTTGTATTGTTCCGTGTTACATCCAGAAATACAATAACCGAGTTTTTCGGCAACATAGTGATCCACGCCATCAACCTTCCTGTCAATCTCTGACATGGCTTGGTTCATGTCGTACCGCATTGATGCAGGCACAATGGTTTGTATTGTGTCGCAAGCATCGGACTTTGCGATGTACTCATTTGTTTGTACCGGCTCTATTGTTTGTGTTTCCATTTTACTTTTCCTTCCTATTCTTGCCATGCCTTTGTAGCCAAAGAAGCGGCTACGCCTTACTAACTTTCGCATTTTCCTTTTCTTTTGTTTCTACAATCATTTTCTCTGCCCGGACAAAATTAGCTAAATTATCCATTCCAACCTTTTCAATCATTTTTTTTTACAACATATACTATCACCATTTCATCACCCTATTATATAATGATTCAAAATTATCAACAGGAATAGGTGAATTTATTTGCTCCATATCCATTTTTTCTATAATTAGCGGCGGAAAGCCACCCGCTATGGTTTTCCTGCCATCTATCAATATCAACCTTACGTTAAATCCCGTTCCTTGACGGGAATATAGTTTGCGTCCTGATATGTTTATTAAATCTAATATTTCATATCTCGAAAATAAATACACAAAAAAACTTCTGCTTGACTTTATTCTGCCAGCGTTATCGTGTGTAGTGTGTCCGCCAATAACAATTGCCGCTTTTCCCGTGTCTTTCATGGTATCTAAGGCACGTAGCGCCATTAATTGCTCTAATGAGTTTATCGGTGAACTATCATACATAACGGGTTCGTCTAATGAGCCAAAGGGTGGATTGGTAAGGATTGCATCAAAGTATTTATTATAAGTTGGGCAATTATCTTCTAATATATAATTTCCTTCCTCTAATAATTCTATAAAATTAAATTTTCTAAAATAAGCCAATGCTTTTGTGCCTTTTTCAGCGAATACCTCATATCCAACTGCCATTAAATCAGGTTTTATTCTCATTCTTTGTCCTAAACGATTTCCTTTGCCTATTTTTGCATAAAAACTTCGTTCGTATTTATTTTTTAAATATTCTTTGTAATTACATCCAAACGGCTTGCTTGCGTCCTTACTCCAGACCTCTTTAAATCCCTGTGATTGCAGGTTTCGTCTGCGTATTTCGTCAATTTCATTCACAATAAAGTTTTCGGGCTTGCCGGCGATTGTTAAAAGTCCATTTCCGGCTGAAGATTCAAAATACAAGCCGTCTTTATATATCCCGCAATATGCCCCCATCATAAAAGCGAGTGGAGCCGGTGTGGAATATTGCTGCAATTTTATAGACGAACTCGTCCTATGAGCGAGGTTGGGTTGGTTATTATACAACTCTACGATTTTTTTATATTTTTGATATAAACTTTGTTGTTCCATATTCATTTTCTCTTTTTATTTTATGCGACAACTGCCGCAGATTTGCTTTTTCATCTTAATTCAAATTAAATTCCACATCCGATATTCCATCAATTAACGGATATTCTATTATGGGAGCAGGACTCATTATCGCGCCATTATTATAAATAAATTCAGTTTGTTTTTTTACTATATAATAATTTGGTAACATAATCATTTCAATAATTACATCAATATTTTCAATGAAAAAATCAGCGTCATTTGTTGCGTACATTACTTTTCCGTTTAAGAGTACAATTATATCGTTATCAGTGAAAGGCGAAAAAACAATTCTTACTTTGTCATTGTATTCAAAAATTTTACCGCCATTATTTACGGTGAAAATATCAAACCATTCTTTTGATAGAAAAAGGCATTGTTTCGCTGGTTGCGGAATATATTCTTTAATGCCTTTGCTTTTTAAATACAATATCAAAATGTCGCTTGTCATCAATTATTTTTTTGACATTTTGTCCCAACAAGTATATAGTTACCTTCGTCTATTCGGTTCTCTATATCCTTTAAACTTGTGTTTTTATTGAACAAATATTTTATTCGTGTTGGATTTTTTTTGCATAATTCATATTTGCTAATTAAAATTTTTAAACTTTTTTTCTCGTTTTTTCTTACTTCATGTTTCCAATATCTATGAAATGATGGCAAATCACAAAAACGAACCCTACCAACAATAATCCAAAAATAAAATTCTATCATTTTAAACCAATTCATCTTCGCACAGTATTTCACATTATTATTTACCATCTTTATCCAATTATCCCAATGATATGGCTGAATAGGATGTTTCTCCGTATTCTCATTGTGAAAGGTTTTATATCCGTATTGTGCAAAAACCATTCGCATTTATTTTTCCAATGAAATTTCTCTTGCCATCAAGACGATTGACAACTCTGCCAATTCCTTTGCCATGTTTTGATCCATAATTCCGTATTCCCGTGCTGTTTTTTCTAACAATGGTTTATTATACCGCACTCCATCCTTATTGTCGGAGATAAGTTTATTAATAAATTCCTGTTCATTTTTTGGTATGATTTCGTTTAGTTTAATTTCTTTTTTGTCAATGGTCGGATGCGCTGATATTTTCTTTTTTTGGTCGCTTGGCGTTTGGTCTGATTCTGCTTGGACAACATTTGTCCTTTTTCCTTCTGCCCATTCTTCTAACGTTAGATTATATATCCCTGTCTTTTTAATTGAATATTCTTTTGGTAAAATTTTAGAAGAAATAAGTTTGCGTGCTTCGTCTTCTTTGTATTTTAAAAAAATAATTAGATATGGTTCTGTTTCTACTGTGTAAATTTTATCCTTTCTAATTTCTTTATATTCATCTTCAAAACCTAAATGTTTTAATTCTTTTCCTATTGCTTGTGTTCCTAAACTTATTCCATAATAATATCCTTCCGCCATAGGCAAATCATTTCCCAATTCTCTTAACAAAATACCCCGACTTATTGAAAACTCCTTTGTGGGGGATTCGTAAATTACAACATCTCCGATTTTGAAATCTCTTGCTTTTTTTATTGACACAGACATTGATTCCGAAGATTCAAATTCCTCTTTTAGTATATTTTCTTTTGGACTGATTTTGTCCAAATCCCTGATTACTGATAATGTTTTAGGATATTTAAGTAATTCCGAAAGCGTTTTTAACTTGTTTTTTAAATCAATGCCTACACTGCCGCCTTTATATAAACGTGGTACTGTTTTTTTTATAATTTCAATATCATTGTAATTAAAAACAATGTAGTTTGTATATCCAAAGGCATTGTGCTTATTACCTTTTATTCCTATTTTATATAAAAATTCACTTGATTCATATTCGTATCCACCTGCAATTTTTTCTTTTATCAAATCATAAAAATTATTCCCTGTTTTTTTTAAATTATAATCTAATACGTAATCAACCAGTTCCCAATAATCATTAGACCCTATTTCAAAATCATATTCTTTGTTTTCAATATCATTTTCTATGATTTGTTTATTTTTTTCATATTCATCGGAAAAAAGTTTTATTTTATATTCCTTTGGCATATTCATTATCGCATTAAAAACATATTTACTTTGATTTTCAACTCTTTCATCAATTTTTAAAAAATAGTCATTATTAGGTATTCTAACTTTATATAATCTACCTTCTTTTTTTTCTTTTTCAAGTTTTCTTACATAATCTTTTGCATCATTAATGTTTTCTGAAAAATAAAATCCATATCCCCACCCACTTGCACCTTCACCACGTCCAATCATACTTGAATTAAAAAAATTAAAATCGTAGGGACTTCCATGATAAGCAATAATGCCGCCTTTTGACAAACTATGTACACATCCACACGAATTAATCTCTCCGCCATCCTCATATATCGTAACCAGATTATTATACAGCGTTTTTAGTTTGTTGGTTATCGGGATTAATTTACTGTACCTTTGAATTATAATTAAATTCTTATTTTTCTCGTTAAAATTACCGCTTTCTTTTAATCGTGCCTCAATGTCTTTGTATTTAATAATGCCGTTTTTCATATAACGTAGAAACACTCCGTTATTCAGGG
>ERZ1292642.380-Hain-H14-01um-R1-380-length-26885-cov-7_pt2 | contig 22661 bp, 33 predicted proteins | sample MGYA00564403_ERZ1292642 | MGnify/ENA primary metagenome ERZ1292642 (study PRJEB36523, sample SAMEA6512643) | groundwater metagenome | collected 2019-01-09 | study: AquaDiva: Metagenomics assemblies of 32 groundwater samples
GCGACGCCTGTGCCCGTGCTACGGGTTGTCCTGGAGTTGCAGGCCGACGCTGAGTACGCCGAGAGGCTGAGGGCGCTGGGAGACGGAGTAGTGCATATTAGGTTCAAGACGCCATGACCATCACCCTCACCTGTTTATTAAAGTATGAAGGCCTGGTGCTTTAATAGCAAGGGGCCTTGTTGAATTTTGCTTTCATAGTAGCATCAGCTCGGACGACAGGATGGTTGCCAATGCCTAAGCTAACCGACGAGCAGCGTACCCGCATAAACGAGCGATTAGCTCTCCATAAGCGAATCAGGAAGACGTTTGAGGGGCGACAATACGCTTCGCAGTATTGCTACCTGTGCAACTGGGCCTCCAATGGGCTGACACTGGATGAAGCGATAGAGGCCAACGACGCCCATGTAAAAACTCACCCAGAGGACGCCGAGATGAAGGTGACTAGCATCCCGATGAATGAGTTGCGAGACAGCCTCCATGACCATGATTGTGTCTACGCCAAGTGTGTCTGCAAGTGCGGGTGCCAGACCAACGTTGGCTGTGTTCTTGTCCTTGGGCCGCTCTGTTCCACCTGCCTGTTAAGAGCGGGCCGTGGAGATAGCGAACATGGAGAGGCCGCCAATGCCCCGCACTCCGCTCTTTAGGGCTCCGCGGGGCATGGTCTGGTGCTACGAGGGACGTGGCGACGTTGCCCATCTGCTCCAGAGCGAGAACGACCCTCGAAATTACCTAAACCTTGCCGTTTGTGGGGCAGAGTTCAAGCGTCAAGTAATGTCCTTCCGGGTTGGGGGGTATTCAGCGCCTCCCTGTTTGGAGTGTATCGCAAGACAATGGGAGGCCGCTAATGCCCCGTGACGCCGTGACCATCACCCTCCCCTACCTGCCACCTCGCAGCCTGTCGCCCAATGGCAGGGCGCACTGGGCGGAAAGGTATAGGGACGCTCAGGCGATGATGAACCACGTGATTATTCTAGTCCTGGAGGCGGGCAAGCCTCCCAAGCCATTCGAGCGGGCTACTCTCACTATGCGATGGGAAGCCAAGGACAGGCGGCGGCGGGACTTCGATAACCTTCTGGCCGCCACCAAGCCCGCACTCGATGGCCTGGTGCAGGGCGGCGTGCTGGTGGACGACAACACTGAGTGCCTGAGCCTAGTGTTGGAGTACGCTGGGGGCCAGGCACAGGACGCCGTGGTGATGACGGTGAGGAAGGCACTAGGATGAACCGCCGTTTTCATGATATCCGAGATGCCAGGGCCATCCTATTGCGGGAGCAACCCCAATGTCTCTTTTGTGGAGCTACTGCGAGACTTACGCTTGACCACATTATCCGTAAAACATGGGGAGGTGATCCAGACCATGAGTACAATCTACAGGTGCTCTGTGTCTTTTGCCACAACGCCAAATATCTACTGGAGAGTCGCTTGGCTGATCGAGTGATGAATGGTAATCTGACCGTTGTACAAGCTAAGGCTCGCATATCGGCTTGGCGGCCCCTGGGCACTTTTATCGAGGCCGTGCGTAACGGGGACAAAGACCATACCCAGATTCCCCCTAGTCGGAACTTGTGGGCCAGAGAGCGGAAACTGAGCGTACCTGTTCCCTTCACAAAAATAAGGCTCTTGCTCATCTTGATTCTACGACAACGACGTGAGGCAGACACGGGGATTCACCGAGCCGAGAACGAGTGAACTAAAGATGGCCTCTATTCTGGTAGGCGGTGGAGTTACCACCCCATGCGCTTCGGTGCATGAGCCGTAGGGAGATTGGCCGACGGGTCATCCTTGGTACGGCGAGTCTACCCGCGAGAGGGCATTGAGCTTGGGCTGAAAGGAGGTGGCAAATGCTTTGGGTTGTTCTAGGAGCATTGGCTTTAGGCACGGCCAGTTGGTTGTCAGGGACGTGCTGGTTAGGGTGCTGAACCTTACCAACACGCAGCCACCCTACGTCGTGAGGCGGGGCCATCTTAGCTATAAAGGCTAAGACGTTGTGGAGTAGACCTTGGATTACTGGCTGCGTTCACCTGCCAGTGGTGCATGGGCACCCAGAATGGGGCTATGCTGGAAGCTTAGCCTTGAGGAAGTAGAAGTTAGTCCAGGCTGGCAGGCCTAAGTTGACGCTGTTGGTGGACAGAGCAAACTGCCGAGTCCCGTAAGCCTGGCTGATTGTGCTGGGGCCAGCAGCCCAACTACAACGAGGAGGAGCCATGACCATCAAGCCCGTTGACCAACTGACCTTGACCAAAGCCCAGCTAGAGGTGGCGCTGGCTGAGGGGCCGTGCCCTAACGAGCGTCTACACGGAATCCTCGCCACTGTAAATCTCACACCAGGTGTTTGGTCTGATGCTGGTGCCATTGCCGTAGACCCAGCCTGCAACGGCACAGGCCGAGTCCCGCTGCTGCCAGGGCTGAGGAAGCCGTGCATTGGAGGCTTCAATGACAATGGTGTCTGTGACCGCTGCCAGGGCCGTGGCTGGGTGCCAGAGACTGATGGGTGGAAGGTGCTATCACTCTTGAACAAGTCGCTTGTAGACATAGGATATATTGGGTGGGCTTACAGTGCAGAGCCAGAGCTGGCCTTCTGGCGGGCGGTAGTGGCCTGGTGCAGGGCGCAGGCGACGCGAGGCCGAGTGAAGGAGGAGCATAATGCCACTAGGTAAGCAGCCTGATGAGTCAAGTTGGTCTAAGTGGTGCGTCTGTCATCACCCACTCAGGCTTCACTTATGGTCAATGTCTGACCATCCAGGAAGCAGCAAATGGACTGAGCGGAATTGATGGCTTTGATTCCTGCAGGTGCAGGAGATTTAGGAAGGAGGAGCACGATGCGAGCTAAGAGGGATACTTCAAGGGTCAACCCTATAGCCTCTTCCGAGAGTGAAGTTGAGCGCATGCTTGTAGAGGGTCTGGTGAACGAGTGGCTTGCCACGGAGCATCGTGACCTTATGCTTCAGTTACAGCGTCGGGCTAAAGACCTTCTTGGCCCATTAGATGAGACACAACTGAGGCGAGTGGCTGCTGCAAAAATAGGGGGCTTTGAGGCATCGCTGGTTCAGAGGGTACAGGAGGCTTTGGATGCCAGCTAAATGTTTCCCTTGTGGAGAGTGTGGGCAGATGGTGACTGCTTCACAGTCCCATACCTATGAGGACTGCCTAAGCTTCAAAGCCAAAAGAATGGGCGACTCGTGGAAGTCACTCAAAGGGGTGTAGAGATGACAGTAAAACTACATCTGTTCATGTGGCCTCCAGTACCAAGAACCCATTTCCCAGGCGGTAAAGCTGGACACCTGTACAGCGACACCTTCGACTTAGAGGAGCTTCATGCAGCAGCAAAACAGGTTGGTGCAAAAGTAGCTTGGTTCCAGAATGGGGACAACCGCAAAGCATTTCCACACTACGACCTCTGGGCAGGGCCACTAGAGAGAGCTAAGGCGTTGTTTCCACTAGCCTCAAGCCGTGAATTGTACCAAGATACGAGGAGGAAGGTGCAACGTGAGCCAGCAGACTAGCCTACGCAAGCGGATACTCTGTGACTGGTTGGGGTGGCACAAAGTAAGGGCAGGCGGGTTCGATGGTGTCAGCTTCTCAGGCCGCTGTCAACGATGTGGGAGCCACTGCCTTCAAGACTCTCAAGGAAATTGGTTCTGTGCTACAAGACAAGACGATTAGCTACCAGCCCGTCGTTGAAGCCATGCTCTGCGGTAATTATGCACAACATTGGGAATACTTAGGAAAGCCGAAGGGTTGGAAGGGGTGCAGTAAACCTAAAGGGCATGAAGGAGCATGTGGAGATGACACCAAACTATCAAGCTCAAGTTGAAGCCCTGCGCTTACTGGTGGAGGAGCAGACAGTGGAGTGCCCAGCCTGTCACAACATAGGTGGCTTCGATTGGGAGCGCTCACCCTACTTTGATGGTAGGCCAGGTGGCAGAGAGCTTGACCCGAACTGTGGGTACACAGGCCGCATCCCAGACCCGCTCTATGCCACGCTGCGAGAGGCGCTGCGGGTGGAGTGTACTAGGCACGAGTGGGCGGACAGCTCATACACCCGTTGTGTTAGATGTTGGATAGTTTGGCCCAGAGATGGCTCTCGTATACCGCCTACAGGCTACGTAACCCGTAACGTCAAGGGCTGTACGTCCAGTATGGTGGCAGGGCTGATAGTGGTGCCAGCAGCGATGGCGCTGGTGGCGGGACTGGTGGTAGGAATCATCTCAGTAGAGGCTGCCCTGGAAATATGGGAGGTAAAAAAGAACTGGCTAGTGAAGGTATTCGATAGCTCTGACCCCGCCACTTATGCCATCGCAACCGTGACCGAGGCCATCCAGCAGCGGGCAGCAAGGGAGGCCCCATGACATCCGTTGACCAGTGCCAGCGTATCTTCTGTATGAGAGTAGGTGGCCCAAAGCCTTGTGGCTGCGTAGGATATGGGCATAAGCCGTGGTGCGAAAAGGCCCCAGAGGAGGAACGCCAAGCATGGAGAAAGAGGCAGGCAGAATGGCTGACCAAGCTGATAGGCCCGTTGACCAACTGACCCTTGCCGTTGGGCACATCTACAGAGGCCGCCGTCGAAGGCAGAACCCCTTTACTGGCAAATATGATGACCGCATCATTATCTACTTGAACAAGACGACTGTTCAGTACGATTCCTATTTTGTAGCCAATGGCCGAGGAAATCCCACAACAACAAGAGCAGCGTTTCTTCGATGGGCTAAGGAGGAGATAGTTGAGGAACCATGACGCGCACCCATAAAGAGGAGGCCACCTATGGGCCACGGCTCAGTGCCCGAGAGCTGTGATATAATGATGTGAAGCCCTCTGGTGCAAGACGGAGGCCCGTAGCTTGCACTATGGGCCAACGTCTACCCAGGGGGTTTTGCTATGCCAAGATGGCCCGTGAGAACTGTTGAGGCGAGGTTCTGGGAGAAAGTGGAACGAACTGATCCTAATAGTTGTTGGATATGGATGGGTGCCAGAAATAGCAAGGGCTATGGAATTTTCCACATAGAGAAAGGGACTCGATTAGCGCACAGGCTAGCTTATGAAATCTTGGTCGACTCAATCCCAATTGGGGTAGAACCAGACCATCTATGCCGAACGCCAGTGTGTGTAAATCCCAAACACCTAGAACTCGTTACACACCAGGAAAATATGAGAAGGGGCTTGGCAGGATGGGAGAATAGATCGAAAACTCATTGTTCCAAAGGGCACGCTTACAATGAGGCTAACACCTATCTGTACAAGGGAGGTCGCTATTGTCGCATATGCCATCGTGAGCATGTTCAACAATGGCGTATAGCAAGGAGGCCAGATGCGAACACATGAAGAGGAGGTTCTGTGGGGGCCGAGATTATCGGATCGCCAAATTATCAATGCCAAGCATCGCACCACCTACGGGCATGAGACGCCGCTGGTGAACGGGGTATCACCTGAAAACAGGGCCTTGGCAGACGGGTACACCTTCCTCGTTGCGGAGATCATTGGATTGTCGGTACTGGACATCACCACACGCCGTATAGCCCTGGCCGCGATGAGACAGGCGCTAACGTGGAAGGAGGCCCACGATGCCGAGCATCCAGAGCAGACCCCTTTGCCCTCTAACAAGCCTTGGGCCGAGTCGGTGTGTGACTATTGCGGCGAACCTGTGGCAGGTGGTACGAAACTCCCAAGGGGATAGGTAGCTATGCTCTGGCTCCTGCTCACGGGGCTGGCCCTTGGATTTCTCTTGGGCCTCACGGTGGGCCTGAGACTGGCGCTGGGGCTGTGACCCCTCAGTGCCAGAAGGCGCCCGTGAGCATCGGGTACTTCTGCCGCTCCAGCGGATAGATACTCGGTGGGATGTCCTCTGGCTCCACCAGGTAGACCGTCCCGTCGGCGAGCATGGCGATGTTGAAGACATGAGCGGCGTGGTAGTCAATCACTGTACCCAGGGCGTTGCTGTTCAGGTAGTATTTGATGTTGGAAGTCAGCCGTTCCGCCCTGTCGTCACAGTCCCATGCCTCGTGCTTCCAGGGTCGAGTATCAAGTTCTCTCGCCCAGGCGACCATCGTTTGCAAGTCCTCTAAGGTAGTTGGCAGGCGGTAGACGGCATCGAGGGGGTGCCGGAGCATCCCGTTTCTAGCGTCCGTCTCCACCCGAACATTCTGGTAGGCGAACAGGAGCATTCCGTTCCTAGCCACCTCGCCGACATGACTCCTGTATGCCGCCTCCACGAACTCGGCACTGCGGTCCTCGAGGAGAACATCCGGAGGGGGGAGAAACCAAAGGTTCTTGAAGGGGAATCCGAGAAGGGGGAAGAAGCCAAAAGCCTTGAGTACGCTGCGCCTGGTAATCACTACTCTGCGGCATGGCCCCTGGTAGGCGGGTATTCCTTGTGCTCGTTCAGTTCCCGCCGCACACCGTTGAGCTTCGTGGTGATGATGCCATAGACCACGCCGATGCCCACGGCCTGCACTATCCCTGTGAGAGCCAAGGCTGCCCAAGCTACTGTTTCAGGTGGCATCTACCTCTCCCTATCTACGAAGCACTACGGCGGCGTTCTCGGCCTGTTCACTATCGTCCCCGTCCCTGGCACCTCTCGCCATTCAGGAGCCATCCGTGCAGGCCCCTTGGGGCCTCCGAGCCGCTCCCGCTCATGGCCCCTGCCGTGGGCACGGGTGGTCTGGTTCTTGGGCTTGTGTCGCCAGGGCGGGGCTTTCAGGGGGCCTCCATCTGCTTACGCAGAGTGATAGCCACCTTCGGGATAGCTACATACCCCATAAGCTGAACATCACCATCTCGTAGATTCGGAGCAATGGTACTCGTCAGTGAGAGAGTGTTTTCATCCTCGTCAATAAGCCACCCGATTGTCTTGGCGTGAGTAATGTGATGAACCCAGTTGCTTTTCCACTGCCATGTGGAGCTGGCGTCCGAATCAACCCATTCTACGTAGACAAGTTCCATATTCACCCTTCATCATGGCTCTGGTGGTGCTCGCCTGAAGTAGTATTGCACGATGAGGCTCCAAGTGACAAGAAGGCCACCGTTCACGTCTCCTGGGAGGCTCCAGCGGTACACGCCTTGGAGTACCCATAAGACAGGAATAATCACCAGAATCAAGAGCGCTAGAATGTCGTTCCAGGCCTTGGGACGCATCACCTACCTCGCTAGACTTTCGCCAGGGCGTGCTTGGCGTTCGCCTCCCTTTGCTGCTCTGCCTGGCTCTTCTTGGCCTTGGCGTCTTTGCGCTTCTGGAGCAGGCGGCTGGTCAGCTTCTTGCGGGTGCGCCCCATGCTACTTCTTCTTTCTCGTAGGGGAACCGCCTGCCCTGGCCCCGAAATAGCCACGCTGGGGCTTGGTCAAGGGCTTCCCCCGGATCGTGCCATCTCGCAGAATCTCTTTGGCCTTAGCCTTGGTAACTTTGTGCGGCATCACGCACCTCCTTTATGCGGGCACAACCTCTCTCACAACCACCGTCACAAATCCCTCACGGTCAGGCACGGCCATCGGCCCCTCCTCATCCACGGCCTCCTCATACTGGAGCGGCTCCACATGGACGTTTCGGCTGCTCTCCTTGCCGTAGAGGAAAGCCACCAGGGGCACGGACGCCTCCGCCGTTCTCAGATTGGCAATCACCGCCTCCACGCTGCCATTCTGCTCTAGTTTGGCGGTCTCCAGCAAGTCCACCTCAAAGGCCCACGCCTCCAGACGTGGGGGCTCTTTGAGGTAGGTGATTTGCAAAGCCCGCCCGATGGGGGTATCAGTGTTCACCCCCGCATCTCGGTTGAAGGTCTCCCTTATCTGGATGGAGACGCCGGAAACGCCGACGCCACCAGTCCCAAACAGCAAGTCTTTGTCCCCAGAGAGCACGTTTCCCAGGCTCGTACTGGGTGTGGCCCCTTCCAAACCGTAGGCCAGGGCGATGTACTCGCCCGTAGTGTCTGCGCCCAGGCTCGTGGCATCGTAGAATAGCTCCAGCCAGGCGCAGGGGTCACGGGGCATCCCGCCATCGAACTCAGGGCGGTCAAGAAGGCCAGAACTCTCCCTTGCAATGGCAAGCCCCGAAACGGGGTTCACTAGGGCGTCACGGACTCCCAACGTATCCGTGGTGCTCGTGGTACCACCCGTTGCCGTGCGGTTCGCATAGTGGGGTGTCCCGTTGATATCGTCCACCCAGTAGAGCCTCTGGTTAGCCGTCTCGTTCCTTGCAAGGTAGTGCCAGCCCAGGCCGTTGTGAATCAGCAGATGGCCATTGCGACTGGCGGCGGTGCCTCCCACGGCGGCCAGGAGATACTGGCCCACGGACTTGAGCCATAGGAATGGGCCGAGCTTGTCGGAAGTCACCCCGTCAAAGGCGGCCAGGCCCAGGGCCTCACCGTTGACGCCCACATTCGTCTCAACGAGGCGGGTGTCGCCGTTCACCGTGTACCGAATCATCCCCGCAGGTTCGCCGCTGTTGGCCCCTATCGGTATCCAGACTGCACCCTGGTGGGTAGTCATCCTCCTACAGTTATCCTGGTGATAGCGGATGGGGATTATAAGGTTGGCCGTCCAGGTGGCGGGTGCGGTGTCCACCTCGTACACGCCGTTCTCGGTGCCAACCAAGAGCTTCCTTAACCCGTCAATCCCGATGTACTCAACTGCGCCCTTGACGCCGCCGCTGCTGTTGGGGCCTGCGACAGCGATGAGCGACCCCTCATCCACCATCGTTGCGCCTGAGTCCGTGCTGCTGAAGAACCTGATGAGACCTGCCAACTCGGAGTAGAGGACAGCGACCAGTTCGTTCCCCACTGTCACCAGACGGCCATAATCAAAGGCTAGGGCTGTTCCCGGAACGAGGGTATTCAGCAGGTTCACGGTGGGTTGCGTGGTGGCTTGCGTCCAGGTGATCCCATTCGTGGAGTGGGCAATCTTGTGGCTGGTGTTCGGGGACACGTCGCCATTAATCCAGAGAGCCACCAAGCGGTCTTTGTGGGAGATGAGGTCAGCACCCTCCTGAGTGAGCGTAGAGCCGAGGTTATCAACCGCTCCGCCGCCTCCCCAGGCTGTGGCTGTGGCAGAGGTCAACTCACGGGCGTAGATGTTGTAGGTGGGAGTATCCACGCCGCTGAACCAGAGCGCCCAGAGTGAGCCCCTGAACACCGCCGAGCCCCGTATGACCCCGCTTTCCTCCGCCGTGTCCGCCACTCGCAAAGGCGGCAACCCCACCTGGGACTCGTAGTGGGTCATCACCTGGGAGTCCCACATCTGCTGTACTTGCCTGGGGTCGTCTGGGTTGGTGATGCGCCGCCTCCCAAAACCACGAATGGGCGTTCTGAACAGGAACCGTGAGGCGGTGCGGACATCCTGGTTGCGCTGGAAGCCGACGGTGCGGAAGGGCTCGGCTAGGGGCTCCTGGGAGTGACGCCGCACGTCCCCACGGATGTGGTAGGGGACGGCGTTGAGGTTGACGGTAGGCACGTCAGAGCCCTCGATTCATACGCCGAATAACTTCCTCGACAAACTCACGTGGCCTGTCGCTGGGCGATAGCATCCCACGAGCGGCGTTGTTGATGGCAGTTCGCAGCGCAGCCTCCGTCAGCGGCTTGGGCAGGGTGATGGTCGCCACTCCTAGGTCAACCTTCCCAGTCCCGTCACGGACAACAAGCGTGAAGGACACCTGCGTCGGAGTCTCGGTGAACTCGCCCATATGTAGCTCATATTCGGGCACTAAAATCTCCGTGCGGCCTTGGAGCCCGGAAGGGGCCTTGCTGAAAGCTGCCGCTCCAGCACTTCGGCCTCTCTGAGTATGGCTCCGTACTTGGTACGCCAATCCCGCCTGTCCTGCTCTCCCCAGGGCAGCAGGGCCAGCAGGTCTTCGGCAGCCTTGTAGGTGATGTAGTCGGGGTTCACCTCTAGGTTGTCCGTTTCGGCACTGGGCACCGCAGGATGCACCTGGCCGACAACCCGAAGCACCCGCCCGAAGACGGGGGTGATAGCCTCTGGAATGAGGGCCAGCCGTGGCGGGTCTTGGCTCCCGTTGATATACCAGGCGTAGGACGGAATCTCCAGGTTGAAGATGCCGTCATCCCCGCCGTCCTCACACAAAACGCGGTATAGCCACATGAAGGCGGCGTCCAGTTCATACTCGTAGACCGCATCGCCGACCTTGAGACCCACCTTCTTCCAAAAAGCCGTCACCGCCGAGCCCGACTCAATTCGCAAGTCCAGGCGCAGGCGGCTCAGAGTAGTGGCGAGAGTCTGTCCTGTGATGGTCAACTCCTGGTCGCCTTGACCGTTATGGTAGGAGGAGTTGAACGTGTTCACCCCATCTGTCACCTGGATACGAACTCTGTCCGCCGTGGTGGTATGAACAATAGCCCTTGCCTCGAATTGTTCCCCTGTGAACAGGGCATAGGGGGAGATGTCCTGGCGCAGGGTAGCCTCGTTGGTGCCGTCACTGATAACCCGTGCGCTATAGGGCAGGTTCGGGTACACCTCGTCGGTGCGGCGGGCTACCGCTGCGCCCGTGCCAGTGAGCGTCCAGTCGTCAGGGGCGGAGGAGGCCCCAGCGGCCCAAAGCTGGAAGGTGCCGTTCTTGATGCGGGAGTCAAGGACAATGGAGTGGTCGTACCGCTCAATGAGCATCTTGAGGGCCGCTGTGCGGGCTCGCCGAAGGATGGCGTCGTTGTAGGCGCCCGCAGGGAGGCGTTCAGTGACCAAGAAGGTCGTATTGGTGGAGGGCACGGTCACGAAGGGACGGAGCACGTCTATGCTGCCGAGGAATGAAGCGGACCCTGGGGAGTAGACCCCAGAGGCGTAGATAGGCCGTTCCTGTTGAGCACCCCCTCCGCCATCCAGGTACAGTTGCTTGCCCTGGTATTGATTGGCCCGCTGACCCGTGATGTCCCCCGACCAGATGCGAGAACCACTAGCGGCTCCCCCCACGGTGCCTGTGAGCATCAGATCGCCGAGGAGCATGGCTATCTCTCGGCGTGTCTGGGCGTAGGTGCGAGCGAAGATGGCTGTGGTCATCTACAGAGCGCCTCCACGCAGTAGAAGGGGCCTACGGTCTCCACCCCTATTATTCGCTCGAAGTCGACAAGAACGGAGTCCAAGCGCTTCCTGGTCATCAGATAGCGGTGCTTGAAGTTGTGGGCCTCCTCGCTGTCCAGGTCGCCGTTGGGCACGGTGATGAACACCTCCCTGCCCACCCGCTGGGCCTCCTTTATTGCAAGAGGCACATCCTCCCAGGGTAGATGCTCCAACACCTCTGGGAGCATAACGATGTCGAAGCTCCTGTCTGGGAAAGGTAGAGAGCGAGCATCGGCAACCTGGAACTCACGGGTAGGCGACAGGGCGGAGGCGAGTTGCACTAGGGCTGGGTTGATGTCTACCCCCACTTGACCTCTCACATTCGCCAAGATATACCCCCAGTTGCAGCCAACTTCGAGGATACGGCGTCCTGTCGTTATATCTGGAATATATGGGAGGTCGTAACTCCAGTATCCCCAACTAGATGGGAGTCCCCAAATGCGTCTGGCAAGCCAGACGATACGGGCCTGGTTCTCCTGGGAAAGCAGCGTGTCAAGACGCACGGGCAGCTCAAGGGTGCCCTGCTCCTTCTCCCATGCAAGGAACCGCTCCAGTTGCTCTTGTTGACGGTCGCGGAGGAGTTTGTTCACATCAGTCCTTCAGCGCCCAGCCACAGCTTGGACAAAAACGCTCCAGGTACTTACGGAGCATCCACCTGGTCTCGTCGGCGTATTCTCCGATCACCACTTTCACCCCCGCCTCCTGGAGCCGCTCTATGCCCTTCCCTCTCACTAAATGATACGGGTCAAGCAGGGCCACATGCACCTCTGGGATTTTGGCTTCTATAAGGGCTTCGGCGCAGGAGTGGGTGAGCCCCACGTTGCAACAAGGCTCCAGGTTGGTGTAAAGGATACACCGAGAGAGGTCGGCTTGACGAGTCTTGGCCTCGTCAATGGCCTTAATTTCAGCATGACGGCCCTCGCCAGGCTTGTCATTCCTCGCCAGGGCCACCCCCTTCCCGTCCTCCACAATAACCACGCCGACGCCAGGGTAGGGATAGACCTGCTCCGTCACCCGTGCAGCCTCGGTCAGGGCCTGCCGCATCCAATCAGACACGCACCGCCTCCTTGAGCGCCTGCCGCCGCATAGTCGTGCTGGGCATTAGTACTGTCCCATCTTTTTGCCTGGGTGCGATCTCCGAAAGAGCCACTGGCTTATCCCCATCGGCAGAAACATCAAGACCAAGGGCCAAAACACCATCCCCCAACCCACAGTCATCATCAGGACAAGGCTGCCATCAACCATGGCGTGTTCGTCCATGGGGTGTTTGATGGAAACGGTGTGCTCATCCCAGGTAAGGTACAGAGAGAGGCCGACGACTACCACTCCTATCCCGAAATAACCTGCTACCCATTCCATGTTGTTCTCCTTTTAGACACGCACGGCCTCCTTTAACACGCTGCGCCACTCCTGGACGGCAGCTTTGAGGCCAGTCTCCAGAGTCCATTGCGGAACCCATCCTAGGATAGCGTGGGCAATCGAATTATCTGCCCGTAGCACACCGTGGTCTCCCCCGCCACGGCCCTCCACCTTTTTGAGAGTAGCCCCTGTTAGCCGAGCAATCAGGTCAAGAGTCTCCCCAATCGTTGTGGTCTCCCCAGTGCCAAAGTTGAAGGCATTCGAAGCCACGCCTTCTCGCTCCTCCTCGGCCCGAATGATGCTGAGGTAGGCCGACACATGGTCTTCCCTAAACAGGAAGTCCCGCTGTGGGTTCGGATCCCAAAGCTCGATAGTGCCCTTGGTAAGGGCCGAGACAATGGCCTTATCTATCACCGCTACAGGGGAGCCCACCAATGCTCTCCCATAGGTGTTGAAGGGCCTCAGAATCACGAAAGGGAGCCCAGAAGAGCGGACGTACTCCTCGGCTGCTATTTTGCTCGCTGCATAGGGATTGATGGCTCGCCGCTCTGAATCCTCCCGCAAAGGCTCTTTCGAAGGAGCGTAGACCTCCGAGGAGGAGGCTAGCAGGAATGTTGGTGGGTCTTCCAGGAGCTTGCACGCCTCCACGACGTTGGCCGTCCCCAGGGCGTTGATACGCATGGTCTCCAGCGGGTGAGCGTTGGCGTAGGTGTTGGAGGCCACCGCCGCCAAGTGGCAGACAATATCGGGCTTAAAGTCCTGGATAAACGCCAGAGACTGCGGCTCGGTCACGTCTCCGAAGCCGCAGAGAGGCGGCGGCTGGGTGCGTTTCGAGCCATAGCGGGCCAGGCCAAGAACATCATGCCCGTCAGCAACCAGACGTTCCAGCAACCGAGACCCGATCAAGCCTGTGGCACCCGTGATGAGGATTTTCATGGGACTAGCCTCACCTCTGGCACAGGAATGATGAACTTGCCCCCACGGGCCAGGAACTCCTTGGAGCGCCCCAGGATTTCATCGAGATAGGAGTAGGGCAGGAGGAGTTGATAGTCGGCCTCAGCGTTGGCCTCCGCCTCAGAGCGTATCTGTATGCCCGTGCCAGGGATGTAGCAGCCCCACTTCTCAGGGTTGCGGTCTCCCGCCCCTTCAATGTACCGTGCGATGCCGGCTTTGTGGAGCATCGTCAACCCACGGGTGGAGGCCCCGCGCACCCAGATATGCTTGCCTTCCCCGTACTGAAAGCGTACTACATCAAGGAGCCTCTTCGCCAACTCCTTGCACGCTTCAATCCACCAGCCTGTCCGTGGTTCGGACTCGGCCTCCTCCCTGAGCAGGGCATCCACAGTCCCATCCCGTGCGCCTGAGCCACGGTGTTTGACCACCACTCGCAGGCTCCCCCCGTTCATGGCGTTGGTCTCAGCGTGAACCACCTCCAGGCCACCAGCGGCAGCCAGGGTCGTCATGTCCGAGAGGCGGTAGTAGCAGAGATGCTCATGGCCTATCATATCGTAGGCGTGGTTCTTCACCATCGCTCCCAGATAGTTGAACTCGTTGATCCAGACGCCGTCAGGGGCCAGCACCTTGGCGATGTCGTTGACGAAAGCCTGAGGGTAGTCTAGGTCGTAGAACATGGCGATGGACGTAACAACCTTGGCCTTTGCAGGGATATTCCCGTTCCACATATGGGCTGAAAACCCTCTGGCAGAGAAGGGCTCCTGGAAGTCGTACATCTCGTCAAAGAGCCACTGACCGGCGGGGTCGAACCCTACGGCTCTCACCTTGTGAGGCCACTCATAAAGCAGCGTTCCGTCGTTGTAGCCTATGTCCAGCACCACCTCGTTGGCCTCCAACCTCACCAGGGAAGAGGCTTGCTCGACAACCCCCTTCAGATGTTCCCGCACGGTGTTGTTGGTGCCAGAGCGGTAGGGGTACTTCTCGTTGAACAGCAGCCCCCTCTCCACGGTGACTTCAAGCTGCACAAGGCCGCACGTAGCGCACTCGCAGAGCACCAGCGGGGCCAAGGGCACCTGCATGGCAGCCTCCGCCGTCCGACTGGTAAAGTCGGGCAGGGGGTGCATCCCCAAGTCCCACAGCCGCTCTAGCGCACCGCCACAGATTCGACACGTGCGAGCGGTCTTGTAGGAAGCCGTCCGTCTTCCACTAACTTGAGCCACTGGTGCTTCCACAACGACCACGGTTGCGTCTTGGCCCACGTCTTTGCCCGTTCCTGCATCTTCCATTGTCGCCCCCTGTCGGTCAGAATATCCACAATCTGCTCTACCCAGGCGTCCGCGTTGATGGGCAGGGCCAGGAAATCGGCGGCCTCACCGAAGATTTCAGGGAGACCTTCACAGGTGGAGTAGAGCAGGGCGCACCCAGCCGCCGCCGCCTCCATACCTGCTAGCATATGCGCCCCGTCGCCGATGTTCAACGGGTCCATCGGCATGGCGTGAAGCGCCGCCTTCTCCATCTCAAAGATGGGGGACTCCCCTAGCTCCCTACGGGCTCTTCCTGGGATAACGGAGGCATCGGTCTCAAACCAATGCTCCAGTTCCAGGGCTTGCTCCGCCCAAAGGTCGTGCCGCCAGCGGTTCATCTTTATCCATTCTTCAGGTTGGTAGGTTACTCTGAGCGATATGTCCGGCACGGCCTGTTTCAGCCGAGGCCAAATGTGGCACAGATGTATAAGCCCACGGTCGGGCGAGGAGCAGTAGATGAGGCGGTTGGGAATCCTCTGCTCCTGGGGTTTTGGAACATCCACGCCAGGTTTGATGACGAGTAGTTGCCCGTCTTTCAACTGAGGCCGAACCTGCCTCGTCAGCCGTGACTGAACATCGGAGATGGCAACGAAGGTCGCCTTCTCCCAACCCTCGTGAAGCGTCACATGGGGCGAGGTTTGGAAGACGATGTGGCGGTCAACGGTAAATGGGGAGCGAGTGGCAACGTTGGCAAAGCTGATGAGTAGGTCGGCCACCCGTGGGCCTCTCGCTGTGGGCCACCAGGTGACTCCCTCGTAGACCTGTTCCTTCTCAATAGACAGCACGTGGACATCATGGCGAGTGGCAAGAAGCCGTGCCAGCCGCTTCAGCAGCATCTCCGTGGCCCCGTGGAACGGACTGGAGATGGGCGGATAGAGCGTGAGGGTGCTGGCGTCTATTAAAATCCTAAGACGTTGCATATTGCATATCCAAGATAAGAGAACGTGGCGAGACCTGGTAAGCTCATACCCGCACCGCCTGCAACAGGTTCGGCTTCCAGCAATCTTGGTAGGTTTTTTCCCAGGTGAACAACTTGGCCCGCTCCTGACCCTTGCCGAGGTACATGGCCCTGGTCTCCACATCCAAGAGGAAGGCGAAGGCGAGGCCAAGCCACTGGCGATTGTAGGTGGGTGACCCGGCCTTCCCTGGCACCAGCGGGAAGGTGTCTCCCATGACCTCTGGGAGGGCTCCGCAGCGAGAAGTCACAGGATAGCAGCCAGCAGCCATCGCCTCAACTGCGTTGATGGCGAATACCTCGGTGAACGAGGTGGGATAGACCAAGAGGTCTGCCGAAAGCAGTTCCTGCGCAAGTTCTCCCTGGGGCAGCTTCCCTCGCCAGTAGACGTTCATGCCCTTGACCCGCTCCAGCTGCTTCAGCACCATGCCCTTGTACTCGGCCAGGCCACGATCTCCGCTGGCTATGAGGGCGTCAATGTTGTTCCAGCCATAGAAGATGTGAAGCTCTGCCTCCGGCTCTCTGGCCTGTATCTGGGGCCATAGGTTCAGCAGGTGATGTACTCCTCTGTCGGGCGAGGAGGTGTAAACGCACTTCCAGTGCTTCTTTACTGGCGCAGGGCCTTCAAAACGCTCTGGCCGAATCCCGTTATAGAGATGGGAGACCTGGACATCAGGAGGTATTGCGTACACCTGACGTAGGTAGTTGGCGTGCCACTTGGATACGCCAAAAACCTTCTCATACGATGCCCACGGGGCTTTGAGGGCATCTGGCCCTCGGTTAAGGTCATGCAGCCAAAGCCAGAGATGTTGTGCATGGGGCTTCTCCTGAGCAAAGAAAGGACTCCGCCATGATATGAGGACTTCGGGCTTCTCCTCTCTCCTCCAGCGTCGCCAGTCAAGATAGAAGACACCTCCGTACTCTCCCTCAAGATGCCCAGGCTCGTTGAAGACCAACACACGCCAGCCGTCCTTGGCAAGCCTTCTGCTCATTTCTACTACAGCGGTCTCAGCGCCCCCTATGCCTTGCGTCTCTGGCGTTGGGTCAGCCCAGGGCACAGAGGCGTTTGGACCACAAAAGATGTGCATCTCCGGCTGCGTGCCACGCCTTGCCACCCGTAGCTGGGCAGGAACCGTTATCTCCCGTACATCAGGTTCGTTCCCGTTCCAGAAGTGATGGGCCAACGCAATCTTCTCTTCGTCTGGAAGCGCAGGGGCAAGCCGCAGATAGGACTCAATCTCCCGCTGCTTTGCGATAGCGGCGGGCCACTTCTCCAGGGCCTCCACCAGTTCCTTCTCCGGACGCACGGCTACGGCCTCTTTCAGCGCCTCTACCGCCTGCTCCAACTCTCCAAGAGCTGCGTGGGCAAAGGCCAGCACCTTATAGGGTGTGAAGATGTGATCGAGGGTGTTGATAAACATAATCTCGTTGGGCGGTTCGTGGAGAAGAGCGTTTCTCGCCCACTCCTTCGCCTTGGCGTACTCACCCAGGTCAAGATAGCACTCGGCCATGTAGACATAGGCGCTGGAAAGCTCCGGCATGGCGAAGATGGCGGCGTTGCAGGTCTGAATAGCGGCTTCGTACTTGCCGAGCATCTTGAAGGCAAGGGCCTGGTAGCAAAGAGCGCCCCAACGCTCCAGGGGGAGGACTCTGTTGTCCGTATGCGTCTTTTCAAACCATTCAGCTGCCTTTGCCCATTCGTTGTTGGCGAAGAACTGATAGCCGAAGTAGAGCCAGACCCTGCAATTATCAGGGTTCTCCTTGAACATGAGGTTCAGGAGCCGCAGGTTGCGGGGCGTCTTGTTGGTGTCCTGCGAGGCGTGAACGACGTAGACCTCATCCGACTGGAGCCAGCGTGCAGGGTACGAGGGCACCAGCGTCTCGTGAACCCTGTTCTGCCACTTCCACCCCGCCACCATGTGGACAAGACGCTCTCTTATATGCAGGGTCGTGGGGTTCCCATGCTCGTCCGTGGCGTAGTAGTAGGGGAGCCAGTACCCGTGGATGTCGGCGGGAGCCTCAGCAATAAGGGCTCGGAGGTTCTCAGCCCCCTGGAGGAGATCGTCGCTGTCAGCCCAAAACATCCAGGTGGTTGTTAGATAAAGGAGGGTCTCATTGCGAGCAGCGGAGAAGTCGAGGAGGTTGTTTCCCTCGTCAAGAATAGAGGTGTCCCGAAGCGGATGGCACTCCACGCCGTGTTGGAGGCAGAGCGCAGCAAGGGCCTCTAGTTCTCTGGGGTCAACCGTGGTGGCGACGAGGACGGTCTGGTCAAAGTGAGGAACAAACGAAGCCAGCATCCGTTCCAAGGAGTCGGAGACCTTGTTGCAAATGATGGCGAGCCCGATGGTCTCGGGTATGGCTACGGCGTGGGAATCCGTGGTATAGCTCCTGCACCCTCAAGCCGCTGGATGCCTTGCACATCACCAGGCTGACGAGCGATGTTTTTCTGCCGTAGTTCCTGGACATGGTTGCGGTAGGTGTCATAGAAGATTTTTGGAAGCCTAATGGGTTGCCCCGCGCCCACATCCACCCGCACACCATGAACGACGATGGGGATGCTCTCTGGCGGGTCGTCCCAGTCGTACCACCCGCCGTACTGGTCTCCAAGGATTTTGAGTGTGAAAGCCACCTTGTGCTGGGATGCCCCCTCGCCGACATAGCTCCCAGGCTGCGGAGGGCCAGAGGGTGCCTGCGCCTTTCGAGTGGTATGGCTGCGGAGATGCACGGTAAATCCTGGGTCTGCAAACCCTCGCCCACACTCTGGGCAGGGCTTCTTCTCCCTGGTCTTGGTTGCCACCTTTTCCCCCTTCCCGACGGGGAGGGGGCAGGGCCATCCCCACCCCCTCCCTGTTGCGCCTATGATTAGGCGGCTGTCGACCTGGTCGTCAGATGCTCGAGCCGAACACCAAAGAGCTGGTCAAGAATGACCGCGCTGTAGGCGGCCTTCCAACCGATGCTGGCCCGCTGATTCAACGGGTCGTCTGTGCCCGCAGAACCGATGGGCTTCACAACTACCTCGGCGAGCGAGAGCGGGTCTTTCGCCTCGTAGTCCAGTTCCCCGTACCACTCCTGCCCAAAGACAAGGGTGCCATAAACATCCGCACCCGACAAGCCCAAGGACGAGAAGATACGGGAGTTGGAACTGACCTGCCATCGGACGCCGTAGAAGTCGCCGACACGTCCTTTGATGAGTTGCTGTTGCCCGCCACCCAGAGCGTGCTGGAAGGCCAGCAGGATGTCCGCGTCGGCGAACATATCACGCTCGGTATCAGGGTGCATGATGCCGTGGAACAACCCCTCCGCGAAGGGCTTGGCGTTGTTGCGCCGCAGGGTGTCCACGACCTCTCGCAGCTCGGCGTAGTTGATGACATCGCCAGAGCGAACGTCTCCACGGGAACCACGGGTTCCTCGGTACTGAATGGTGGTGCCTCCCGTCATGGCGGCACGGGCGACCAGGTCGATGGAGTCGCCCATCGTCTCCCCGTACATCTCCGTAGCCTCGGCCACGATGTCGTCAATGGACTGGAGCATGGCTACGTCGGAGATGGGTGTGTACTGGCCGTACTGGTCGAGGGTGCCCGTGACGCTGATGAAGGTGAGCTGGGTAATGGCCCCCTGAGTGCCTTCCGTGAGGGCCGTGGTGGTACCCGTACGGGCCTCCAGCCTGCGCCACTGGAGGTTGACGCCCCCACGACGGGGGATGGTCGCTTTCTTCCCGTGCCCAGCGTGGACGAACATGGGGCGAGCCCGCATGATAAGGGCACGGGAGTAGGTAGTCCTGGCCTCAACGGTGAGACCAGCAGCCCCTAACAGTTCATAAGGCATCGGTTCTTCTCCTTACTCGAACACGGACTAGGAGGCAGCGGCGTTCCTGGCGGCATTGTCACTCTTGAACTGGGGCCAGTATTCGCCGAACTCCTTTTCCGTCATGTCTTCAACCCGTTTGCGTGGGATCAGCGATTCGCCCGACTCATGGGCAGGAGCAGGTTCAGCAGGGGCTTTCGGAGCAGGTTTCGCCTTTTCAGCCAGCAACCTAGCGTTCTGGGCCTTGAGGCCAGCGATGTCCATCTCCTCGGCGGTGTCCAACTCCATCAACTCTTCCTTAGAGACGCCGTACTCCTGGGCCTTCTCGCCCGCAAGCAACTCTTTGACTCGCCGCCGTAGCTCCTGTGTGGCCCCTGCCATGCGCTCCTTCTCTTGGGCCAACTCCCTGCGATCTTTGGCAATGGCCTGCCGAACCTTCCGCTCATCCTCGTCGGTGAGCCCAGAAAGCTCCAGTTCCTCTCTCAGAGCCTGAAGGTCGGCGTTGATCTTGCTGACCGCCTGGCGAGCCTCGTCCCGCTCCCGTTCCGCCCCCGTCACCTGTCGTTGGAGCTTCGACTGGTTCTTGTTCCACTCCTCCTCGGAATAGACACGAGGCTTCTTGGCCTCCTCACTCTTGGGCGGCTCTTCAACCTTCGGTGCGGGTTCAGTCTGCTGCTGAGTCATGTCCCCTCCCTTTGGGAACCCATTTGCCTCATCTCACCGCCAAGCGATATGCCCACCTGGAAGCGAGGGGGCTTCTGAGCGCCCCATTACGAATAGCCTTCCATAGGATAGGAAAATTGTCAATACCCTCACGCAAGGAATTAGCGGGAAAGAGCCTCCTGAAGCGCCTCGGTCAACCTTTGTCGGCGACCATTAGGGGGCTCCTCCTTTGTGCCTGTTTTGTTTTCAGTCTCTTGTGAGAACTGAGGGAGTAATTGCTTGCGGGCCTGGCTACGGGCTGCATTGATAATCCGCTCCAGCGCCCGTTGTTTCGCCTCATCATTGAGTTGTTGATAACTCGGAAGAGCTATTAGTTGTAGAAGAACTGTCTGGATCAGTTGACCAGACAGTCTTTGATATTCTTGTTGCTGCTGTGGCGTGAGTTCCAAGCCCCCGATTGTCTTGCCAGCAAAGCCCACTTCCATCCCCACTCGCTCCAATTCAGCGTCAATGGCGCTCTGCTGGGCAGGCGTTATCTGGATTGGAGAGATGGCAGGCGATTGCCGTTGCGCCTCCTCGCCAAAAGCCGTCAGCACAGGAGGAACGTTCCTTGACAGTCCTGGGATACCAGCCTGAATCTGTTCCAGAACCGTGCGTGGTCGCCTAAAGGTCTGGTCTGTCACCTGAGATGCTGTCCGAAGTGCGGCACTAAAGGGCACCAGTGAACCTGCTTGACGAGCAAGGAATGTCGCGCCATACCGTTCTGGCTCGGTGATAGCCTGGAGAAGGTTATTCAGCCCAGAGAGAAAGGTTTGGCTCACGATGTTCTGGCCCATCGTGTAAATGGCCTGCTGCACCTTCTCATTGACTGTTTTATCCTTGGCTTCGATAGCCCCTATCACCGCCGCCACCTGTGTCAAGGGCTGGTTGAACGGCTCCAACCGTTGATATTGCACCCAGGTCTCCCCGATGCGGACTGCGAAGGGCAGCTTCCCCTCACGATAGAATCTATCCCGCTCGGCTGCGTCCTTTGGGGCCGCTCCCGTGATGCGCCCTTCTGCAAACTGCCAGGCCACAAGAGCCGCCAGCGTAGAGCCGAGAAAGGCCCTCGCAAGCTGGTCGGACGCCTCTGGGTTCTTAGCGGCAAGATTGCGCCACAGCTGGGGGTTGAAGAAGCCTACTGGGGAACGTTCCAATCCAAACTTGACCAGATTGACGGGCGTGCGAATGAAAGGGATGACCAACCGAGCCGCAGGGTATTTGGCCCTGAAGTCCAACAGAGCGTTGGCGAATTGGCTTTCGTTGCGGAACAAGCGATACTCGCCGGTTTCCTGGGCCTTTTTGATAAGCGCCTCTGTGGGCGCCATCTTCAACTCAGCGATGCGCTCCACAAGGGCTTGTCCCCTCAGCCCTTCCCCTCTTGCCTGACGCATGATGCTGGCGTTTAGAGCCGCACGATAGTTCACAGCATAGCCCACGGCGTCTGCGGCTTCCAGGGTTGTCCCGGGCGCACGAATTACCCGTCCAAGGTTGCCTCGAAAGGCGGTGCGTCGGAACTCCCACTTGCTCAGTTGGGAAGGGTTGACACCATTCTTGAGCGTCTCAAGACCTGCCCTTGCGCCCTCCCGAATCCCTTCCATTGCGCCAAAGGCATCAGCGGGAACCTCTGAGAAAAACCGCTCCACCTGGCGGCGTTGCAACGGAGCCACCACTCGCTCTACGCCCGCCGCCGCAGCACGCTCCACGGGAGAAACAAGAGCGTTGACCGCGTTGGACAGTGCATTGACGATATGGGTCTTCGGCCCAGACAGAAGCCCGTTGATGTACAATTCCATTGCGTAGTCCCAAAAGGTAGGCTTGCTGGCGTTCCGCAGGAACTCGTTCACCGCCACGGGGTTGTTGATGTCCAACTGGGCCAATGCAGCCGCCACGTCATCCAGCTTGGCTCTGTCCCCAAGGCGGCGAAGCAACTCCTCCAGGCGGCGATTATCGTTGGCCGAGATTGCGTCAAAGGCTTCCTGGCGGAAGGCCCTCAGCGCCCTCCCTGCCTCAGCCGTGACCCCGTGGACAATCTCTTGGACACGAGCCTGCTCCTGCATGGCAATAAGCAGGTTCGCATGGTTGGCGGCTGAGTTATCCTTGCGGGCCACCTGCCCCGCCTGAAGCACAGCATCCGTTTTCTCCCTGAGCACACCACGAATCGCCAGCACCTCCTCGGCGTTCCATGCCTCCCCTGGCTTCCAACGCCGTTGCACCCTGGCAAAATCCCCCCCCATCTCCCCCACAAGCGCCCTGGCATCGGCAAGCACCTGGGCGTCTGAGCGCACCCCACGACGGGCCGCCTGAACCTCATCGGCATGGGCAGAGGCCCATTCCTTGATGAGGCCACGAATGTCCTCTGGGTACTTGGAGAGGCGAATGTTGGCTGCAAACTGCTCACCACCGACGGGCAGAGCAGGAGGTCTTGGGGGGGTAGGCGGCGGCGCCCCAGCGGCGGCGGCTTGAGGAACAGCAGCGGCGGGCTCAGGGGGAGGTGTGAGCCCCTGGCCCGCCGCTAAGGAGGTGGGAGCAGGCGG
>ERZ1292642.495-Hain-H14-01um-R1-495-length-22590-cov-8_pt1 | contig 22590 bp, 24 predicted proteins | sample MGYA00564403_ERZ1292642 | MGnify/ENA primary metagenome ERZ1292642 (study PRJEB36523, sample SAMEA6512643) | groundwater metagenome | collected 2019-01-09 | study: AquaDiva: Metagenomics assemblies of 32 groundwater samples
ATCGCTCGACGTCCGGATCAGACGTTCAATAATACGCCTGTGAATGGCATCATCACGATTCGGGAGCGGTACACGATCATTCCAGGTAATGACTTCTATGCAGCCTACTTCACCTCTATCCCAGCGAACAGGTTCGAGAGAGCGTCCGTCGAGTTCGCAGCGAATACGGTGTTGGTGAAACTCAACCAGGAGGCATGAGTGATCCGCGCACTCGACATGGTGAACCTGGTCCTCCGCTCAGCCAACTGGGCGCAGACGACGGGTGTGTCCACGATCGAAGGTGCCCGCTCCCCGGTCGTGGAGAAAGCTCTTCAGGCGGTGAACCGGATAGGTCTCCGCTTGGGCCAGTACGCCTACTGGCGCTGGCTCTACCGAGAGGGCTCGATCGTGACGATCCCCGAGGTCACTACTGGGACCGTCGATGTGACAGAAGGGTCTGCCGTCGTCTCTGGCACAGGGACGGCATGGGAGCCGAGCATGGTGGGACGGACTTTCCACTCAGGGGGCTACGAAGAGCTCTATGAGATCAAGGCCGTACCTTCTCCCACCGTGCTCGAGCTTACCCTTCCCTACAACGGTACGACGGCGACAGGGAAGAGCTATCACATCGTGGAGGATTTCTACCGGCTCCCTGATGACTTTGACTCTGAGGTCCAGGTGCTGCAGTTCGTCCCAGCGGGGAACCTCCGGGTGCTCTCGCCCGAGATCTTCAATGAGCACCGCTTTGGTCCTATGAATGGGAGCTGGATCAATACGGCGGTCCTTCGTACGGGAGATCCTCAGCGGGCAACGATCATTGGGAAGCGAGACGAGGGCTACCTCTACCTGAGGCTCGATCCCTTCCCCAAGGACCGCCGGCAGGTGCGCTTCATCTACTACGCGGAGATCCACAAGTTCGAGCGTGATGACGACGCCTGGCCCTGGCCTGAGAAGTACGAGTCCGTGCTCGAGGACGGAGCACTCGCTCAGATCTCCCTCAATGGGAAGAATGAGCCTGCGATGTCTCAGGCCCAGATGAATCTCTTCTTCCAAGGGCGAGATGAACTCGCAGGAGTCCAGCGTCGAGCCGACGCCTTCGCTCGCTTCACCCCCGATACGGGGCTCGAGCGGCAACGCCGTTGGAGCTCACGGGGCAGGAACCGGATCCGGCAAGGGGTTGAAGACGAAAGGATCACTCCCTAGGTGGCTCGTACTGAAGCACCCCCTGCCATTGTGCTGATCCCCTGGAACGGGGGGCTCATGCTGCGGAGGAACCCTACCTTGGCGCATCCCTCCCAGCTGGCTGTGGCAGATGACATCGTCTACAACTTCGACGGTACCCGCAGGAAGCGTGGAGGCCAGTCCCACAGGAACCGGATCCCCATTCCTGGTGGGGTTCTGGATGATCACTTTACGAAGGATCCTCCTGGGGACTGGACTTCTTCGGATGCCACCCCACCGATCACGCTAGAGGACGACACGATCTGGCGGGGAGCGATGACCTCCTCGGGCTCGGTGAGCTTGACGCGGCTCGCCCCAGGCCAGCTCCCCGCCGCCTTCACCGCCCAGGTCAGGATCGAGACTGCGGATCTCGTCACCGTCGGGAGCTACTTCGAGGTCCTGGTCGACCCCGGTACGGGGCTTGGTCTCTATCGCCTGGGCATCCGGTTCGATGCCGCAGGCGTCAAGATGGAGACCTCAGACTCCGTCTTCGAGTTGATCTCGACGACCACCGGCACCATGGAGGACTGGAACCTCACGCTCTCCGGTCAAGAGCTCTATGACACGGAGAACTTCCACACCTGGAAGTTCGAGATGTCCGAAGACCAGGTGATCACGATCTACTTCGATGAGCTCTTGATCTTCACCTCGAATGCCATCACCACCTTGGGTGAGGCAGGGACGCAAGCCAGTGTGGTACTCCGCTGGAACACGAGCTCGAGGATCGATGTCGCAATCGATGACATCTCGGTCAACCCCGGGATCGGCGTCAATCAGCAAGGGGAAGAGTCAGCGGTCATGGGGCTTTGGGACTTCCCTCGTGTGGCGGATGGTCTGGTGGCTCCCACGGCTCATCGTATGGTGGCTAGTGTTAACAGCCGGATCTACATTGATACCGGAGATCATAAGCCGACCCTGATTGCGGACAACTATGACAACCTCGTGAACTCGAATCCGAGGTTGGCTGTCGACTGTGCCTCCTTCATGGGCAAGCTCATCATTGCTCGAGAGAATGCTCCAGGACTCTTGGTCTGGGATTCGACTGCGGAGCGTGCGGTACTGATCCCCAACTCTCCTCCGGGGTCCATTCTCCGAGTGCATCGGAACCGTCTCTTCGTCATGGGAGACAAGTCGAATCCCTCACGGCTCTCCTGGTCTGGGCTCTTGAATGAGACGGTATGGACGACGGAAGAGACGGGTGGTGACTTCGTTGACTCTGGGTTCGAGCCCATAGATCCGGAAGACGGTGGGATTGGCATTGGCCTTGGTCCCTCTTTCCATGGTCAGCTGATCATCTACAAGACGACGGGTATCTACCGCCTTGTGGGGGACAACCCTGGGAACTTCGTCATGGAGGAGATCACGAAGTCCATTGGTGGTGCCTCTCACCACTCGATCCAGAACGTGGGAAATGACCAGTACTTCGTCTCTCCCTACGGTGTGCATAGCCTATTGACAACCCAAAAGTTCGGAGACTACGAGGAAAGTTTCCTATCCCATGACATTCGAAACGTATGGAACGAGTCCATCAACCCTGCCTATCTCCGCTTCGCTTGGGGCTACAACAATGAGCCCCTTGATCGCTATGAGCTCCTGGTCTCGGTCAAGGTCGACCAGGGTACCTCAGGTGTGCTACCGAACCGGGTCCTCTCGCTTCATTACGGAGTTCAGGATGAGCTTCATCCCGTGGGGCGGTGGTCTGTGAAGAAGATCCGGGGCGGGTCGGCGACCATGTTCACGGATGAGAATGATCGCCGACGAGCTTTCGTAGGTGGCTGGGACGGCTTCATCAACCGCCAGGATGAACGCTTCCAGCATGACTTCCCGGTTCACTTCGCTGCCCCCAGCGCTGAGTCAGCCGTTGTAGAAGAGCAGAACCTCTTCATCATGCGGCACATGGCCAACAATGAAATCTTTGGTTGGGACTCCCTCCCCTACTTCGACGGGGTGATCTACAACCTCCAGTACGATGACCCGGCTCAGTTGACTGAGCTTGCAGCGATCGTGAACTCAGGAAGACGGTGGTGGCGGTACTACACAATCCTCGACTATCCACTTTCGGGAACCCTCTTTGGGGGCAAGGACACGGATCCTCCCCCACGGGCGACCTGGTTCAACTGGTTCCGGAATAACATCCAGTTCACGGGCCTGGGGACCACGCATCGTCGGATGCGGGTCGGGAATACGGTGACGCTCTTCAATGCCTACCTGGCTCCCGACGGCCAGCGGCGAGAGATGATTCCCTGGGGGATCATCACGCAGGCTGAGCGGCAGCAGATCATTGCCCAGATGATTGCCCTGGCCAATGCTCCTGGTGGGCTCTCGATCCCGGCCTCCGGGGTCTTCTTGGATCAGGCCTGGCTCGACTTCCCCGAGTTCTTCATCAAGGATACGCTCGTCGATGTCTCAGGCCATGGGAATGTGAAGGAGGGAAATCCCAAGCTCACGTCCCTCAACATCGCCGGGACTGTAGCTGGCTTCGGTAGTGGTGGGATATGGACGACCCACCGGGATGCGCTCATGGAGTTCTACACAGAGATGACGACGGCGATGACGGCTGCTGGGATGTATGCCTTGAAGAACGGAGAGCACCGGACGATCTCGACGGATGTGATCCCCAAGCCCTGGATGCTCGAGAACGCCTGGAACAACAACATCGATGGTGGGCCGGATCCAGGAGGTGTGCCCTGGACTACAGCGAAGGCGCATTTCATCGGAGATACTAGGAACTTGATTTCGCTCAATCTTTCCTCTGCCGTTGGCACAGAGGGTGTGCCTGAGGCCATTGCCCACTGGCAAGAGCATGGTGGGTGGATCTCTTTCATCAGTGATGGCTCTGCTGGTGGAAATGCCAAAGCGGAGGCAGCCTATGTCGAGGTCGCAGCGATACTCGCTGCCAACGGCTGGCCGGTGAGCTAATGGCACACGCACTCACCCGCATCGAGGGCTTCGAGCTCAATAACTTTAGCCATCTTCTTGGGGATACGAATGTCCTGGGAAGTATTCAGGGTACGATTAAACGTTCTGGCGACTATGCCTGTCGGATCTTGAATGATGGGGTGAGTGCCTGTCGTATCGCGGTCTGTATCAACTTTGACTCTGGTGGTACGACCAACGGGTCTGTGGCCGTAGCTATGAGCTATCGCTTCTGGGTCTACCTGGAGACCTACCCCTCTGTTGCCGCCATCGTCTGGGGTCTCAAGGGTGCCGGTGCTGCTGCACGCTCTGACTTTACGATGTCCACGACCGGGGTTCTGACCCTCGATGGTGTGGCAGGAACGACTGCACTTCCCCTGCTCACCTGGTGCGAGGTCGTAGGGATCTATGACTCGACAGGTGCGGGTACCCACAGTGTCCAGCTGGACATCGACGATGGGAATGGTCGGCAGCAGGAGTTCACGAACGTGGCGCCTACCAATGGGGACACGATACTCACCCTTGTGCTAGGGAAGACTGGTACTTCTGGTAGCTACTCCTATGTGGTAGATGACATCGCCATCGAGTCAGCGGCCGACATTGCTCTGATTGACTACCCAGCTCCTGGAAATATCATAGGCCTGGATCTGGATGGTGATGGGGGAATCAATGGCTACACTTGGGTTATCGCAGGTAGTTCACCTCCTGCGACCCGGTGGGAGGCGTCCAATCGTCCCCACGATGGGAACATCTCGCACATTGGTGTCTCAAACATTGGGAAACGAAAGCAGACTTTCACCCTGGAGGACTCTGCCGTAGCGGGACTTGGCTCCATTATCAATGCGGTTATGTTCTGTCAGGTATGTCGGTCCACAGGGGCGGCGACTAGTCGGATATTGGCCGGTAGCTCAAACTTCTCAACTACAGGGGTTGGTGCAGTAACGGTCATGACCGCCGCTGCTGCACTATCAGCGGGATCAACTTTTAATTTTATTGGGTCCATGCATCAGACGAATCCCTTCACGTTGGCTGCCTGGTCTACGGATGACTTGGATGGCTTGGTCATTGGCGTTCAAACAGCCCCTGGTGGTGGCTCAATCTATCGGCTCTCAACGGCCTCGGTCATGGTGGACTCCCAGGTGGAAGCTGGGATGGCGGTCAACTCGACCTTCCTCCAGCAGGCGCAGTACCCCCTGGGGCTCCTCCGCTCGGTGACGAACTACCGCCCTGAGCTGAAGACCATCCGCTTGACCTCCGAGTCCTACGGCGTACCGAACGAGGTCTTCAACATCATCGCCTGCTCGATCCGCCATGTGCCCCAGGGAGTGGGAGTGGTACGCGGAGTCTGGAGCTTCGACCAGCAGGCAACCGCTGCCTTCCTCTTGGCCAACAATCCTCTTCGAGATGCGGTCATGCGAGACACGGTCGAGAACTCGAGCTTCCTCTTGGATGAATCCCTGATGGTGGATGGCCAGCAGGTCTACACGGAATACGTTCGCATCGAAGGTCAGGGAAAGATCTTCGAGCTCTCCTTGAGCCAAGAGGGATCCAACTGCATGGAGGTCTTGGCCATCGACTTCGAGCTCCTCCCAGGAGGGAGGCAAGCTGCCTACCTGGAGGGACCCTTCTAATGCTCACTCGCGAGACTAGCTTCGTTCCAGGAGTGTTGCCCTCAGCGGATCTCGAGCTCGAGTTCAACAACATCGTCAACTACATCAACAACCGTACGCTCTCGAATCCCCTCAGTGCAAACCTGGACTTCGGAGATCTCTTCACGGTCTCGAACCTGCGTACGTTCTGGAATATCCTGAACGTAGCAGAATACTCGAGCCTCGCAGCCGCAGAAGCCGCTCTCCCTTCGACGGGTGGGGTGCTCCTTGTCCCACCCAACACGACGATCGACATCTCTTCAACTGTCACGATCTCGAAGGACAACACCTGGATCGTGGGGATGGGACCGTCTTCTATCCTCCGTCGAGCGACCGGTACCTTCTCGGCTACCTCGAATGCCATGATCCTCTTCAATGGCAGAGCAGGCTGTGGGATCAAGGATCTCCAGCTGGATGGACAGCAGGCTTCTAACTCAGGGAGCACAGGGCTCTCCGCTGTCCGAGTGATTGGAACCTCTACGAACTTCAAGTTCATGGGGAACTTGGTCCGTCGCTGGGGAGATGCGGCAGAGGCGAGTACCAGCCCCAACGATGGGATCCTGATCGGTGCCGATGAGGCTTCGGTTCCTAGCGGTTACACGATCATCAACAATACGTTCCAGAACTGCCGACGCTCAGCCGTCCGAGTGATGAATGGACGCTATGGCTCGATCATAGGAAACGTCTGTACTTGGGATGCTCTCTCCTCGGCGAGTGCAGGGATTCATCTGGAGACTCCTTCTAGCGGAGCAGGGCGACTTCAGTACATCACGGTCAATGACAACGTGGTGGCAGGGATTGGGGCTACCCTTCCTCTTCAAGGACTGGCCTTCGTCGCAGGAACCACGACGCTCATCGATGCTGCTCGATGTGTGCTCTCGAACAACACGCTCTCGAATATCTCGGGGTCAGGGATCCATGTCTCTGAGGGGATGCTGCTCAACATCGTTGGGAACAACCTGGACACTACGAACCAGGTAGGCACTACGGCAATTGGTGGCATCTATCTTCTGGACAGTGCCTACTGCCAGGTCCAGGGGAACGTACTGAACGTGGTTGGATCCAACATCAGTAGCTCGAATGCTATTGGGATCGATGTGGAAGCGACCGCAGGGACGGTTCATGGCTTCATCACGGTCGAGGGGAACATTCTTCGTAACATCGCTGGCTTCGGGATCATCGCTAGCGTGAATGCGGGGATGACCTCTGCCGCTCTACGAGTCGCAGGAAATACGGTGAGTCGCTACTCGCAGCAGGTGCTTGGTTATGGGATCTTTGTTCGAACGAATGGCACAGGGATTCTCTCAGACACTCAGGTAGCCAACAACCGAGTGACTTTGGATGGCACTGCAGGAGTGGGCAACGTTCATGGCATCCAGGTGGCCTCCTCGGGGACTGGGACCTTCTCTCGAGCGACCATTCTTGGAAATGACTGTGTAGGGGGTAATGCGGGGGCTGGGAATCCGCTAACCACGGGCGGCATCTTCACGAGTCTCGACTCAAGCCACAACCAGGTCTAGGAGGAGCGATGGCATCAGAGCATGGGGTCATTCGAAGCGCAGTCAGCAATGCCGCCTCCTCTGCCGATGGGGCATGGCTGGGCAAGGTCTCTATTGTTACTCAGGCAGGAGCTAACATCTCAGGAATCCAGGATTCGTCAGCCTTTACCTCGAGGATCATACGAGCCTCCAATCGAGTTATCCTGACCCCTGCGAACTCGACGGCAGCGAAGATCAATCGGCAGATCGCGGCCACCTCACATGTCGTAGTTCCCTGGGCTACACTGACGAACAACGCATCGATCCTCATTCGTTACAACTGCCCAGCAGCCTTTGCTGGGGAGACAGCGACTTTCTACTTTCAGGTTTTCTCCGGCGGGACGGCTACCTAGGAGGCATGGATGCCCCTCAACGAAGACATCTCGATTGGTGGGAGGGCGAACCTCAACTCCTTCCTCCAGTCCTCACAGCAGGGAGCGAACCAAGCTCCCGGGATCATGCAGTTGATGCAGCTCCTCCAAGGTCTCCAGGGGGAGCGGGGAGCCTTGGGCCAGCAGATCTCAGGGATCACCTCGGCTTCTCCTGAGGTGCAGCAGCTCGCCCACCAGGCAGCCTTTGCCCCGGTTGAAGGCTTACGGAGTCAGCTCGATGCGGCTCTCCTCCAAGCGGCCAACTCGGCTTCGAGCCGTGGCCTCGGCCGGGGCTCTATCTCTGCTGCCCTCCAGGCTCAGGCAGTCCCCCAGGTGATGGGCCCAGCCTTGGCCAATGCCCAGGGCCTGGAGAGCCAGCTACTCCTCGACATCCCCTTCCGAGAGCGACAGTTCCAGGGCCAGTTCGGCCTCCAGTCGCTGGGCTTGGGAGGTCAGTTCGCAGGCCAGCAGATGGGCCTCCGAGACATGGCCTTCGCCAACCTCTCGCGTAGCATCGAACAGGGGCTCCAGGAGCGACAGTTCAAGCATGGGCAGGGTGGAGGTATAGGGAGAGCGCTCGGAGGCATCCTAGGGGCCGGCCTAGGCATGTTCACGGGGGGTCTAGGGTCCTCCCTAGGTCGTGGCCTCGGAGGGATGCTCGGAGGCATTGACGGAGGGGGCACCCAATACGCTGCCAGCGGTGGTCGGGCAGACACCTCAGCTGACTACTACTGGGGTGGCCCAGGATCGATGGAGGGTTGATGTCGAACTCGATCTTCGATCTCCTGGGGGAGAACCAGGGTCCTCAGGGAGGCCTCTCAGGGCTCGCTGTAGCCCTCCAGCAGGGTCAGCAGTCTCAAGGGCTACGCCAGGGCCTAGGAGCGGGGCTCCTCAACCTCTCAGGCTTCGCTGAGCAAGCGCTCCCGAGTGCGATCCAGGGAGGCTTTGGGCCAGCTGCCCTCACAGGCTTCCTGTCGTCTGTAGGTGCCCCTGCCAGGCAGGCTGCAGCCAAGGAGGAAGAGCGAGGGAAGATGAAGCAGGCGGTCCAGCTGGACTTCCTGAAGGCCGTCTTCCCCAAGCTCTCGAGTGCTGGGAAGACTGAAGTCTTGAAGCGGATCGGGATCAACCTGCCCTTGGGGGAGGAGCCAGCGGAACCTTCTCAGGCCTACAAGGACATGCTGGCAGGTCTTCGTACGGTCTTCGCTGACAACAATGAGGACCCGAAGACTCGGAAGGATGCCTTCGATTTCATCAAGTCGGTGGCCCCTGAGCTTGCTGATGCCTCTCCCGGGATCTCCTTCTTCGCTCCCAACAGTGAGGACAAGATCAATGGAAAGCTCCTCGAGGTAGCTACCGATCAGAGCTGGATCAACTTCCATGATCCCAATAACCCTGCTTACCACCGTTGGGACATGGTGAAGATTGATCCCTCGAAGGCAAAGACGACCGGGGGGAAGACCTCACAGTCAGAGCTCCTCCAGATGCAAGCGATTGAGGACTACGGTCAGATTCAGAAGCTCATGGCTGAGCAGGGACTTGATGTCCAAGCGGCCACGGACCAGTACTTCATCAACGTCGGTGGTGGAGCGGAGGACAAAGCGCGTCGTTCGAACTTCGAGAAGACCTATGGTCAGACCGCTGGTCCTGCTCCTCTGTCGGAGTACGAGAACATCCTCAAGGTGGGGCAGTCTCTTGTGAACTCCTCCATCCTGGAAAACCTTAACCAGGTTATGCCGGAGACAGAGAAATTCCTCAACCAGGCGGGTGCCCTAGCGGAGAAACGGGCAGCTGCCATGGGTACGACTGCCTTCCCACAAGGCAAGGTGGGAGCTAGGAATCCTGCGTACCAACCGAAGACCGGTGTAGTCACAGGGGGTACCTCCACGGCAGCTCCCGTAGGTCCTGTTGCCCCTCCCAAGGCTCAACCCAAACCGGTTGCGGCCACTACTCCGGCGAGCCTGACGGAGGGGCTACTTCCCAATCAAGCAGTCGAAGCGGATGCGATGTATCGAGCGGCGCAGGAGCTCGGGGTTGATCTCGCTGGAGCGACCTCATGGCCACTCCTGAAAGCCAAGCTCCAGACCCTTCCACCAGATCAGATCCAGAAGATCAAGGCACGGGGACAAGCGCTCATCAAGCAGGATGAGAACACTGAGGCGACGGACTAGTGTCCTCAAGCCTCTTCGATGAACTCGTCCCGGATACCACGAGTGCGGGGCAGGAACGGACGGAGGGGTCGCGTGCTCCCTCTCTGTTCGATGAGCTTTCGGTGGGAGAGCTCACTCCTGCCCCGTCTTCTGACTCCTCAGCCATTGGTGGTCCGGTCAATCGCATTGAGCTTCCTGAGCTCACCCCTGAGATACTCCACAAGGGAGCAGGAAGCTTCCAGGGCTTCAACCCCTTCCAGTGGATGACGGACAAGAAGCATGATGCTGGGTGGGCTATCGACACCGCTTTGTCAGGGATGCGGGTGACGCAGGATACATTTTTTGCCTTCTTGAAGGGTGAGCACGAAGCCGATCCTCAGAAGTTCCAAGCACGAGTCGAGCGTGGGAAGACCGTCTTCGACCGGATCAAGAGTCCGAAGCTGGCTCTTGCTTTGGATCAGATCGAACGTATCAAGGATCCCGTAGAAGCAGCGGAGAAGCTTCGTATTTTGCAAGAGAGTTACGGGGTCAATGACGCAACCGATCTCATGACTCGTCCCAAGCTCCGAGAGATGATGGCTGAGATGGGTCACGGCCTGGGTGAGGCACCACCCTATCTCATCGCCTACGACGTCTTCATGAATAACCAGCGTCCTGCACTCGAGCTTGCTCCACTCTTCGATGCCCAAGCAGCGCTCAATACAACTACTGATGCCGAGGGCAGACTGGTCTCTGCACCGCCAACGATCGACTCCAAGGGGTTCATGAAGCTTGTCTTCAAGACGGCAGAAGATCTCCGGAAGGATCCGACTCAAGTCACAGCGGGAGAGGTGGCTCAAACCGTCCTCGATGCAGGCCTTCGGAGCTGGCTCAAGATCACGAGTCCACTGGTCAGGAAGATCCCTTCCGCAAGGACCCTCATCCAGGAGGATCTGCCAGCAGCTCTACTCACGCTCCCTCTGCTCAAGGTGGAAGTGGAATGGGATCCCGCACTCATTGCAAGTGAGCTCTACAAGGGGTACGAGGGATTCCTCAAGGTACCTGAGCGCCTCGCGCAAGCGGGTGAGGCACTTGGCAAGGCAAAGAAGGGATTCCAAGCAGCCAAGGCAGCGCGTACTGCCGCAAAGGGTAAGGCTGCTGCTCAAGCTGCAGAAGCTGTGGCCGAGAAGGCTCCTCTCGTAACCCCGATCCCGACCTGGGCGAACGCACCCTTCGTAACGAAAGAGATGCCGATCTCGGAAGTGCCTCTGGGGAAGGACACAGCAGCTGCCCTGGCCACCGTCCCCAAGGATGCACGGCTGGCTGAGCTCCGTGAGAAGTTCATGCGGAGTGGGGTGGGCAAGGACTTTCGTTTTCATCACACCTCTCTTGAAAATTTGCAGGGGATCCTGGAAGAGGGAAAACTTATTAGCCCTCTTGGTGGTCCTGGTGGACGTCCCAAGGGACGTCCTCTTCCACCACTTGCCTACCCGGCACCAACAGGGGAGATCTTTCTTACAAGAACGGATGTCTCAAATCTTGGTCGTCTAGAGAAAGGGTATCTTGCTGGACAAGCAAAGGGTTTTCCATTTCAAGGAGCTTTTGGTCCTGTGCGCATCGTCTTTGATGCTGATGATCTTCGGGCAAAGGGTGTCAAGTTTGGGCCGAGGGACAAAGGGCTTCTGAAGTCTACTAAACTTAAGACCAAGGTGACTGAATCAGAAGCAGAAGAGACTATACGATCCGTTGGGGGTAAAGCGGAGCTTCCTATCAAGTATGCACTTCGGGTAGAGATTGATCCTGGTGCCTTCGCTGCTGGCTCTCATGGGCAGCAGTCCTTCGAGACGATCGAAGCTTCGAGGAAGCTAGCCCAGGATCTCGCAACCAAGCTCGAGGCACAGGGTATCCCCACAGTCATCCGTCCCTTCTTTGCCCAGTCTCAGGTGCAGGCCTACCGCCCTGCGGTAGCAGCGCACCGGATTGTCGAGCGTAATCTCCGTGGCCCTGAGCCTACGACCACGATGACTACCCCACTCCTCTCGATTGCCAACATCACCCCTGATGGATCGATTCCACCGATTGAGAAAGCGATCCAGGTGATCAGGACAGCGGAGATCCCTTCGGATACCCGCTGGGGTGGGGCGATCTCGGATCTAGGACTCGAGCATGTACGAGATCCTGATGAGCTAGGACGCCTGGTAGCAGAAGGTACGCTTCCTCCTGGGGCCTCGAAGGAGCTACTCAAGTTTGGCCCTCAGGGCCCAGTCATCAATCAGCGTGCTTTGCGTGGTGAGGAGCCCCATCTACCACCTAGCAGTTTCAAGTATGAAGAGAGCCCACGGTTTCAAGAGTTGGGCAGGAAGCTCGGAAAGAAGACACAGAAACGAGCTGAGCCGGCTGGCCCAGCACCAGTTTTTGGTGAGCCGGCATCCCCTCGCTCAGAGTTACGACAAGAACCAAATGCTCAGACGGAGCTCTTTCCCCTGCCGAAGGAGCAACAGACTTCAATCTTTGGGGAAGCTCCTTCTGATGTCTCTCTTCCCAGAGAGCTAGCAGCTCCCAAGTTCACAACCAAGCAAGCAAGGAAAGCGTCTGCCAAAGCAGAGGTAGCACGACGAGCAGCTGAGCCACCGCCCTTCAAGTTCGAGGGCACAGGACCTCCACCTCCCAAGGTGCCTGAGCAATACGATCTCTTCCCACCGGAGCGGCAGCCTCCGATCATCGATCCCTCACGGTTGCTACCCGCAGTCTCTGGGTTCTCGATCGGGAATGACATCAATCTCCTCGAGCGGAATCTCCTCTCCCCTCGCACCGTGCTCTTTGATGGGAATGACATGCTCTCGAAGCAGGTCTACATGACGAATCAGAGAGCACACCTGCGAGCAGGGAAAGCTGCCAATGAGCATGCTCGTGTCCTCCAGGACATGAACCAGCTCTTACGGAAGGCAGGGATCAAGGGCTACTCCGGTCTCTCGAAGAGGCTAACGCAAGCCATCAATGCTCGTCCCAATGAGCTAGCTGCTGCTATCAAACCGTTATCTAAGGACGAGCGGAGAGTAGCCCTCCAGGTGCGCTCCTGGGTCACGGGCTACTTGAAGAACTATGGCTATGACGAGCGAGTGGCCCGCCGAGGAGTGCTCGAGGAAGCGGGCATCCGTATCTTCCCCATCTCCGAGTTCATGGTTGAGGGGAAGGATGGACAGCTCATGCGTGCTGCCTTCCCCCATGAGCTCGATGATGTTCCGATCTTCGACAACCTGGTCTTCCGCCATCTGAACCCGGAGATGAAGCCCTCACAGGATATCGTGAGTGCTCTCCGTGCAGTCTCTGCTGGGATGATCCGAGAGGACATTCTCAAGCCTGCGTGGAAGCAGATGGATGAGATGGCGAACGGGGTCAAGATCCCAGGAGAACCTCGTCGACCCAACCTACCTCCCCGCAAACGAGACTACGTCAACCTGTGGTTGAAAAACCTCCAAGGGATCCCCTCGAACTTCGAGCAGACCTTCGATGAGTGGGTACTTGCAGCCAAGGGAAAGAGCGGGGAAGCCCTGATGGTGAACCCCGTGCAGGAGCTCTCGAGCTATGTGCTCGGTGCCTACTACCGGGCCTACCTCTTCGGGAACATGAACTCCTTCTTCTCGAACTTCTTTGGTCAAGGCTTCGCCAACCAGGCAGCGAAGGACGGAGTGTTCGCTACCCTTGAAGCGCTTGGCAGGCACTACCAGCACGCCTTCGACGGGGTCCCGAATGAGACCATGATGGGGGCCTTCAACGTCATGTTCGGGCACGAAGTTCCGAAGACAACCTTTGGTCTCAGGCTCCGGCAGCAACCCGGGATGAAGCAGCTTCGAGCGGCCTGGGAGGTCATGGAGCATCAGCTGGGAATGTCGGGCTCGGAGTTCACGAACCGCTCCTGGGGTATGCACCTGGGGTTGAAGCATGCACTCGACAACTACAATCTCCGCAATGGTACGAACCTCACCTGGAAGCAAGTGCTGGGAGAGAAAGCACGTCCAGGAATCTTTGGTCTTGGGAAGCGTGAGGCGGTACCACCGCTACCTCTCCCCGAGGGGATCCATGAGAACCTGATGCTCGAGGCCTTGATGCACTCGGATCAAGTGAACCATGTGCATGGGGTGAGAGGTTCGAACCCTGCACTCCGTCACTTCCTGGGACCAGGGATCATCGCCCATATGGGTCAGTTCCTCTCCTGGGGTCCCAAGCAGACGGAGTTCCTCTTTGCACCCCTGGTCAAGAAGGGGGATCCCGGGATCCTGATCCGGTACTTCCTCCTCACAGGATGGCTAGCGAACCAGGCATCGAAAGCCTGGGGGATCGACTTCTCCCGTTCGGCCTACCAGCTTCCTGGCACCCAGGTGGGTGGGATGGAGCTCCCCACCTCTCCTTCGGTGGATGCGATCTGGTCTCTCATGTCTGCGGTCATGACGGATGCCGATGGGGACCCTGTAACTTCGGAGCGGCACTGGGAGGACTTCAGCCGGCATGCTGAGGTGATCCTCGGTGGCCCCTTGAGTACCGGCCTCGGGGCTCGGGAGAAGGCTGAGGTCTTCTGGCGAGCGATGGAGGAGGGTGGAATCTATACCCCTACCCACAGGCTCGCAGAGCTCCTAGGAATCGCCGGCAACCGGGAGCTGATCTCTTTCACGGGTCCCACGGCTGCAGAGCAGCAGGGGCCTGTCTTTGGCCCTGCGGGAGGGTTTGATCCGAACCCCGAGAACCTCGATCGGACGGTTGCCAACATCCTTCGCTCAGAGACCCCGGCGAGGGCCTTGGGCCTACCCCTGGTGTCTGACCGGGAGCGAAGGAGGATCGAGACCGAGAGCCGCCGGCTGAACCGTACCTGGCAGGTCCTGATGAATGACCTGGTCACCCAGATGGCCAAGGAGTACCAGGAAGGTCGTGGTCCCTCGGATGTGCTACCTGATGGAGGACCCCGGTGGCAGCAGCTTCAGGCGGCAGCCCAGAAGGAAGGGCTCCCGATCGAGCAGATGTTGGAAGACCGGATCCTGGACGTCACCCTCCCCCGGATGGTCCGGGTCTTTCAGGACTCTCGGAAGTTGACGAAGCAGCAGACGCTCAAGTACTTCGAACGTGAGTACCCCGATTACTTCGGGGAAGGTGCCGATCCCACCCGAGTCTTGAAGTCACTTCAGCGAGGCGAGAAGCCTCGTCCGAGGTCGGCTCCAGACTCCAGTCTCTTTGAGGAGCTAGGTCCATGAAGCCACCCATTCTGAATCAGCCGATCGATCCCTTGGAGCAGCTCAAGCAACGTGTTGCCCGGGGCATCATGGAGCGGGGACAGAACTCGAGGGAAGTTGCACTCCCTGAGTTCTACGCCACCGAGTTTGGGGACTGGACGAAGAAGGGTCGGATCCCGAAGCCCCACTTCGTACCGGTGGGGAAGCGGATCGTCATCCTCCAGGACCCCGAAGAACGGATCTCTGCAGGCGGGATCATCATCCCCGATGCTACGGCCACGAAGGTTCGTCCTACGACGGGGGTGGTCATCGGATGGGGCAATGGCTATGACCCGGATCACCCTCTCTGGGATGAGTGGGAGTACCACACGGCAGCGGAGCAGCCTCACTGGCGCTGTATCTATGCCATCGGGGATCGTGTGATCTGGGGTCGCTACCACGGAGATACTCGCATTGGTACAACGGTTGAGCCTGACTGGTGGGACGAAGGAGAAGACCAGGATCAGGAAGTCCCAGTCATCGTGATTCACGTCAAGGATGTCCTCGGTCTCGCCGAGCGAGGGGCCTTTACTGCTCTCAAAGCCGAGATCGATGAGCTCATAGCGGAGGACTAGTGACTGCCGATCAGATCATCACTTTAGTCAGCACGCAGGGGCTAGCTATAGTGCTTGTTCTTGGGGGAGCCCTCTGGATCGTTCGTGTCCTCATACCCCGGTATATGGACAGTCTCCGGGAAGAGGTCCTCGAGGCGTCTCAAGTAGCCAAGAAGGGACTGGAAGCGCAGTCTCTGCTCATCAATGAGCAGACGAATGCCTTGGAGATTCTCTCGGCCATTCTGGTCACGAGCATGGAGGTGAATCTGCCTACGGTCCAGTTCGAGAAGAAGCTTGCTATGATTCGAGCCCTTCGAATGAAGTCGAACGGTTCGGTTCAATGATCGGGGGTACGCATGGGTTGGTTCTGTCTGTGTAAAGAGCTCTCGAAGATCAACCGAACGCTCAAGCGTATTGCTCGTGCTCTGGAGGACGAGGCTGTCAAGGACCCTGTCCTCTTTGGTTTCTCGGTCGGACAACCACAACGGAAGGAAAGGACTCCTACCATGCCTCTCTCTGTCACGACGACCAACGAAGAGAAGATCAAGATCACGGTGACGCCGGTGACCTCGACCGGGAACCCAGCTCCCCTGGATGGCCCGGTCTCGGTGACGACGGTCTCCGGGGAATCCACCTCCACGATGATCGATGACACGTCCTTCTTCCTCGTCTCCTCGGATAACCCTGGAGACTCGACCTTCCTCGTGGAGGCCGATGCGGACCTGGGAGGTGGTGTCGTCCTGATCCAGGACACCGTGACGTACACGGTCTCGGGTGCCTTGGCAGCCAATCTGGGTCTCTCGGCCGGGACGCCTGAGCCCAAGTAAGGAGTCAGCGATGAAGTCAATCTTGGCCGGGGCCTTGGCATGCCTTCTCTACACAAGTGTTGCGTATGGGGAAGTCATCATCTGGCAGGGAGACCTGCCCCAGGGCCACTACAAGCTCGTTCAGGACTCCACAGAGGCTCCACCTGACACGACTACCCCTCCCCCCGACCCTGGACCCGACCCGGATCCTGGAAGGTGCCTGGATGGCTTCCATGGAGGTTCTGGGTGGTGGCTAAACTCCTGTGTAGATGAACCTCCCAAGTTCTCGACGGAATCTGGGGGCACGGTTGGTGTCATGGGTACCAATGCCAATGCCTACCGGAGGATGTCGGATAGCCCCCAGCCTCGTGGATCCGCTGGGGTGGAGGTCTACTACCGCACTGCTCAGATCCCCCAGGACACGGGTGGCGGGCACCTCTTCACGGCTGAGTCCGGGGAGAGACCACTGAACGCCAACTACCGTCGGGGGTGGTTCCGTCCTGACATCGTCTCCAAGCACTCGGTCTGGTACATCGACACCTACAACCTGGATCAGAACGGTAACCGCTGGTACATCCGCAATGGTCAGCTGGATGCCGTGGTAGATCTCTGGAACACCGGGCTCTCCCACCCGGGGGTAGGGAAGTGGATCCAGATCAAGCTCGAGTGGGAGCGCAGGGCGGATGACAAGATGTGGATGAAGTTCACCTGCAATGGGCAGTCGAGAGAGCGCACGGTGACCATTCATCCCATGAGTGTAAATCCCTATTCAGTAGGGTTTGGGAACCAGGACAACCTGGGGCAGTTTGGGGGTACTCCTCAGATTGCTTTCCGCAATCTCGGTTGGAACTAGGAGGCATGGATGCCTGAGGTAGAAGAACCGAAGCCTAAGCCTTGGTGGAGATCTCGCATGTTCCTGGGAACGCTCATTGCGTGTGTTCCCCGGATCATCGAGTCCGCTGGTGTGTTCATCCCTGAGCCCGTGAAGACACTCATCCAGGTCTTGGGTGGCCTCGTAGGGGTGGTAGGTCTCCGTGGAGTGGTGGAGCGTCAGACAGAAGCCGTCAAGATCCAGACAGCGATGCTCTCTAAGACTGAGAACCAGACGGCGTGACACGGCCTGAGTTCCTGGAAGCTGTGCTGTTGATCGTAGAAGCACACTCAGGGTCGGTAACTTCGGGGATGCGTTCCAGGGCTCGTAACACAGCCGTTGGGGGGCATCCCCGAAGTCGTCATCTCACGGGCTACGCTCTCGATGTGGTCTTGGATGTCATGGATGACACCCACATCACTGCCTTCATTGATGCCCTACGAGGGGTAGGTGCTCTTGGGATCAACGAGGGAGATCATGTTCATGTCCAGCCTCTGGGTCCTTGGGGTAGACCTACTTAGCTTTCACCAACCTCTTCCAGGTCTCTAAGTTTTCTTCAAGATCTCTGCGACATGGAACGCAGAGTATTCCAAGATCGATGAAGGTATGAGCTTCAATAAAGAGCTGGACTCTATTCTCGTCTCTGGCTTCTCGATCTTGGAAAGGGATCTCTTTCCCACAGCGATCACAGTAGACACGAGTCATGATCCTTTCACCAACCGCTTCCACATCTCGTAAGAGAGAGCTACATAGGTACCCGCTCTCGCTCTCGTGAAGATGACAGCTCTAGGCTTCGTACCTGCATCGTTCTCAGCCTGCTCGAGAGCAGCCCAAATGTTCAACCTCTCCTGGTTCTTCATCTCGAGATGCCAGCTGTCGAAAGGGGGAGGGGCACGGAAGCCTGAGTCCGGGGACTCATTCGGCTTCCAAGGTGGATGCCCCTCCCAGAGATCCTTGATGATCTTGAGTTCGAAGGCTCGTCCTTTGCGCCTACGACCTGCTCCCGTTCTAGCGGGCATGAAGCATGATCCAGGGACCTAGCATGAGAGCAGCCAGGACAAGGACAATGAAGAGGGTGAACCACTCGAACTTCTCTTTCCCACAGATCTTGCACTCCTCTCTTTCTGTGAGCATGGTGCAGCCATGAGGTTCCCAGACATGCTTATGTTTCATGCTGGGATCATGGGGACGAGGTAGCGCAGTACCCAGAAGAGCAGAGCAATCGCCCCGAGACCCATCACGACGATTCGGAACATGGGTTCCTTGACGAAGTGAAGGACGACCCAGAAGACAACACTGACCATGGCGAGAACGATGATCGCTTTCAGGAACTCATGCATCTCACCCTCCTTGATTACTTCTCTTCTTCCAGCGGATCAGGATGATCCTTGGTGGGCCAACCAAGACTAGCAGGTCCCCAGCCTTTCTTCGGCTTCTCCTCCGGGCAGACGGCCGACCACTCTACCCACCACTCCGTCTTTGCTTGTGAGTCCGACCCTGGTGGCGGGTTCTTGGCAGCCAGCCACTCATGCACCCGCTCAATCTCCTCGGCGGCGATGCGGGCGCAGTGCCGCACGAATCCTGCCATTGCCGAACCGGGATGCGCCTCGCTGTTCCAATAGGCTTGCATCGCCGCCTCTATCCGCTTCTCCGCCGCCTCGCGCTCGGGGTCGCTCATGGCTTCCCCTCCTCCGCGAGCAGGCGGTCGGCGATCTCCCCGGCGAGCCTCTCCGCTTCGCTGTAGCTGCCGACGGGTAGCGTTTGCTCAAGCGCCAGCACGATGCCGCGCGCGATCAACTCTCGCGCGCGATCAAGGGGAATGTGGTCAGCGTAGGTATCGCAGCACACGCCGCAGCCGGTGAAGGAGTTGTTCTCGCAGTCTGGGCAGTGCTCAAGCATCGGGAGTCCCCTTCGCCGCGTCGGCCTCGGCGATGTAGGATTCTGCTTCGGCTCGTGTCAGATGCCGCTCCTTGTCTAGTAGTCGCCGCATAATCCCCGCCGCGCGCTGCTGTTCGGCTTGCCAACGGAAATACCAGTAAGTGGGAAGATCGCTCGGGGGCTCGGCCTGCTGCACAGGCTCCAGTCCGCCACTACGGCTAGCAGCTTCGGCCTCAATCCCCTCAGCATAGTGTGAGGGCGTGACGGTCGCGCCTGAAGCCTCACCCCCGAGCGAAGTCACATGTACGGGTAGCCCGGTGTCACGGTTCCCCGTTCCGGCAATGGCATCACCTCCTCCGAGTGAAGCATCGACCTGGGCGATGACACGTTGGAAAACATCATCTCCAGGAATAGAACCATCGTCTGCGTAGGTCTCTCGTTCCCACTTCATAGCGGCGTACCACACCGCTCTAGCGATGGCGAGGTCACGTTCCTTACGCTTGTCCATACCTTCTCGGAATCCTCGGTTGTATCCATTCTTGGCTCCAGCAATGAAACCTTCTCGAGCAAGGGTCGAGGGATCTTTCATCACCACTCCCCGGTCTCACACCGATGCCCACAGGCAGCATAGCCTGCGATGTCTACCCAGTTGTCCCTCTTCCCTGACCACAGAGAGCGGGATAGCTTAAGGCAGATCATGATCCGAGCTACATCAGCATCGAGAACGATCTCTCCATCCTTTAGCTTGTGTCGAAGAAGAGCAGTTACCATCGTAGCAATACGAGCGAAGTCCATCTCGGGAGGACCGTACTGCTGGTTCCTTTCTCCTCCTTCAACCAACCGCTTGGCCTCGGAGAGGATGGACTCAGGTTCATTCCAGGAAACATCAGGAGGGGGAAGCTCAGAGATGGCCTTGTAAACCTCTTGAGTAATCTCCTCCTTGGTCTTTCCTAGGATCCTTTCTCCCTCTCCTTTGGCGTGCTCCTGGATCATTCGAAGAGCCTCATCGTGAACACTCTTTGGCTGATCTGCTGTGTCTACCAGGATCCACTCATGAGGATCCCACGCCTCAAGCCCTGCGCCAGGTCTGATCGTAGTAGCTGAACGAAACTCTTTGGTTCGAGTGTTGTAGTAGTAGATTCCTGTTGGCAGCTTAGCCGCTTCATCCTCGAACTCAGCCATCAGACATTCCCTCCGGTGCGAGGCCAAGACCTGTGATGCCTACACTAGGGACACTCCAGAAATGAACCTTGTCCCTCGCTGCCTCAGGGATCCAGAGATGTACACCATCCTCGAGGAGCATGATGCGTACCCGATGAACCCTCCCAAGGTAGAGGTTGCCGATAGGCTCAGGCTCGAGAGTCCCGGTCTCGAAGTCCTCCTCAAACTCGAAGACAAACTTGCTCATACGTTCACCTCCTTCACCTTCATCTCAACGAAGTCCACCTGCTGGGAGAAGGTGAGTCCCATGCGGCAGTGACGGGTCTTCCACAGGTGCAAGGTCTGCACTTGCCTCCGAGGAAGGAAGAGCGCACCTACCACCAAGTCCATGGCATGGATGATCTGCCGAGAGCCATAGAGCTGGTCTCGTTGGAGGTACATCTGGCTCTCGAAGGGCTCATCGGCTTGAGCTGCCGTCCACACCACAATCTCTTCTCTACGAGCATAGCCTCGTAGCTTACGGGCTGCAGAGCCTATGGCTCGTACCTCATCCAGCTTGTCCAAGCTCAAGAGATTCAAGTAGTCGACGATCAAGAGATCAGGCTTCACCTTCTGGGCCTGCTGGATCACCTGCTCAGCAGTCAGAGACTCAGGGTCATACTCTTCCGCGTAGAGCGTCTTCGGTACCTTCTTCGCAATCGTCTTCACCCTCTCAAAGATCTGTTCCAGGTAGATCTCGAAGGAAGCGTAGAAGACCTTGAGCCCCGCCTGGGAAGACAGGGTTGCCATGCGGAGCAACGACGCTGTCTTCCCATGGTTCGACGGAGCGACCAAGAGACCGGCTTCCTTCCTCCGCAACCCCCCACCTAGGCTTGAGTCCAGTTGAGAGTTGAGGTAGGTCGGTCGCCGGTCCCCTGGCTCGTCCTTCCGTGGACGATAGTCAGCGAGCAAGCGGGGTGCATCACGTCCCGGCTTCCCACTGTGGTCCTCCTGACCTACCTGCCGCAGGCGTTCGAGTGCTCGAGCATTCCGATCGAGCATCGTGTAGTCAGGTCCACCATTCTTGGCAGCACGCAGGAGCTCCTCATGCTGAGAGAGGATCGTGAACTTAGCGAGTATCTGGAACACGACCTCCTTCCCCATGTCTTCGACGAAGGGCTCTCCCAGCTGAGCTACCTCTTTTTTCAAAGAGGTAGGGTCCTCGGAGGTTGATTGCACAAGCCTCAGAAGATCACTCTTCGCCAAAAGCGAGCTACCCCCCTCGCGCGTAAAAAAGACTTTCATGGCGTGGAAGATCGCCTTCGCCTCAGTCGATTTCAGCACCGTAGGGACGACCACGGCGACGTCGGGGCCGTGCTGCCCTCGAGGGTGGGGGTCGACGACGGGACTGAACCGATCCCACATGGACCGGTGGCGCAGCTGGCTCAAGAGTTCCCTCTCGTGAGTGAGCACCAGTAGCTATCCTCTCCCCTCGTAGGAGGTCTTCGTAAAGGTGGGTCAGGGTAAACATGCTGTCAGTGCTCAGATGCACATGGAACTCGATACCGTTGAGATAGAACTCGCCGGCCATGCGTTGATCCAGGAGCTCCCGGAGGAGACTCCTGAGCAGGTCGACTTCATCAAGCGTCAGCGCGAGAGCCACGCTCTTCCTTCTCCTCCTTCTTGGGCTTCGAGAAAGGATTCACCTTCTGCTTCTCCGCGTGCTTCGGTCGATGGGTCTCTTCGTGGGGCACGATGCACTGCAAGCAGACCGGGGTGAAGCAGGTAGGACAGGGCTTCAGGTCCGTCGAGAGCACTCGATGCTCACAGACCGAGCATGGCATGCTAGTCATGGTTCCCTCCATAACGTGGACACATCGAGGCGTACCCGCACCAATCGCGGGAACACCACCAGTTGGTGGGAGTGGTCATCGGGAAGAGCTCAGGGTCACCCTTCGCCTTCTCGACGAAGCGTACGAGACCACGGAACTCAGAGAGTATGGACTCCGGGGAGAGGGATCCCTCTTCAGGCTCCTGAGGCATGCGGATCACTGCTGGAGACTTCTCAGGATTGCAGATGATCTGGATCTGACTCGTACGCGAGACAGGCGTCTTCTTCCCAAGCTCTGCTCCCAGGCGGTAGACCTGAAGCTGGAAGTCCTGATTCACCTCTCGAGTAGTCGCTGATCCCTTCTTCCCCGATCGGAACTTGTAGTCCGAAAGCTCCCCCTGGTTGTCCAGGAGATCCACCGTACCGATCAAGGGCACCTTGGTGCCTGG
>ERZ1292642.30-Hain-H14-01um-R1-30-length-73096-cov-6_pt1 | contig 22521 bp, 36 predicted proteins | sample MGYA00564403_ERZ1292642 | MGnify/ENA primary metagenome ERZ1292642 (study PRJEB36523, sample SAMEA6512643) | groundwater metagenome | collected 2019-01-09 | study: AquaDiva: Metagenomics assemblies of 32 groundwater samples
CTCAGCTCCCCACTGTTGCCACTTCGAGCACCGTAAGCAACTAGATCGCTAACCTGTAACTCATTCCCAAGCATATCTTTCATGACTTCATAGTCCATTGAGTTACTTTTACCTCTTTGGCCTCTACTTCGTTGAATCCACCGTCCCATTGATAATCATCATTACCATTGTCCCAGCTATCATAAAAACCATTCTTTTGAAAATAACGTGCGTCATTCCCGAAACCAACCTGAAGAATAATTGACATAGCGCCAGCGTCAACACCTCCAATGAACTCTTTTACGGAAATGTTGACGTCTTTATCATCACCGACTCGTTTAAGTTGAAGAGGGAAAACTTCCTTATCCCAAAATTCCTGGTATGGTTTTAAGAAATTTATTGGAAGATTGGGAAAATCTTGGTCTATGTTCTTAACTTTCTCTAGCACCTCTTCAAGCTGTTCTGCTGTAAATGTTGTCTTAGCCATTATTTTTCCTCCTCTACTTCAAAGTAGTTTGCGTGTTTACTATCATCATAATCCATGTGGTTCTGCATCTGAATTACCGTGTTCTCGTCCATGTCAAGTGCTTCATAATCGAAGTACATATCCTCAGCTTCATTCTCATAACTGAGTGTCTCACCAGCTTCATTTGACTTATTCCAAAGTTCTAGCCTATCACCTTTGAAATTGTCTTCAAAGACCATCGCAGCATAGTCGTCACCATCAATAAATAGATATTTCATTTAGATTCTGTCATATTCTGTGCGTTGCACTTGTTTAGGTTTAACTTCATAAATATCTCCATCCATACTATCTTCTCCCCAAGAAGAGTAATAGCCATCACGTTGGAAGTAACGATTGCCTATCTTAATAACAATACTAATTTCAGCACCATCACCTTCCCCACCTGAGCGTTCAGCAAACTCTATTTGGCCAATACCTTCAATATAAGGTAAGACTTCCACCTCCTCATACCACATAGATAGGAACAGATTTTGTTCTAATTTTGCTTCATCTTCCCAATCTGAGAGCTTTTCTTCTAGTTGTGTTACTGTAAAGTTCATGATTCCTCCAATTTTATTAATTTGTGCCTATTTGCCTTATGGCGTGCTAGATAATCTACATCAGGATTCCACAATTCTTCAAGATGTTCAACAATAAACAGCGGAAACCAACCTTTGCTAAAACTTGTGATAGTTTTCTTGAGAGCCCAATGATAAGCTGCTCTTGGGCTTGCGGTATAATTGCTTGGAATAAGTTGGCGTTCGAGAGCTGTTGCGTAGACTTCTTCTCTTACAGTCTCAAACTTTTCTTCGAGAGTTAAGTTCTTCCATTTCAACATGTCTACAAGAACTGGCTTGTTATCTCGTAAGATTCTTTTAAACATTGGTTCATCGTGATAAGCAATTGAAGCGTGAATAGAATCATGGTCGTAAATTCTCTTTACACTCTTATTAAAGAAATCTTCTGGCATAGCATTTAAATTAGCTTGTTTCTTACCGTGGACTTGTTCCCAGATTGAATAAAGCAGATCGTAAAAAGATCGCTCAATAATAGCGCCAGATTGTTTCATGCGCATAATGTCGTAGCAATGCTTTTCCCATCCACCACCGCGTAAGTCCCAAAAGATATGAGACATTTTTATGCTGTAAAGTTCATTAAGAGTTGCGACACGATCTTGATCTCCGAACCAAGATACTAGACTAGGATGATTGAATGTTTCTATCTTTTCTAATGATTCCATCACTGGTACATTTACGTCAGCAAAATAGTCCAAATCTTTTGGTTCACGTTTGATGTCAATATACTGCTTGAGAGCAGTTGAACCAACTAAGATTTTCATTTTATTTTATACAACCATTTAATGGTTTTTTTAACAAACCATGGCAAACTCATCCAACCATTATTTCTGTTTGAATAGTTAGAAAGTGCTTCCCAAGCATCCACTGCACTGTCGCCACCGTATAGTTTAAATGGCGCAAATATCTCACGAAACTTTTCATCTCCTGCTTCAATAGGCTCACAAGCTAGAGCGGTGACAGAGTAAGCGCCGACCTCATTTATTCCTTCATCAATATAATAATCAGCAAGAAGTGGGGTAAGACTAATATACTCCTGAAGATTTTTTATCTGTTCTGCATTTTCTGCGCCTAAGACAACAACCGTTCTCTTATTGTGAGTAATAAATGAATTACCACGTTCTCCCAACATCATTGCGGCATGAACAGCCTGAGCTGCCGCCTTACCAGCGCTCATATTAAGTTCTTTGTTTAGTACAACGTAGAGTATTGGGTTTGTTTCCATACTCTTATTGTAAGCGCTTATGCTTAAAAATACAAGGGCTTTTTAAGACTTTTTTAGACCAATCCCCATTCGGCTAGCTTCTCGAATCCGCCGACACTATCTACATATTTCCTAGCTATTCCTACAATATCCTTATAAGCCGTGCCGCCTACTTTACTATCACCTATTGCACAACTAAGGTTAACTTCTTTACCAGTCTCCTGTGCTTTCAGATGAGCATAGATGTTCACACTTACATCAGCCTTAGAGAGATCTTTCCCATGTAGACCACCGCCTGTAACTGCTTCGCCCATATCGCTTCCTAGCTTACGGTTTGTTGCTCCGCTATCAGCGTCTAGACCACCTTTCCAGTAGCCAAGTGGATTGATAATAATATCAAGATCGTAATAAAGGGTTGAGAGATAAGACCCTAGCACATATGACGACCCATAGGACTGACAAACTATCAATCGTTTGTCATCTAAGATATATTTACCATCTGTCGGAAAATCATTATAGATTGTGCGAGCAATACCTGAGAGTTTCCCTATCTCTTCCTTTACAGGAATACCTTTGAAAATTCCATTATCGCCAGCGCGAATCTCGTCTTTTTGATTTTTGGCTAACTCGGCATCCTGTTCAACCATAGTATAGTCAACTACTAGCTTTCCAGCAATGCGCTCTACTATTCCCTCTACAACATCAATTGGTATATATGTAGATGTTTCAGCAATTATGAATGCCTTTCCATGTCCTATAAGAACCTCCACTGCTATTTTCGGGTCTGTGTCGTATTTATATGCATAATCTAGTATTGCGCCAGCGATACGATCTGCAATCTTGTCTGGATGGGATGGTGATACGCGTTCTATTGCCATTTTCTTATTTTCTCCTGTTTATTTTTTATTGGTTGCCTTTTAAAATTTCCAATTCGGATCGCCTAATTGTGCGACATTAATTCCGTATACGTCACGAAGCATATTAGCAACTGCTACACGATCATCAAACCAAAGCAACACGTTGTACTTTCCTTTGATGTATTTCTCTATCATTTCTGCTTTCACTTCAGTGTCTTTTACCTGTCCACCATTTTCATTTAGGTGGTCACTCCTGCGCATATGTAGCTCATCGTATTCAATGTCTTGTTTTTCCAACCAAGCCTCTGTCTCTGGACGACAGACTTCGTCTCTTCCTGAAAAGATAAACAACTTTGCATAACCAATGATTGTAATTCCATCTAAAGCATGTGCAACACCAAGATTAATATCATCATTCCCAACTTTGTGCCATTCGTAAGGAGAACGGTCTTTTGGCCCAGTTGTAAGTGTCCCATCCAAATCAGAAACAATAATATTAGGTAATTCTGGATCATGTTTAAGGAATGTAGGCATCTTCTTTACGAAAGTATGGAACATCTGGCGAATCACTTGTTCACCTACAGTATTTTCCCTTTTCGCATCTCTCTCAATAAGCTCCGCAATAGGAACATCTAAGAAATCTTTTGTTTCAACACTTGCTCCAAACTCTCTAGCAATTGCTGTGATACCTGTGACATGTTTTGGGTTGAGATTGGTATCTGAACTGACAACATTTTTCCCTTGTCCGAGGGCTTCTCTAATAAGTCGGTTGCGTTCTTTGAGCACAATCGCTTCATCTCCTCGTCTGTGATCGTATACGCCGTTCTTGAACAGTCTGCTGTCAAGTCGAATGACATCTTTTTCGACACGAACCCACCCTTTTTCAACGAGCGTTTTTGCAAAAGTCGTCTTTCCACTAGCAGGCAATCCGCGAAGTATGAGAACTTTTAATTTTTTTGACATTACTTTTCTTCATTCTCTTTCTTTGCCTTCTTCATTTCTTTTACAAGAGACATAAAGTAGGGAGCAGCAGCCTCACCATAGGATTGAGGGTTGCCCTTCAAGAGATTAACAACAAAATTCTCAAAATCTTCTGGATGCTCTCGGTATCTCTTGTCCCATTCTTCAAAAGCGGCAATCATCTGTTCTTTTGTTATGTGCATATTATACTTTTCCTTCTTCTTCCATGTCAAGAGTACCTTGTTCCATGTTTTGGTTATCGTAACCCACAAAAGTAGCGCTCTTTACCTTTAGAGTAAATGGAGCAATTCCTTCGGCGCGGATTACCACACCCTCATCACAAGGACTTTCCTTATCAAGTGAAACAGCTTGTGGAAAACCGTCTTCTTTATAACGGTGCATTGCTTCATGCCCAGCAAAGTCAACCCAATCTTCTGGTTTGAATTCTTTGTACTTACCACGCCATAAAAGTGGCACTACTTTAAGGTCACGATCACGGCAAAATTCTACAATCTGGTCGTATGTCATATCTGCCACAACACCCTCTGGATTAATTGTAGCCACACGATAAACGTATAGGTCTGCAACCTTCTGAGGAATTTGGTATGTATACTTGCTCTGTAGTGGAGCGCCTTCTGCTGTCCAACCGATAAGTTCTCCATAAACTAGGTAGCCTTTAGGAATCTTGCCAACAAGCTTTTCACCCTCTGTAGACCAGATATCACCATCAAAGGCTTTCTTTTCGTACAATTCTTTGAACAAAAGGCGTGAAAGTAACCCCCTTTTGCCTGAGCTGACCCATTTTTCTTCTTTTAATAACATCTTCTCTATATCTCTTTTCTGCTAATTTGCATAAATCGCAACGACACCCTTTGACGTAACCATTTCTTATACCGTGTATAAGCTCGCCCTTCGGAACCCTGAATTGTGGATTTTCTTTGTCGTACTGTAATACTTTGTCTATTGCTGCTGTTCGCCTTATCCCCATATGTGGACGTAGTAGTTTTATGAACGCTACTACTTCTGAGCGTTTTGCAGCTCTCCAAGTCCATACTTGTTTTCTGTTTTCGATTTTTTTCGGCATTGTTACTGTCCCTATTTCGGCTATATAGTGTATTCTTCGCACTACGTCCTCGTCTGTCATTGAGACTCCGACATAAACTCCTCCACGAGATTTTACGCATATAGTACCCTCACCTTCAATTAACCCTGCTGCCCAAGCAATTTTTGAATTATCCATTTCAACCTAAACACCTTCTTTACACTTATATCGTTACTATTAATTGTAGCATAAAAGTGTATTTGATTTGGATTATTCTTGTCTTTAATAACACGGCGCGAACCGTAAACATAATCGTATTCTTTTTCAGCAATAGTTGCACCAATCTTCTTAGCCAACTTATCTTTCCAGTTCATCTTACGCTGGACAATTGTATTTGCGATACGGATAGAAGTACCGTGGAGTTTTTGAGTCACTGTAACATCTGCATTCTCAGGAATAACATGCGAGCTCTTGAAGTAATTATCAGTGTCGTAGTGTTGTGGAAGGAACTTCTCATCAACACGAGTAAAGATTTTCTTGTTCTTTTCTAGTTTAGTCTGGGCGCGAGTTGCCTTACGAACAAACTTCTTACAAATTTCATGCTCACCAATACGATCAAATGTATCTCCTTCATTAAACTGTGATAAATCAAGTTTCTTAATGTAAGAAAGTGATTCAAGTTTAACAACAAGAGCATCTGAACGATGTCCACGTAATTTCAGTGAACGAATATGGCGATTATCTTCAAGATAACCATTCTCTGCTTGGTTTTCGTTTTTATCGTTGTGACGATACAAGTTATTCTTGTAAGCAAATTCCTCTGAAAGCTGCGTGCCTGCGGTAAATACCAATGCAAGGTCTCCGTAGTCAGAGGTCTTTGCTACAAGGGCTTGGCTTCCCAAAACTTGAAGACCTACAAGATTGTCTAAACCTTGTAACCCCACAGGCTTTGGCAAGCGTACGATCACACCTGCGTAATCGCTGTTTGCTGGTTCTAATAATTTCATTTTTTTAATTTTCTCTCTTTTTGTTTCTATACTTATTTTACGACACGAAAACAGAAAAAGCAATAGCGATTTACGGTCCTGCGTGCCAGACATTCGTCTTGCCGAGTCTAGACAATGTAACAGAAAAGGATTTATCTGTTACTGGTATCTGTAAAACAACTCCATTCTTCTCTGTAAGATGAGTAACAGGGACGGACCAATCGATGTAATTTTTCCAACCCAATTGCCTAAATTCAAGTGCCATATTTATATCTGGCCCAAGTCCATTGTCTGAGTTAAATTCATGCATCTTGTATAAATCTGCTCTAATTAATGCACAATAAAGCCCGCAAGCATCTATCTCTTCTACTCCTGAATTTCCAACTTTGCTTTCAATAGATTTCACCATTTGCGGTTCATCAATGTTGTCTGCTTTCCAAGCTCCGACATAAGGAACGCCCCAGCGACCGAGCTCCACACCAGTGACCAAGCCGACACCTGGTCTTGTTAAGACATCATTGACAAGCCAAGACAGAGCATTGACTGGAAGAATACCATCATCCTCTATAGAGAATATCCATTCTATATCATCGCCAATTAACTTTTTGATTTGGTTGTGAATTGCGCTAATATGCCAACGTCTTTGGGGAATTGTTGTCGCCGCGCCACGGAAGTTCTCAGATTGAACACATAACACGTCTGAGAGCCTCTGTGAGGCGAGTTTATTACGTACTTTGATGAATAGGTCATTATCGCCGTCAACGACGCATAGAAGCGCTGTACGCTCCTCGTAGGACTGGTTTACAAGCGACTGTAGTACATCATCTAGGTATTTTAGACGGCTCACTGGTAGAATTGTTAATATCTTCATATTTTGTTATTTCGTGTTTAATGTTTGTTTTTGCTATAGACTCGTAAATTGTTACTCCGAAGCCAAGAGTTTCAGCAAATTCTACAGCCTCCTCGTATGTCGAGAATTCATTCTTTCTTAACACTGTAAGCAAGCCAACTGAAGTTGTGAGAATAATATATGTTTTCATATCTTTACCTTTGAATATTTCCTATCGCCATTTTTGTTTATATTTATTTCTAAAAGTGTCTGATCGCCAATCGGAGAACCGTCTGAAAATGTAGAGAATGTATCAATACAATAAATCTCAGGACAAACTTCCCAGCAAGTTGCGCTAGGTGTATGGCCAAATACTTGAGGTATCTGAACATATTCCCCGAAACTAGGGCGCACCCAAATAGGAGAACAGTCTTGCCAAATATCACTCATCTCATATGTACCGTCCCAGCCTTTTGCGATTCCTGCGTGGGAGAAAGTGATTCCTTCTTCTTCAAGAACGATCGGAAGAGACAAGAGCCAGTCTTTAAGATACCTATTCGCAGGTGAATTAACTGCAAGCTGAGTAACAGGATTATATCCGCTTTGAAGACTAGGAGTTCTATTGACATAGATAAAATCATGATTACCAAGAACAAGTTTTACTTTTCCTGAATATTTCTGTTGCAGCGTGTAGAGTTTATGCCAAGTATCTATAGACTCAAGACCATCAGTTCCCCAGTCATCTGCGTAGTCGCCAACGAAGACGACAGTATCATAGTTGTCTATAATCTTTTCAACTTCATCTATTATCCATGTCTTTGTATGGATATCGCCAACGCACAAAAGTCTAGACACCATATGTCTCACCTATCATCTTTTCCCACTTTCCTTCGAGTTCATAATTTGAGAACTCCTTGTACCCTATATTATATGCTACTTTCTTATCTGTATGCAAGTCTTTCTTTGCTAGGAAGTCTATTCTCTGCCCCAGAGCTGTGTGATCTACAGTATAAAGATCAATCAATGTGCGAGTCATAAATGTTCCTACCTTCTTAGCTTCGATTAACCAATGCTTAGGAAGAACAGAATCGTTAGGAGCGACATCTGTCATCAAAACAACTAAGCCAGCACAAAGTGCCTCTGTCATTGGCAAACACTGGCCACCATAACGACGAGGCAAAATCATAGCATCAAAATCTCGATACAATTCTACTTCATTTTCTGGGCTGCTTGTGTCAATAATAATCCTAGGATCATTAAAGGTATTCACAATGCTACCGACTTGTGCTTTAATTACAAGCTCAAAATCTTCAGAGCTATAACGCATGGCCTGAATTAGATCTTCTGTACCATTGCGATCGTTAACAGCTGGTCTTCCAGCAATATGTAGGAAACGTTTTTTACCAGTACGACTCATATTGTGTTTTCTCACTTCCTCAAAATCATCGACAAACACAGGGGTAGGAAGATATTCAACATTCCCCCAGAGTCTTCGAGCATCTTCAAAGTGCCACTTGCTAGGAGACACAAGCTTATCAGGAAGAGTTAGTTCTGGCTGACGAAGATAGTCGGCAAATTCCCAGTTGAAGTGATTGATAGTTTTCACACCCATCTTTTTAGCAAGATCAACAAACATTGGATTATAGAAAACTTCACATGTTATAACAAGATCGACCCCACGAAGCCATTCAATTACCTGAGCATTTGTAGGAAAGCCATTTATCTCTGTAACACTGTATTGTGCGTATATTTCAGGATGCTGTTCGTTATGGTTAAAAACAGTGCTATTGATAAGCATGATCTCATCTGGGCGAATCATTCTTGCAAGATTGCGGGTTTGATTCCCAAGACCAGTTCTATCGCTACGGGCTATTAGACCTACTCTCATTTTGTAGCTTCCAATATTAAACTTTCAAGAGGACGCGAATCATGTTCACTTTCTCTTTTTCTCTCTACTGTTCTAAATCCTGACATTACAATGGCGTCTTCCATTCTCTTTGGCGTGTAAAGAGAGAGCCTTGTGCCATATCCAGATAAAGCCATACAGAGTTTCCAGTCGGAGTTACCGTCTTGAATAGGAATATCCCCGTATCTCTCCTCTTGATATGACTTAAATATTTTCAGGATATCCATGTCTATAACCTGCAATGTCCCTCCGTCCTTTAGCCATAGATAACAGTTCCTAAGAACTTTGTCAGCGTCTTGTGGTGCAAGAGTGCATAAAACATGATTGACTAGAATAAAATCTAACTTTCCGATCATATCCAAATGTTCTGTACGAGCATCCAGATAAAAACAATCTTTTACTGGTTCATGAGAGAAATAATTAGTGTTGAACCAACCTTCTTTTATATCGAACCCACAACCTAAGTTCATTTTATTTGACATTATAAAACCTTTCTGGCACATACATTAAATATGGATCTAATATGCCTGTTCCTATTTGCGACTTGTAACATGACAGTGCTCTTACTTTGTCAGCAATATACATCCTATTAAATATAGATCGAGTTGGCCAGTATTTAATCCCTAATTCTTTTAGTCTATCTGGGACTAACTGTGGTTCGGTGATACGGATCGGTACATCTTCCCAAAGAGTAACTGGCAGGTTAGTCTCAATTGCTAAAACAGCATTAGCTACTTTTATATGATCTGGATGACCAAGACCAATCGGAGCATAAATTCCGTCGTATTCTCTTCCATCAACAATCCTCTGTAGCACTTCTGTTATACGTTCTTCAGATACTTCAATACCATACTGACCATCTGGAAAATCAAGATTAATTGTGGTCGCGTTTAACAGAGCTGTGGCTTCATCATTTTCCCTAATCCTTGCCCCGACAGCATTACGGGCATTATCGAATCCGCATTTTTTGTCATAAGGAGTGTGAACTGTATCTGGTTCGTCTGGAACACCTGCAAAAATAGTTACCACTTCACAATCAGGACGTTCAGCCATGAACTGACCGATACTAAGAACTGCATCATCAAAATGAGGCGAGATTACTAAAAGTTTATTCAATTTCCATACTCCTTGTAAATCAAAACTTCTTCGCCCCATTCGTCGATATATTTACGTTCGTATATATAGTCTATGATAGGAAGAAACAACTCCCTATCAGTCATTTTCTCTACTGGATTGATATTTGCACCTTCATACCTTACTTGCCTAAAACAAGCAACTTTCTTAGCAATATGAATATGCTTATGAAATCCTTCTTTATTTACTAATATTGCTCTCATCTTTTCTACCATTCTGTTTTATGACCAAACTCAATTCAACTAACTCCGATTCAAGAACAATGCCATCTTCTTCTTTTATAACTATATAACCTGGGGCAATAGTAAAGATAGTAGGGTTCTTCTTCCATACTTCCCAAAGTTTCTGCGCTTTAACAGTTGGAGCAATCTCTAACTTCCCAAAAACATCTTTCGGGTCATTACTAAAATCACTTGTAATTAATATTGTATCTTTCACTTAATTGCCTCCATCCAAAATCTAAGATTGTGGTTCTCAAGTTCTTCGGCGCGAACTTTAAACTTGCATTTACTGTAGAATCCTGTAGTCTTTCCATAATGTTTTTCTGGATCGAAGAAGTCCATACTCTGTATATCAAACCCTCTTACGTGAGTAGGATCTATCCACAAGAACTCGGCTTTCCATCCTGGAGTCTGGAGGTATAAAGTTCCACCTGGCTTAAGAATGCGATGACATTCTTCCAAGAATTTAATAACACCATGCGCTTCACCGATATAAGGAGGAAGATGTTCAATCACATCGACCGCTTTTATCTCACTGGCTGAATTATCTTCAAAAGGATAAGGGAAATTCATAAGATTGTGAATAACATCTATTCCTTGAAGCTTTATCATGTCAACATTCACCCAACCAGGAGTTTGGTCCGTGCCTGCGCCTAAGTTAATCTTCAGATCAGGATAAATCTCTATAGCGTTAGAATTTTTGTCGCCTCGTTTAATTGGGGGTAGTGGCTTTGCTTCGCCTGTTTTGAATGTTAGAGTTTTCTCTGCTTTTGCAGAAACCTCAAAAACGTCCTCTGTGTGGGATTTAGAACCAAAGTTGGGTATATTATCAGCTATTGTGTCTAAGAGGCCTTGTAGGCGCTTAGAATAGGTCTGAGAGGACTTTACGAACTCGAAGCCTGCCTTGCGAATGGCTTCACGCTCATCTTCGTGCTCTAAATAGTAATCTATCTTACGATCAAGCTCTTCAAAGTTACCAAATTCATAGAATACAGCATTCACATCTTCTTCAAAAAGATCAGCAATACCTTCAATCCTAGGATATATAGTGAAAGCACCGCGCCCAATACTTTCGAAAAGACGATCTGACGTATAGTTCTTGTGTTTGAATCCAATATTGACAGAGTCTCCAATAGCAATCTTAGCGTTTGCATAAAGTTGATTAAGGTCTCTACCCCTGACTGTGAGTTGTGGATATCCAAATTTCTTATATCTTTCGCCATAGCGTTCTCCTAAATGTTTTACTAGTTGGTGGCGATATGGCCATTCTGGATGTCCGTATTCAGCACCGCCACCAACAAAGATAACATCTCCTTGTAAGCGAAGATCGTCGTTCTTTTCATACATAGTACATTCATCATCGTAAACACCAGGAAGAAGCCAGAAATGATTAATGCCTTTGCTCTCGAAGAACTTCTGTGATTCAGGATCGCCATCTGCGCTAAAGACATATTCAGTTCTCCAAAAAGGGTCGTGCTCGATTCCTGACTGGCGTGAAAGACCAACATATAAATCAAGATGGTAAGAAGCAGTTGGGATTCCTTCTCTCTTGAACCAATCCAAATGGTCAAGGGTCACCATCTTGCCCCAAGTACGTGTATAAAGAAAGAGGTCGGTATCGTGTGGAACTTGTTGCATCCAAGAAGGATCATAATGTGGGAGTTCCTGAATACGAACAACCTCATGCCCCATTTTTTCTAAGGTATTTGCGATATGGACTTCTGTGCAATAGTCTAATCTAAAATTTCCGACATATGCGATCTTCATATTATTTATCCTCTATATCAAGTTTTGCTTTTATCTGTTTTATTCTTTGTTGGACAGCCAATGTCTGCGCAGCTTTGCTACTCCAATTTAAGGCGCTAGGTTCTAGTTCATTTAGCGCCTTAACAATAAGAAGTACGTCATCGTTTGTTAATTCAAACTTCATTCTTTTATCCATTCTGGCTTTCTAATACCTGTTCCGATTAATTTACATTTCTGTGCAAGATCCATTTGATCTACAACTGTTGCGTATTGGTTTTGTTTTGACTTCATGATCTTCTTTTTAAAATCAATCAAGCTTGAGCGACTTGGACTGTTGTAGACATTATATGAGATATGTTGGCTAATTCCTACCTTCACCACAATCGAGGTATCTGTCAAGTAGTAAATTATCTTCCCTCGTTCAACAGTTTTATATTCCATTAATAACTCGCTACCACTGGCTTAACATTACCATCGTTCTTTTTAATAGCATTCATAGCAGTAAACCAGCCATTACAGTTGTCACATTTGTATCTTTGGTAACGCTGCGTCTTGTTTGCACGAGTACCTTCACTGTGATAGTTAGATTGTAAACAATGAGGACAAGCAAATTCTAGATTCGCAATCCTCACTAAGTTAACAGGTGAACGATACCAAGGATGAAGGATTTCAAACAATTCGATTGTAAGTCGAACATCTTGATTGTTATAGATCGCCATTTTCTTCATAGCTTTAGCACCAGTTTCACCACCTGTAATAGAGTCCCACCATAAATCAGCATGAGTTGTTTCAGTCTTCTGACCATTATCGAAGAAATTAGATAGATAATTTAGTGAGTTACTCGGGAAACGAGCAATTTGTTTGGCCATTAGCTTAGTATCCAGCTGTTGGTGAGGAACAACAGGATCAAGACGGTGCTTTAGAAAGAACATGTTTGCCATCTTGTCATCAAATTGTTTTGAATTATGACCGATAGTCACATCTGCTTGCTGGAAAAGCTCGTGAAGTTCTCTCACAAGTAATGAATCATTCTTAGGATCAAGATCATATGTGTCCATGTCAGCTAAAGTCCTACACACAATCTTTGGCTTTTTACCAATCACATGCCAAACATACGAAAAAGAGAGTAAGATTGGTTGCTCTACGACTTTATGAATGTTCGTGTCCCATACTCCATAACTATAACCAAGCACACCAGTACATTCAATATCATACGCCAATAGCTTCGGTTCTCTTACTGACAATTCTGTTTCATATTCTTCCATGTTTTTTGTTTTCCCCTACCTTTGTCTCAATTATAGCGAGTTTTTGAAATAATGCAAGCGCTTTTATTATTTACTTTTACTTCTTCTTTTACTTTAACTTCTACTTAATCTTCTACTTCTACTTCATCTACGACGAGACCCCTGTTATTTTGGACGATAGAGTAGGAGTTCCAAACAACAAAAAAGCTTCGTTATCTACGACTCAGTTCACAATTGAGTAGGAGTTCTTCTTTACCTAGAAAATCTTTTTTATTGAGCTTGTGTTTTCACAAAAAAAGAGCATAATTGTAAATGAAACATAAGCGGGGGAAAATAAACATGAGCAATAAGGCATTTATAAATACAGACGTTTGGAAAGATGATGAATTTATTGATCTTTCTATAGATGCAAAAGCTGCATACATGATCCTTCTTATGGGACCCGATCGTAAGTATATTGATGTTTTCAAGTTACATAAGAAAGTCATATCTGTAATTTTAGGATATACAGAACGACAATTAGAGGTTGCTTTTAAAGCTCTTTCTGATAAGGGATTTATAGAGATCTACGATGGGTATGTTGGTATAACAAAATCATATGCTGTTGAACTTAATGGAGCATATAATAAGATTAACTCAGAACGTGAATATGACAAATTGCCAGAAAATGTTCGATTACACTTTTATCCGAATGGCCGAACTGTAGACACAACAGTAAAACCAAAGAAAGTGAAACCAGGTCCAGCTCCTGAGACGATTAAAGATATTATTTCTAGTCAACCAGAAGCTCTGCGTGAACCGCTTAGTGAGCTGGTTGCTGACCGCATTGAACGTAAAAAAGCGCCAACCACTCGAGCAGTTAAAGGATGGATCAAAAAGTTAGAAAGGATGTACCCAAATCAGATCAATAAACGTGTTGAAAGCATAGACCAAACAATCGAAAAAGGTTGGATGGGTCTATTCGAAGTGAAAAGCAATGATCGCACTTCAGAAAGCAGAGAATTTATGTAATGACTTCATACGTGACTGAAGACCATTGGCGCGAATATCTTGGAGATAATCCTATGCCAGAAGATGCTACTGCTGAGATGTTATGGGCGGCACAAGATGCACTTGAAGAAATGGAGGATAGAGATAATCTGTTGAAAAGAATAACCTTTTATGAAAACGAATGGCGGAAGGAAATTAAATTATATCGCACTGCTAGAGAGGAAAGAGGTATCGGTACAGAGTATGAACAAAAATATCAAAAGATAGAAACAAAGCTGAAATCACTTAAAGAAATTATTGAACTATACAGGGAGTTGCTAAATGGCTGATAAAAAAGATTGGAAACAGAAACAGATTACTCGTGTTGTTGAACAATTCACAGAGATGGATTCCGATCAACAAACAAAAGTGATGGATGCAATCAAATACAACTATGCCCTTCAAGCTGCTAAAGAAGTCGGCATGACCAAGACAGTCACCTTTGGAGATATGTACGATGTTGCGATTGATCGTCAGAAGCACTTTAATAAATTTGAAGGTTTTGGTTGTGGTCTTCCTTATTTCGATCAAGCAACTATGGGCTTTCGTGGTGGTGAAGTGATTATTATTGCTGCGCCTTCTAACTTTGGTAAAACAATGATAGCAATGAACATTGTAGCTCAACTTGCTGCTAACACTATTAAAAAAGTAGTGATGATTACTATGGAGATGACACCAGCTGAAGTTTCTACACGTCTTTATAATATGGTGGACAAAGAGGATCATGAGACACTTAAAGAAAACTTCATCATTCAGACGGAACTCTCTGTATCAGCTGAGCATGTTAAGGCGATTGTAAAGAAACATAGGCCTGAGATACTGCTTATTGACCATTTAGGGTTCTTAGCCAAGCAAGAACCGGGCAGTGAAGAGCGTCAGCAAATTGACACGGCTATGGCAAAGATTAAACGCCTTGCTATTAATGAAAATATCCCAATCATTCTCATTAGTCATGTGAGTAAAACACGTTCTGGTGGATCAGGTGAAGCAACTGTACAAGACCTTAAAGGAAGTTCGGCAATTGAACAAGACTCAGATATGGTATTTATGATTAACAAACCTAAGAATCAAACTCTTTTAGATCAAGGTATAACACAGATTGTTGTTAAACTTGAAAAACATCGTACAAAATCTCCCAGAGGATTATTCCACCAAAATGTAGTAATTAATATGAAGGGTGTCCGCACAGATGGCAAGTTCTCCGTGTACAATTAGGCACATTACATTAATAGAAGTGGCAAATGGCGTGAGGTACACAGGGAAAATAGACAAAGACGGAATGGCATCTGAAGAGACGCAAGGAGAAACAGATTTCGGTCCTTCATTGCGCAAATACTTTTGTTCAAATTGTATGAAATATTTCGATGGATCAGAAACTTTCGATGAAGTAAAAGCTCATCTTGGAACATTCCCCTTGACTGACTAATATTTTGCTCTCATACTTAGTAGTATGAAGATGATTATCACAGGTTCAGTTATTAGTAAGAAAAATTCTCGTATAAACACACGTAGCGGCAGGAGTTTCCCAAGTAAAGACTATACTGCTTGGAATAAGACTGCCGTTACAGAAATGAAACAACAGTTTGCAGGGTATGTAATCACAAAATATCCTATATCCTTGCGTGTAGTGTTCTTTTGGAGAGATTTACGTCGCCATGATATAGATAATTCAATTTCAAGTGTCCAGGATTCTCTCGTAGATGCAGGAATTATCATAGATGATGACTTTAACCATATAAATAAGATTATTGGCGAATACGGCGGTTTAGATAGAGTGAATCCTCGCTGTGAGATCTATATTGACGAATGATAAAAAAAGAATCATAATGATATTATGAGCTTATTAAAAGATTTTAAAGAGCAAAACTTGCATGTGCTTAAACGTTATTGGTTACGTGAGATTCTTAATCCCTTCAACTGGGCACGAGCTATTAAATGGAGATACCAGCGTGCAGAACGAGGATGGTCTGACAGAGACACTTGGGGCGGCGGTGAACATATTGCAACTGTTTCTGCTGGTATTCTTCGTGAACTCGGTAAAGAGAAAAATATTGTTGACTGGGATTGGTACTTCCGTACTAATGAGTGGGAAACTGACGGCTACAAGACACTAAACGAAGTCGCCCGAGATATTGAAAATTGGCTAGATTGGGAAGAGATGTCTTTCAACCATCCTATATATGATTGGTTGAAAGATGAAAACGAGACACGCTGGGCTATCGAGATTCAACTTAGTGAAGACTATAAGAACGCTATGAAGTTTGTTGCAAATAACATTCACGGACTTTGGTGGTAATGAAAAGAGCTCCATACTAAAGAGCTCTTTTTCTTTTGAACTTATTTGCGGAAACGTCCGTCAATGGAAACGGCTTATAGAATCCCTATACCATCCTGCGCAAGGAGCCATCTGACCTATCAATTCAGGCAGCATAGATCCGGCTATTATTCTACGCCTTGCCCTTATTCTTTATCAAAAGTTAAAATATGGTGGAGCTGGAGGGCATCGAACCCTCGTTCCCCGAACAAACAATTAGCTTTCTATTACAAGTTTATCCGATTACTATCGGCAAAAGAAGAGTGTGACACCACCAAGCCTTTTTAGGTTCAAAGGCTAAACCATACTGGTGCACCATCTAGTCATACGGGCTAGAACGTTCGCTTGGCTAAACCAGCGCGAAAGCTGGTGCTGGAGAAAATGCTTGTTTAAACATTGCTACAGCTGATTTGAATGCGTTTGCATTTAGTTTTTCTTGTCTTTAACGCTGACGGGCGACTTGCTTACTAATTGTTAAAAATTCAAGGTCTATGCCAATGTCAGCCCCATTCATTATAGTATACTACAGATACAAAAAATAATCAATAAAATGCTTGTGTTTTTAATAAAAAAGGCGCATAATTATAAATGAAAACAAACACATAAAATAAATAGAAAACAAAAATGACGGACGAACAAAAAGAACAGATCATAGGAGAAATAGAGAATCAAGGGTTCGGCTATTGGCTTCAAAACTACGCACGCACAAGCCTTCCAGAAAATGACGCTCCACAAGAATTAGTTGAGGTCGCTGAGAAGGCATGTGCTGCGTTGGATGAAGCTGAAGCTCTATTTAGCAAATATGAATTATTATTATAAAGTATAAATAAAGCCCTACGGGGCTTATTTTTTAAACCAAAAAGAGCCTGCAGGGAGTTTCTGTCGCTAAACAGTCTCGACCTCAGGCTCTAAACGCTGTTATCTGCCCCCGCATGACGTTGGGTATCAATTCGCAGTTCGTTTTCTTTACTCTCTTAGCATACACTTATGCTTTTAATAAGTCAATAGATTTCACAAAAAAAGAGAGGTTCGGCTAAACCTCTCACACAGACTTCACAGGGGGCGACCCTGAACGCTTACGCCGACCGAAACTTATACTTATCTGTGTTCACCTGTACCATATCACTTGTTACCAGGCACGCTAGGACGTCTATCAATATTATATATCATATAGTAAGTAATTACAATGATTTTTCATAATTTCTTGGTTCCCACGCTAGGACTCGCACCCAGATAATAGCCTTCAAAGGGCTAGGTCCTACTTTAGACGACACGGGATTATATGGCGGAGAGTAGAGGATTCGAACCTCTGGTGGGTTTTGGCCCACGCTGCTTTAGCAAAGCAGTACCATAAGCCGCTCGGTCAACTATCCATATTTGGCTCGGAGAGTAGGGCTTGAACCTACGATCTCATCGTTCAGAGCGATGCGCCTTACCACTTGGCCATCTCCGAATATTATTTGGGGTGACTAGTCGGTTCTGCCCCGACCTCTCCTCCTTCACAGGGAGACGCTTCACTACTAAGCTATAGCCAACATATATGGTGGAGAGGGTGGGATTCGAACCCACGGAACTGTTACATTCTTCGGTTTTCAAGACCGATGCACTCGACCACTATGCGACCTATCCATTCGAGGTAACTACGCTCTATGATATAACTCGCTCGTAGTGTTTAATGGTTATATACAACCTCTGTATAATTTCTTGGTGGCGTCGGCTGGACTCGAACCAGCAGTCCCGTAGGATAGGGATTTTAAGTCCCTTGCGTGAACCGATTTCGCCACGACGCCATATCATTTGGTGGGAGATGAGAGACTCGAACTCTCAAGCCATTGCTGGCACAGGTTTCTAAAACCTGCGTGTATACCATTCCACCAATCTCCCATTTTGGTGGGTCTAACAGGAATCGAACCTGTACGTCTTTCGACACTCGCTTTTGAGGCGAGGGCGTCTACCAATTCCGCCATAAACCCATATCTAATTTTTAATGTGGAGTGCCGTATCAGATTTGCACTGATGTAAGATTACTTTGCAGGCAACCGCGTAGCTACTCCGCCAACGACACATATGTTTTCTCCCCGAAGGGCAGTCCCGAAGGAATTTGGTGGCATCGGAAGGTTTCGCGCCCTCGACCCCCGTGGCTTCAACACGGTGCTCTAACTATCTGAGCTACAATGCCATAATCAGAGGCTGGTTTGCCAGTTGCCTCACTATCCTGCCGATAGCGAACCTCTGTATAATAATTTTGGTCACAGATGAGAGATTCACACTCCCACACTAGATCTTCCTTTCTAGTGACACGCCCGAAGCTTGCTGAGAACTCGATTGAGGTAGGATTGTTAAACCGCTCCATTTGTCCCTACGAGTATTCTCGTGTTGCGTCTAATATTTCGCCAATCTGTGATATTTGGTCAGAGTTCTGGGAGTTGAACCCAGCATATTCCGCGTCCAAGGCGGACATCACACCCCGCAATCTAACTCTGATATTTTGGCTCCCCCGGCAAGGCTCAAACTTGCGATAAATCCTTAACAGGGATACGTGTTATCACTACACTACAGGGGAATATATTTAATGCTTGCCTGACAGCTTCCGCCAGCGCGCTTTTTTCTCTCTTTGAACTTTTGTGCATTCTACACATCTACATCCGTACGAATAAGATGAATCTCTGCCATGGACAATAGTTCTTTCCTTACGACGTCCTGCACTAATGTTGCAATTTATATGACTAAAATCTATATTATTTAGGTCAAAGTACAGACTAACTGGATCATTGGCGTCAAGCCATGGTGTCTTGTGTTCGACGCTAAAATTCTCTCGTGTCATAAGACCAGTGCATCTATAACACGGTCTGTCTTTTACAAAGTCGAATAGTATATCCTTTACCAAGACATAGCTCGCTGTGCTAGGATTCATTCCTAATTGTTGTTTCTTCTTTTCCATTACTATCCTTCGATGTATATTTTTATTTGGTCCCCGCACGGGTAGTCGAAACCCGATTAGAAGATAGACAATCTACTGTACTAGCCATTGTACGATACGGGGGAATTTGGCAGGCGCGGCAAGACTCTAACTTACGACCAACGGTTTTGGAGACCGACGCTCTAACAACTGAGCTACACACCTATATTGCGGCGAAAGACTTTTACGGGTATCTTTCATGAATGCGACACTTACAGAACACAAGGAACTGCAAACCGTTACTGTCTAGAACAGCACATTGAGCCGAAGCTCATATACATAACCATCAATTCATCTGGCTAATCCGACGGAAAGGTACAGAGCTTGGCCATAACCCAAGATGATGCACGTACATGACCACTCGCTACCCATCCCAGTTTACCTACTCCTCCAACACAGATGGAATCACTTATAGTTCCGCTTGTGATAGGATTACTGAGCCAAAGCCTTGTTCGTCGTGTACATGCTTATGTCAATTATACCAAGTTTTTAAAGAAAAAGCGATACCAATTTTTTGATATCGCTCGGAGGAATGTTTGTTTTTCTATACTAACTTATGAAAAACTACGAAGTCCGAGCAACACCAAAGCTATCTGATTGATTCCAGAGCTGCGGTAGTTGATGCTGACAAAATAATTTGTTCATAGTTCAATTATACACCATTATAAAAATAAATACAAGTACATTTTTTAATTTTCCTATATTTGACGGTATCGAACCCGAAGAGTATAATTAAAAGTATGAAAGCTATCAAATACCCAATAAACAAAAAATGCCAAGAATGTGGCGATGATTTTCCGTGCTATAAAAGACAACAATTAGTTAAAAGAAAATACTGTTCACATGAATGTGCCTATAAATCAAAAAGTTGGAAAAGTGGACGCGCCGAACATCTCACCAAGGTAGGTGGTGTCTATCGTAAAAGAGAGAACCTAGAGTATGGACTTAAACAATATAATATTAAACAAACAGAACTTAAAAATAGTACTAAAGTAAAGATGAAAAATGGTGATATACTCGATATCACCTATGGAGAGTTGGCAATATATCGCGCAACACATTCTGTATGCGATATATGTCTCAACCCAGAAAGGATGTCCTCGTCTAACAATGTAGCCCAACCTAATAAATTGGCGGTAGATCACGATCATAAGACAATGAAGTTTCGTGGATTACTTTGTTCAGATTGCAATAGAAAACTTGGTTGGTACGAAAAGTTTCCTCATAGCATAAATAATTACTTGGTGACCTCAAGGGGAATCGAACCCCTGTTGCTTGGTTGAAAGCCGAGTTTCCTAGCCGTTAGAAGATGAGGCCAAATTTGGTGGGCAGACTAGGACTCGAACCTAGGAACTCCGAAGAGGGGAGATTTACAGTCTCCAGCAATTGCCGCTATGCGACCTGCCCATATATTTTGGTGACCCACCTGAGAATTGAACTCAGCTTACAGGCTTGAGAAGCCTGCGTCCTAACCGATAGACGAGTGGGTCAGATATTAAAAAGTCGCACTGGGCGACCTACAATTTTATGATAAAAAGAAGAAGCCCTGTTAAGAGTTGTATTCTTCCTCGTAATAGTTTACTGAACTTATCATACTACTCATTATACACTTTTTTATTTAATAACACAACACAAAAATAGAGCTTGTGTTTTTAGACGAATAGGCGCATAATTAAAACATAAACGAAAAGGAGGAATAGGTGACAGAAAAACCACTAAACACAAACAGCTACCACTCTAAAATAGTCGGAGTTACGTTTGATGGCAGACAAGACGTAATAAATCTAATGAATGGTAATGAACAGCTGCGTTTTCGTCGAGAACCAGAAAACGAGTACGACTCAAACGCTGTTGCAGTTGATGCTTTAGTAATGCATGTGGCTCCTGAACCTGAATGGTTGCCTATTGGTTATATCGCTAAAGACAAAAACTCAGAACTAGCAAAACTCCTCACAGAAGGAAAATATGCTTCTATTAAAGTAGCGAGCATCACAGGTGGCGGAAGCAAGAGTTATGGTGTGAATGTTTACATCGAACATGAAAAAGAGCAAAAGAAGAGTCGTTCTGAAAATGCTGTCTTAGTCAAAGATTTCTTTGGTAATGAGATTTTCTACGATGATGTTGCTCACGAGTATACAAATGCTCTTGGAGAAGTTTATCTTTCAGGAAGTGCCTTCGCTTCTGACGATAACTTCGATGGCGAGTATTATGCTAGCGATGCGGTTCAACGATACGGTCTTTCTCCTGACCATAAACAACGTATCTTAGACATGTGGGAAACGAACGGGCGTGCGTCTCGCGCCTTTGGAACGGCAATTCATGCAGGGGTTGAGTTATATGGTGCATACCACGACGTTGCAGACGTTATAGACATCGACCTTAAAACCGGCAAGCGCAAGAAATTAGATGCTAAGACAGAGAAGAATTCAGCTCTTAGCAAGCTTCCTATCCTAAAAGAGATCGTCCAGAATTTCTTCACAGAAACTCGTCTCAAGGAAGTTGCTTTTTACGAGGTTCTAGTTGTAGACCACAAAAACAAGCGAGCTGGTCGTATTGACCGTTTGTTGGTTGATAGTGAAGGTCGTTTCGCTGTTCGTGATATAAAAACAAATAACAAGCTAAGCCTTAATGACAAACGAGGATATGCAAAACAGTTGAGTTTCTACGCTGACCTGATACTAGCGAATAACGGTATTTTAAGTGACGAACCAACCGTAATCCACCAACTAGAAACAACAAAGTGGAAAGATGTCCCACTCCAAAAAATAGATACACTTGCTGTAGAGGCAATCCCAGAAATATCAAATGGTAATAGTCTAAGTAGGCAGGGATAATCATGTCAAGAATAGAACTTACAGAAGAACAAGGAAGCGAACTTGCGGAATATGGTTATTCTTCTAACGGAGGAGGTGACCCTGTCGTAATCGACGGCCACACCTACACTTATTTAGACGTTGAATACAATGTTGATGACCACCGATGGGCTGATACTCATTTAGTCGTATTTGAAAGAGGGGATGGAAAGTTATTC
>ERZ1292642.497-Hain-H14-01um-R1-497-length-22487-cov-8_pt1 | contig 22487 bp, 31 predicted proteins | sample MGYA00564403_ERZ1292642 | MGnify/ENA primary metagenome ERZ1292642 (study PRJEB36523, sample SAMEA6512643) | groundwater metagenome | collected 2019-01-09 | study: AquaDiva: Metagenomics assemblies of 32 groundwater samples
GCTGACCGCCCGGAGGTACTGGGAGACCCTTCAGATAGCTGACACTGAACGTATCAACCTCCGTGTCCGGTTCTGACAAGGTTTGGCATTGCGGCCAGCACTCCGCGTCCTGACCGACACGCACCAAACGGTTTCCGTTATCAATTCTGTACGTTCCAGGGTCAATGACAATGCCGTCGATCTTCACCTCAGTCACCTCGGCGACGGGACCCGGCAACTCGATTTCGCACACATAGCAGCAGCCGCACGTCGACTGTTCACAGCTGCAGGAAACGTTTATCCACACGCCCTGAATGGTTTGTGTGGGAAAAAAGTCGAAAGAACCACATTTGCGGCCACAAGGGCGAACCGTATAAGGGCATGTTCCGTATATACCTGCCGTGAGACGCCACAGCATTTCTGTGGCCACAGCCATGGCATGCACCTGAAGCGGAGTGCGGTCCGCTGGTACTACAGGGATGCCATAGCTGCACGCCTCATCAACAGGCCAAGGGCCGCATGGTTCAGCCATTGTCGACCTGTTCCTTTTGAGGCTTGCTGTAGGTCGGGGTAGTCACCCAACCTAACAGCACACCCATTTTTGGCCATTTGTGTTCCAGTGCACGAACAGCAGCGTAGTAGGCGGCCCCAACTATTCCGCTGATAATTGGGGTCAATGTGGCTTCGTTCAAGCCAGCAATTTCAGATCCGAACGTTCCGACGATGAGCCCCACCAAAAATGGGGTCACCGTCCGAACCACAGAAACCGCGTAATCGCCTTTAGGGCTGTCGTCTACGGGCATGGCACACTCTGCACAAGGTAGCCCTCTTCCATCGCCAAGTTGGAGTATCTGACAGCGATCGTGTACGTTCCCGCTGCCGCATACACATGCATCAGTTCCACGGCTGTCGTGATGACTTCCGGTGCACTCCCGTCGCCCCAGTTGATGGACATCGGGCGTCCACCAACGGCAGTCGCTGTAACGCCGACCGTCAAGCCTTCCGGTGCGCAACTGGTTGCGGAGAAAACCGGAGCGGCAGGGTTGGAGAGAGGGATGCATTCGCATGTCGCCTCCGGAGGTGCAACGGTAACCACTTCGTCGTAGAACTGGCTACGTGTGTCCAGGGCGGTCATGAGAGGTCCGGCAACGAGTGTGGAAGCGTTTTGGCGTACATCGTATGGGCCGACACCCCAGGCGTTACCTGAGAGCGTGTGACCGGTCCATTCTTCGGCGTGGACCTGGTTACCCAGTTCCAAGTCTCCTCGGGCCCAGTTGGTTACGTAGGGTAGAACGAAGTAGTTCCAAGCCCCGGTGGACCCTGGAGTACATACGTCGGTTCCGGCAACAGATTCCCAGCCCTCGATAGCGACGCCTTCGCGGAGGCTCACCTCGGGGATGTGCTGGTAGCCGGTGATGTTCCCAAGCTCATCAATGGCCTGCAGCCAGTTGGGGTTTAGGGCAGTGAACAAGGCCGGGTACTTTTTGAAGAAGTTGGCAACAACTTCAAAGCCACGGTCCAACTTCGGTGCGGGGATGAAGAAACATTGCTTGCCATTGGCATTGACGGGGGCGATTTCTTCGCCGTCCTCAATGTCAGCGTTGATGGCGAGCGTTTCGAAACAGTCCACGACCAGCGTCGAGCAGGGCCCGAAGATGGGACGCCCACAAGAGTCCACGCGGGTGAAGCGCAAGACCTCGACGTTGTAGGCGCCTACACATTTGACAACCATTAGTTTTGGTCCTTCCGCTTCTTGCTGGCTTTAGGTTCTGGCTTTGATTCTTCAGTCTCAGGCTGGTTCAGCTGAGCTTTCTTAGCTACTTCGTCGGGAACCACAAAGTATGGTCCGTCTCCGAACGTTTCTAGGCGCACTTCGCGCGGGTCAGCGGCGGCCCCTATGAGGATCGCTGCTACCCGTGAAAGCTCGTCCGGGTCTCCCTGGTCGGGTCGGATGATGACTGTCATTGCTTCTCCTAAGCGTCCATGTCGACGAGAACGGCGGCCAGGGGACAGTCAGGGATTACCACGTAGCTGCGTTCCGCTATGACGAAGTCCTGGTTTGTGGTGACACTGAAGCCGTCTTTACCTGCCCCGTACACCCTGGTGTCGCCTCGGTGGATAACAACGGTGCCGGTGGCATAAATCCACGCCTGGTCCAACGCCGGGGCTGCCTGACCTGCTGGGCCGGTTCTGTCATATCCTCCGCCGAATACCCATGGTGTCCACAGCGAGGTCCGTTTAATGGTTTCTGGGTTTGTTTCGGCGATGAGGTCGTTTTCTGATGCGAACGGCGCAACTTGCGCATCCGAGTGCAGCATGCCGGTAAAGCCGGTGTTATCGCGTAGGTATGCCTCAAGCAATGACACGCCCATGGTCAGAGGAACAACGCCGCCACCAAGAATGACCGGCGCCGATGCGGCTAGTTGAGCCCAAAACTGTTGCTCAACTAGTTTCTGCTCATTTGACGTGAACGCGTCCCGAGCCTTCTGCTCAATGTCCTCAGTGGCGATCAGCGTGCACTGAATACCCGAGATGACCACAAACGGATCACCATACTGCGCATTAATACCTTCGGTGACAACCTTCGGCAAGTTAGCTGTCTGCTGGGAAGTGAAAACGTAAGCCGTTCCCTCAGGAGAATCCGGGTTCACGTCGACGCGGGTCACGCACCGCATCAAACCGGCCGCTTCACAAATCTCAACAGTGACCGGGGGAGCCGCAGCGATCGTGACTGTCGAAGTCAACGGAACAGCTGCACCACCATTGATGCTGATGGTGTAGTCACCGACCACACCAGGAGAGACGGTGACAGCGAACTGATCCGTCACCGCGGTCCGGGTGAGAGTGACCGTAAAAGGAGCCGCGCAAGACGGGTCCCAAACAAAACCCGAATGGCATGCCACCGAATCGAAAACGTAATTCGTGGAAAGCCTGAAAGGTTCGCCGTGCTCCACCACTTGCGCGGTGGAGAGCAGGCCATACCGATACGGGGTTCTAACTGGTGGATCTACTTGTGTCGCCATGGCCTGCCCTCTCGATTAACTGGCTGATTGCGGGTTCAACCCCAGTTATGGGGTTGAGTCGCAAGAACCAGTTGCAGCACCAGTGGTACCAGATGGGCAGGTAGGAACAGTGATTGCAAGGCCCTCAAAGCAACGCTCAAGGACGTTGAATCCCTCTTCCACAAACATTGCCGTGTACTGGTTGAGAGTCAGTTGCGCGGCTGAGTGGATGGTTCCCAAGTTGATGACTGGTGAGGTGAGCTTCACGAACGTGCCTGGGATGAAGACCAGGATCTGCACGGAGGTGGCACGGTTAGCGGCTAGCGCTGCGGTAGCAGGCACTGGCTGCCAGTCGTATACCCACTGGACACGGATGTTGCGTTCGGCGAATGCTTCCCGCAGGCGGGCTTCCGAAGTCAACATGTCTACACCGTTACGGCGGGACAGGTCGGCGGTCATCTGCTGCAGGTACCAGTGAGGTGCCACAACTTCGATGAGTGAATCGAATCGGAGACGGTACCGGTTACGGAGCCATTCGGCGTACAGCGAGGCAGCATCCAGGAACCAAGAAGCGGACGAGGTGTCCACAGGCCCGGTGGTGCCCGGCAAAGTCACAGCGGTGGAGGCGGTAACCATGCGGAGCAGGATGTTCAGGTTGATCTTGTGGGCGTTCGCGGCAATGGATTCGCGGATGAAACGTTCCACATATTCGGGGTAGGCGGCCTGAGTCAACAGGTTCCCGGTGATACACAGCGGGTTCACGTCGAGTCGGGTTTCCACGAACGGCGGGCAGTCAACTTCGATGCACGTCTTCGGCGTAGCTGCGATTACCTGAGCCTCAGTCAACACCTGGCCGATGCTGGCGTTAGCGAACAGCGTCGCGAAGTTGGGGCCGGAAGTTGTTTGAACGCCACCACGGCGGGCCACAACCTCAGGAAGATCCACGATGCCGTCAAGTGAAGTGACGTAGGGGCAAAGTTCGTACAGGGTTTCAGAAGGTGCACACCAGCCGGCAGCGAACTGTCCAGCGGTGCGGTCCCACACAGGCTGCTTAGCAACAACCTTGTCGATGACCTCATTGTCACTGTCACGGCCGTAAACGGAGAACTCTTCGAGCTCTTCACGCTTGTAGGTTGCGACAATGTTTTTGCCATAGCCACCCATACGGCTGTTTAGAGCCGAGGTGATGGACTGGCCTACTTCAGCCATGTCCTCAAATTTGCGGCTGCTGACAGCGCCACCAGAATCGGAGGCGAACACGTGGTTCAGGCGGTTACCGATTTGGGAACTGACCGCGACGGGCGGGGGCGAGTTTTTGAGGGACGACACAGAGAACTGCTCAGCACCGACGCCGGCACCGACGAGTTCTTTCTGCTCGGCCACAGGTTCGACCTGAGGTTCTTGCATGGCTTCTGTCTCCTGTACTGGCTCGGCCTGCGCCACGGTGGTGTCAGGCTGTGGCTCTTCTTGTTTTGGGGCCTCTACGGGCTTCTCAGGCTCTTTACCCAGGTCAGCGATGCTCTGCTTTGCCGATTCGGCCTTCTCTTGGCGTTCCATCTGCTGCGCTTCGCGAGCAAGCTCATCAGCTGCAGCCTTCGCGTCTTCGGCGCGGCGGGCACGTACAGCTTTCAGAACCTCGGCGATACCTTCAAGCTCAGTCACGTCCTCATCGGTGAGGTCGGAGACGTCTTTAGCGTCTAGCTCTTTAGATTTCGCGGTGGCTTCAGCGGCAAGAGTTTCCAGGTCTTCGACCTTGGCGAGAGCTGATTGCAGAGACACGTTCTTATCGGGCGACAGATACGCCTTTATGACATCGGCGAGCATGATGTGGTCCTTTGGTGGGCGGATGGCCGCCCCACGGACCGAGTACCGGACAGAGCGTTAATGGCTATGTCGTCCCCGGACCGAGTGCCAGCAGGACTTGCGCGCAGATTACACCTGTTAGAGATGTAGCGGCAACTGTGTCCCGTATGTGGGCAATGAAAAACCCCGCTCCAGGCCGTAGCCGAGCGGGGTTTCCTAGGAGCATCCAAGAGACTCTACGCAACTCGAATACCCGTGAAGTGTATCAGCAGCTACATGCTGCCTCGCTCTTTAGGCTCAATGTTCTGCCATGCGCTTTTGTAGCTCGGTTTTCCTTTGAGTTCTTCTCTGATTTCTTCCCATGCGCTTTTTGGTTCGGTTGCAGCCATGGCGGGTTCTTTTTTCTTTTGTGCCGGTTGTGGCCGGTCGTTTGTGGTGTTGGTCTTCTTCGGTGCAGCTTTCTTCTCAGCTTTGGGCTCAGCTTTGTACTCAGCCTTCGGCTCAGCTTTGGGCTGCGCTTTGCGGTCCGTCACGTTGTGGTGTGCCCACAGTTTCATGCGTCGTTCAACTTTAAGCGCGGCGGATTTGCGGAAAGCTTTCGCCTTTTCGCGCCGCTGCTGCTTAGTAGCCAAGAGCAGAAAGACGATTGCCATGCAGGCCAAGATGATCGCCCAAATGACGGCAGCCATAGCTGACATTGCTGTACTCAAACCCCAAATGAGGCCCGTGAAGCTGGTTGTGCCAACAGCGCCCCAGGCGATCTTTTTCGTAGAAGGGTTCACAAACGCGTTCTTAAGCATGTCCGCCATAGAAACCTGGCGTCCGTGCTGCCGCACCTTGTGAACTTTGCCGTTCTTAGAAGTGCGTGTGTGCTGTTTTACGCGTGCTGTACGTGTAGCCATTTGGAGCTCCTAGTTGTTGTGCTGAATGTTGTACTTCGGTTTCTGCTTTTTGATCATCAGCGCTTCGGCTGTTTCGGCCATAGCACGGTCCGGGTAGGTGTAAAGTTCCGATTTTTGTTGCACCTGGCCCCACCACTGCTTACTGCGTTCATGTTCTTTCCACCTGTCCTGAACTCGGGACTTTTCGGCGATACCCACATACAACAGGGAGCCGTCGCGGTCGTGGAATGCGTACAGGCTAGTGGGTTTCTGCTTCAGTTCGGTGTGCGTTTTAACCACGGGGCGCATACCTTGCGCCAGCTGATCAGTGTCCGCATCTGAAACCCACGCGGACCGTGCGGCGGTGTACCCAGAATGGCCGTCAACAGCCAAATACAGGACACCCTGATCCCGCTCCACATCCAACGTGGAACAGGCCGCACCGTCGCCCTCAGCGCCATCACCCAGAAAAGCATCCGTCATATATCGGTTACCTGTGCGGTGACATATGCGCTGCGGAAACAAGTCACGAATCGGGCCAATCGTTTCCTTCTGACCAATCTGAGACGCTGCAACAATCACAAACCCGGCCTTACGACCCAAGAACAGGATGCGCCCAACGATGTGATCAGTAGGGTCTTTCCTCAATGACGACACCAACGGCAAAATCTCATCAATCACCACCACATCAAGCGGTTCCTGCTCCGTGGGCCGGTGCCAACGATTACCGGAAGCCTCCACACTGGCCATGCGCTTATTGAAATCCCGTTCCAAGTCATCCCAAAAGTCTTCCAACTTCCGTGCCCCTGGCTGCTTAGGGTCAGACACATAGTCGTGAATCAGACCCTTGCCGAGATGCTTACGCGCATTAGCGAACTCCACACCGCTTGGGTCGATGATCCGGAAGCGGGTAGGTACAGCCTCCGAATAGCCGGCGAACAGGGACCACATCGTCGAAGACTTACCGGCACCAGACACGCCACCAATCAGCACCGACAGGTTAGAAACCAACGTCGCGGCTTTACCGTCCTCGCGCACACCAAAGCGGATACGGGCCGGCTTGTCCTTCGGCTGCTTCACCTCAGGCAGTTCATGCAGCCGGAACGTGGACCGCAGGTGGCGGCCCCAATCAAACTTGATAGTGGCCATAGACGGCGACATGGGGCGAATAACGACACGGTCGCAGAAAAACCCCGACGCGAATTCCTGCTCAAGCTTCGTCAGCTTCACGGCGTTCATCGCGATGGAACCCGTGACGATATCGCCGACCAGACCAGAATCGGTGGGCTTCGCATTCACCAACGGTGGTACAGCCTCCGAATCGTGACGCGACGTGACCTTCAACTGATACAGAACCCCCTGCCACATCTTCTTGATGGCGCGGATACGCCACATGCCCTGAACCACATGCTTCACCGTCGACGCCTCAGAACCACGCAACGTCAACGCGATCACCGCAAACCAGTACGTGGCAGGAGGCACTACCCCCGCGAACGCCCCCCACCACGAACCCAACTGGATCATGCACAGGCCAGCCAACACCACCGTCGCAGTGACCACGTAATGCCGGACCGCCATAAACACAAATACAAACAGCGCACCCAACACCTTGAACGCGATCAACAACCAAGGAGGAAGCGTCACCATCTCCCAAAACTTGACCCCCGAACCAATCGTCCAAGGGCTGACCTCTCGCACCGCTTTCACAGCCATCGCTGTGGTTCCGCCTTTCTTTATAAGCTTTTGCTAGCAGAATATTTTGGGTCCGTGTGCTAGACTTACCAGGCCCTTTACAGCTGACGCCGCTAGCGCCTGGAAGGTAGCCCCCAAAATTTTGTTAGCTTAGCCATCCGTGGATGGAAAATTCTTCTCTCGTGTTTTCTTCTTCTGGCTGCTGGTAGCCTGCGTTTTCTCGTCTTGTTTCCCATCCTTTTTTGCTTGCTGCTCTTCTGCGTCTGGTTTTGGTGCGGTTGCAGTTTGGGCATTTGCTGGGCGGGTTGTAGCCGTGCGGCTGGCAGGTTTTCATCGTTGCGGTTCCCACCAGTAGCCGCATTTTGCACATGTAACTTTGTGTCTGCCGCCGAAATCTTCTTGTACAAACCGGTCGTGTCCAGATTTTTGGCATGAGTGTTCTGTAAGCCAGTTTTCGTAAAATTCCTGGGCTTCTTTGTCGGGTGTCATCGGATTTCCTTTGCTTTGTCGCGTAGGCGGATGGCACGGGATTTTCCGCAGGTCTGGTTGGGGTCTAGTTGCTTCACGATTTCGACGATGGTCGCCAGACTGGTCTGGGGCCATTCGTAGTGGGTCTGGATTGCTTGTACGTAGGTCTGGTCTGCGTTGAGGTCTACTTCTGGTCGGTCTACGCGGGTGGTCTGGACTTTGATGGTCGGTTCGGGTTTGGTCTGGCTTGGCTTTTTCCAGTTGGTGGTCTGGACTGTTTTGGTCTGGGTCTGTTTCTCTTCGTAGGTCCGTAGGGCTTTCAGGACACGCCATGATCCGGTCGGGCAGACCTTGCGGTAGGTCCGGACCGCTTCGTCGTAGGTCGGGATGTTGAGGAGTCTGGCTAGGCGCCATGCCCCATACGTTTCTTGGAATGATCCGATTCCTGGTATCCAGCGCCAGAATCCGAACTTTGGCATCTCTTCAGCTAGCTGGCCTTTGCGTGCTTGCTGCATGTTTCGCACTGTGGCCAGGAGTAGTTCGAGGATGAATGGTCCGATGAGGGCCAGTACGGGGAAGAACCAGTAGGCGTCTGGTGCGGTCTGCTTGATGCGCATTCCGTGCTGGTGCTGGGCGAAGGCGCTCAGACCGGCGATAGTCCAGACCAGTGGTTGGAATAGTCCGGCTCGTTTGCCTTGCCAGGCTTTGAATGCGCAGACCAGTACGCAGATGATCGCGGACGCGTCTAGGGCGTAGAAGACTACCCAGGGCCATTTGTTTTCCAGACCTAGTCCGGACCGTCCCCAGGACATGATGTCTTGTCCGGACAGGGCCATGGGTGCTGCTACCAGACCGGCGGTTAGTAGCACTGCTGTGGCTACGAGTGGGCCTACCCAGAACGGTCTGGTCTGGGTCTGGACTGTTTTGGTCTGCTGGTCTGTAGTCGGGTCTGTTTGCTCCATGGGTCTAGTCTGACGCATTCGCACGCGTTGCGCAAGACGAACCGGTTACCTCGGTTGACTCTTTTACCGCTGATGAAGCACAATTGCGCCATGACACTACAAAAGGTTTTACCGGGAGGCCGTCTATCTACAGGGCAGGCAGCGAAGGTACTCGAATGCTCGATCTCGTACATCCGCACCATCCCGAAAGAGGATTTGGGTTACGTGAAGATCGGGAACCGCCGCCGCTACCTGTTGGATGATTTGGTGGCGTATCGCCGGAGCAAATTGAGCGAGCATTAAAAAAGGAGCCCCCCAAGTGGGGGGCTCCTTTTTTTTGCCGGTTTACAGGTCGTAGGTGAGGGCAACAATGTTGCCGGTCGGGATCATCGTGAACGTGAGTGCCGTCTGCACTCCGTGTACACCTGTGTCAATGTCTCCGGTGTTCATTTGGCCTTGAATGGCGTTGATGGCACCTTCAGACATTTGACCTTCGACGGTATCCCCGGTGATGAGAATGATGCTGACGTTTTTCATGTTTCCTCCGGTGTTTGTTCAGTTAACGGTTATTGCCGCTCGGTTATTTGCAGGTGCAGGATGTGCCGGGGCATCCGCCGCAGCGTCCGCATCCGTCACAGCTTTTGTTTTTCCAGTCTTTTTGCTTTGTGGGGTTGAGTAGGTCTTTGGGGGCCGGGGCTAGATTCTTGTCGTCCCACGGGTCGCGCTTTGCCACTTGTGCTCCTAGTACCAGTTATTTTCGCCGTTGGTGTATCCGAGATTCATGACGTCCTCCTTAGTTGTTTTTGCTGCGTAGGCGATGAGTCGGTGGAGGGATAGGTAGCTGCGGATTTCGGTGAGGACGGACAAGGTTTCCGCGTATGCGGCATATTCGCCTTTCATGCGCTCTTTGCCTTTGTGGTCGCCTGGGTTGTCTCGTAGAGGTCGAGGATGACTTTCACTTCTACGGCTTTATCAAGGATCAGATGGGCGTCTTGGCTCATTTCGGCGATGATTTTGGGAAAGTTTGTCTGCTCCGTCATGGCTGCTCCTTGGTTGGTGATGTCACTACTGTAGCACGGCCACCCCGTTGCCGCAACGCTGTGGCTATGGTAAGTTTTGACCAACACCAAAAAGGAGAAACCATGAACCACAAAGCCCTAACGCTCGCCACCGCAGCAATCAGCCTCACCGCACTAGCCGCCTGCACCAACAGCGACACAGGAGGCACACCCTTCGCGCCCAACACCTCGAACCAAAAAGCCGACGTACAGGAAGCAGCACAAGACTTCTTCGACGCCACCATGGCCGGAGAATACGAAACCGCGTGGGAATACTTCGACCACGACCTGCGGCAAGTCTGGTCACAAGACACCTATGTGCGTGTACAGAAAGCTTGCAACGACACATCGCTGGTCATTACAGCCGTCGACCCTGAAATGGTCTCTGAAAAGAAAGCCACCATCGGAACCGAAGTCTTCGGCATAGACGGCCCCCGGTTCACGCTGGTCGCCGAAGACGGTGAATGGAAGTTCGCGCCCACCGCTGAAAACCGGGCCAACGAGGATAAAACAGCAGGTGAGATCATTCGCGAGTACAAAGCGCAAGGCAACTGCTAGACACGCAACATGCGGTAAGATAGACATGAAAAAGCCGGCCCCTCTGGTAAAGGACCGGCTTTGCATTTCAATCAATTAGGTAGCTCCAGTATACCCGAACCGCCTTTGAGCGGGGGTACTTGGGCTACCTCGGCAAGAAAGTCGAGTCACATGTCACAAGATCAAAACGTCGTTTTCAAGCGGCCAATGTTCGCATTCGAAAACCTCACACCACTACCAAACGGCATCCTTCGCAATCCTGGCCTGTCAGCAGGCGAAAAGGGGATGCTTGCCTACCTGCTCAGCCACAAAGCCGGCTATAGCCTGACCATGGCTCAGATCATCGCGGAGAACAAGGGCGGGAAAGACGCCATCAACAAGCTGGTAGCCGGCCTAGAAAAGGCAGGCTTCCTGACCCGAAATCGCCTTCGTGACAGCCAGGGACGACTAGGTAGATACAGCTGGGAACTGACCATGGATGAGGTCGGAAATCCCACCAGGGCGGGTTTTACCAGTGCGGAAAACCCGACTGTGGACGTGACCTGCGAAAACGTGGTAAAACCCCAGGTCGGAACCAGTGCGGGTTTTACCACTGTGGTAAAACCCGCCCCTTATAAGACTACTAACCTAAATAACACTAAAGAAAAAGAAGAACTACTACCTCCTACGTCGGTAGTAGTTGGCGCACTAGATTCTGACGATCTTCCGCTCTTCAACGTTCAAGGCGAAAAACCAAAGACGCAGCGACAGAAGCCCAGGACTCGGATCTCTGAGGACTTCACTGTCTCTAGCGACATGCTGGCTTGGGCCAAGGAGAAAACCAAAGACGTAGATGTTGCTTTCGCTACTGCTGAGTTTGTCCAATATTGGCTCGGCTGCGGTAAGCCAATGGCCGATTGGGTGGCTACGTGGCGTGGGGCGATGATCCGAGCACAGAAGCGCGCCGAGGAGCGGAAGTCCCGCACTTCCTCGTATGTGCGTTCTTCGTACCGTCCGTTTCAGAACCCTGTGGATGCTTCTGCTTACGAAGGGGCAATCTGATGCCTGTCGAGCCTAAGAGGATTGATCCGCTGTTTCTAGAGAAGTTGATGGCGAAGCGGGCAGGTCTGCCGCGGTGCGAGAAGCACCCCGAGTATGTGGAGACATTGTGCGATCCGTGCGTGCAGGCCGATAAGGGACCTAACCGAACTGTGCAGATGCAGAGGTCATGGGAGGACGTCCGTAAAGCTGAATGGTTCTCCAAGGTTGAAGAACGCCACCAGTACGCACGCGTTGACCATGAAGGCGCCCGTGAATGGTCCACGAAGGTGCGCGAGACCCCCGCTAGAGGACGTTCGCTGCTTTTGCTGGGAGAGGTTGGGGTAGGAAAGACATATCAAGCCTACGGAGCTCTCAAGCGGATTTTGTGGCAGGAAAAAAGATTCTCGTGGGTTGCCACAGATGAGATGACACTCATGAACTCCATGCGGCCCCGAGATGGTGTCGACTCAACATCCGTCCTAGAGCGCTACCAGAATGTTGACATTCTTCTCATAGATGACTTCGGTACCGCAAAGATGTCCGAATGGGTTGAGGAAAAGTCCAATGCCATCATCAGCTATCGACACTCACGCGTGAAGCCAACAATTCTGACGTCAAACCTGCTGCCAGGCGAAATCAAAGAGGTTATGGGAGGCCGTGCCGCTTCTCGCCTCGCTGAGATGTGCGACCAGATTGCCATCAAAGGAAACGACTGGCGACGTAGCGGCCAGACTGGTTATGGAGATCCCACGTTTTAGGGCATAAAAGAACCCCCGGTTCCACTCTCACGCGGCCGGGGGTTCTTTTCGTCGTTGCCAGCCATGTTGGCTAACACGTCTAGTTTACGCGCCTTCTACGGGAATTTCCACGTTCCTCTGTATGCCCGCGCAGGCCCAGTACATGGCGTCTTCGAGTGCTTTGACGGCGAGGACTTTCTCTCGGCTTTCTGGGACGGTGGTGTTGATTGCGGATGCGGCGGCTTTGATGACGTTTCGGATGGTGTTTTCGAGTTGGGTTTTTGCTGGGTCGGGTGCGTAGGTGGCGAATCTTTTGTCGATGTCGGTCTGTTCCATTTCCCCTCCAGGAACGTTGCCACAGCGTTGTGGCTATGGTATGGTCATCTTATCGAACCAAACAAAACCCTAGGACATCACATGAACCCCCGCCAAGAACTACGCAAAGCAGCCGAACTCATCATCAAACTCGCCACCACCAGCGACCCCGGCCCAAAACTAGACATACAACAACAACTCGTAGAACTCATCCCCACCTGGATAGAAGCAGACGACGACGATGACGATGACGAATTTTATCCAACCTGCTCAGACGGATGCTGCTAACAGGAGACGACGATGACTAAACCTAAAACGAAGATATTCAAAGGCGTCGCGAAAATCACGCACCTCAACACACCACTCAAACACTCCCCGAAAGCCAGCCTGAAAGACCAGCGCAAAGCCGAAATTCAGGCAGCATCCAAAAAATCCACCACGAAAGGAGCCTGGCTATGACCGCGCTACAACGGAATGGAACACCCGAAATGAACAACGAAGTACTGCCGGAAAAACTGCAAGAAATACAAAACGACTTTGACGCTCTCTACGTGAAAATCCGCGAAGCAACGGGCCCAAAAAACCCACAATCTCCCCCTACTATCGCCGCTGCCCGGACCGAAGCGCAGTACGGGTTGGCGCGCCTCACCGATGTTTACGACGTCGTCATGGATCGCCTATTGGAGCTGAACTGATGACCAACGAAAAGATTTGCGACCACGACAGCGAATTCGGTTGGAAGAGATCCGACTGGGAGGAATACAGGCGCGAATCCGTCTTCGGAAAAGCAGAAACCAAAAACGTGAAAAAAGCAGCAACCCACATTGTGGCAATCGGCGGTGAACAGTGATGGAGCTTTGGATATCCCTCATAGCTCTAACGCTGAGTCTCATCAACCTAGTCGTAAACATCTACATGAGCGGTGAACAGTGAGGGGTGATCAGTCTTGGCGGGTGGTAGCGCTGCTACTACTCGTATGGTTCACAACTGTTGCAGCGATAATCATGTACACACGCTAAGGAGAACCATGTCTCACCAGGAAGCATGCAAAAAACATTGGGCTGTATGTTGCAGCGAATGCATCTGCCCACCAAAGCCAGAACCGAAAAAATAAGGAGCACCAATGACACGCGAGGAATACGAAGCGCAAAAGCATTTGGAACACCTGGCAAAACAGCCGAGACGCGCCCATAAAAAAGAAATTGAACTCCGTTCTCCGTCAGGGACGGGCTTAGTGGCTTTCCTCGGTGTAATCGCTGGACTAGCACTAAATGCGTTCTTTATCTATCTCGCCTACAAAATAATCACCAACTAAGGAGCACCAATGAACAGCGGAACCATGAAAACCATTACTGACCGGGCACAGAAAGTCATGAACGACGGAACACCTAAAACTTCCCTCGCACAACAGAAACTCGACAAACTACAAGCCGAATACAGCGAACTACTAGCCGACTACTCACACCTGAAAAACTCGGAGAATGTACTCGTCGATGGTCAGATAAGGTTCGTGTTTGGACATGAAGACCTTGGCGACGACACCGCTGTTGAATTGATGAAAACCATTGCGAAGATGATCCAATCCAAGGGCGTTGCCTACACGATCACCATCGCCGACAATGGGGCCCTAATGAAAACCACCGGCACACCCTCGTAAGGCGGACATTGTGAACGTTTGGGTACAGATTTTATTTGGAGTTTTAGCTGGCTGCGCTATCGGTGAAGCCGTCCTGTTCCTCGGAAGACGGATCACGCAATTCATCTCACGTTGAATTAAGACCCTAGGAGCGTCATGAAAGAAATCCTGTGGCAGGGCACTATTGCCATGCTCGACAAGCCGACCCGTGAGGGAAAGGTTTTGCATTCGAATCTGTACACGTCTTGGATTGATCTGCCGCTAACGGTTTGGGACAACGGACAGCCTGTTGGCACCGTGCAGTCCATAGCGCTCATGAAAGACCGTTTGGTGGCTGGAGGTACAGCAGCTGATCCCACGCTCGTAGGGAGGCTGCTGCGGGGTGCGGTGGTGCCTGTGTCACCGAACATCAAGTTCACGCCAGAGAAAGCGATCATTACGGCTGTCACGGTCATGAAAAACGGGTCATGGCCAGACTCGCACATCTCGAAAGCAGCAACCCTGTTCAGGGGCTTGCTGTAGACAAACCCAAAGGCCCACCCCCGATCACTAGGGGTGGGCCTTTGTTGTGTGCGCAGTAGCTTTTTCATTGTACGCGTAAACGCAGAAAAACCCTCCCCAGTTTCCCGCCGGGAGGGCTTCTCTGTCCTGCCTGTCCAAGAAAAGGCAGGCGTTTTGATCTATTCAGTTGTATTCATCGTGCTCGCTACGCAGCTGGATTCTTCCCGGAACTCACTGCGGTAGTGATTTGGTTGACGATACCTCAGGGAGGTTGTCGTCGGTTACTGACATGAACACTATAGCACAGGTAAGTCAGTTAGACCAGTTACGTTCTTGTTACCTAATATTCCTCGCACACCGTTGCGACACCGTTGTGGTAGTGCTACATTAGTCATACCAACAACACGAGGAGTCACAATGCGAAAAGAACCACGCGTCCACTGCACCGGCTGCATGCGCGACGTAGACACACTCCCAGGAAGCAAATGCCCCAGCTGCATTACAAAAGAACAAAAACAATACGCAGCCCAACGCCTCGCAGGACAAATGCCACCCAAAGGCCGTAGCGTCTAACCATGAACAGACGCCCGCAACACAAACCCGGAAGGCACCGAAAACCCAGCACACCCATACTCGTCAAAGTACTCAAAGCCCTACAACCCAAACCAAAACAAAACATCTACACCGCAGACACCGTCCTACTACCACGCATAACCACATAGAGCGATACTTGGGCCATCACACCCACCAACAAGGGGCAGTCATGGCGCGACAACACCTCACAGCATCACCCACCGTGTCCTGCATCTGGCCAGCAGAAGGACTATTCGACGAAGTCGCCGAACGGCTCATCTGCTGGGCAGGACAAACCAACGTCAAAGTCTCCACATCCGTCACCCAGCACTACGAAGTAGAAAAAGCGCTCTGCGGAACCTTCGGACCACTCACATTCACCGACGGCGGCCCCGACCAATGCCCACTACCCGACGACATCAACGTCGCAGTAGCAACCGGCCTAGACGTCGACTCGTGCCTCCCAGAACCACCACCAGGGGCAACCCCCGCCACACAAGAAGGCACAAACACCTTCTCTGGCCTCAACTTTTTCACCGACACCGTAGAAATCGACCAACCAGATGCGGCCAGCATCGGCCTCATCATCAAACAACCCAACACCGTCATATCCACAGACGCGAACATGCTTGAAGTCTTCTACAAGACTTTCAACACACTGCGCCTCAACGAACTCGGGCTCCTACGAGTACTCGCACCGCCCCTGTCCACCGGATTGGGCAAAGAAGGCGAAACAACCGCCCAATTCCATGCAGGAACATCAACCTCAAAAGCCGTTCGTATTCTCGACCATGCCGGGGCAGAAAACGCATTCATCCGCGGCAACGGCACAGCAACATTTTTGGGCAACGTTGATGCACCAAACATCACCAAAGGGGCATGGACCGCAATCACCATCGACTCCACCACCACACCAGGCCGCTACGTCGCAGGAACAGGAGTAACCGCATACGCCCCCGCGGCACGCATCGTAGGCGGAGACATGGTTCAACTCTCCGGAAGCATCACCATCAACAGTGCATCCGTCACAGGCGACATCATGGCATCAGCAATGCCAGCAGGAACATTCCCCGCAAAAGAAATAAACGTACTCGGAGGATCAGGCGGAGCAGCAGCAATGATCCGAGTCAGCGCAGCCGGTGCACTCACCATCCAACGCTCAGCGCAAGTAACATCCATCAGCCTCGACGGAATCACCTACAGGCTGGCATAAAAAAGAGCCCCCCCACCCACGAGAATAAACAGGGGGACTCTTCCGGCGGTGCGAAACGCCACGCCTATTAAACCGCAGGTTCAACCGTCAAAGAACCTGGGTTACCTTCTTTCACCCAATCCCTTGCCTCAGATTCAGAAGTAAACGTCTTCGATTCCCCACCATTTGTAGGAACCCAGCGCCACACATATTTAGTTCGCCGGGGATTCACAACACGCTGCTGACCGTCAGCAGACACCGACATGCGTGCCCTCGCACCGCCACATGAACCACACGCCATCACAAACCCCCATCTAGTAGCGCAATCTGCCTACGAGCCACACGGCGTGCAGCAGCAAACCTGTCCCCCACAGCAGCCATCTCCTGGCGGTCAAAAGGCGACACAATCGAATCGTCGTTAAACGCTTTCGCCATCTTCCGGTACAAAGCACTCACACGTCGCCGAATCGTTTCCTTATCCGAATCAGGTATAGACGCAGCATCAACACCACGACCGCCAGCCACCGCAAACACGCCTCGAGGAACCGCACGCAACTCACCGTCAATCACATCAGCGAACGGAAGCTTGTAAGCACCCTTCGTAGCAGGATCAGCATCCTCGTCCTGATACAGGAAAGCCCGACGGAACTTGTTGATGTCCAAATCGTCCCCACCAGCCCAATCAAACACCCTCTGCACAGCAGCAGAGGAATCCCACGCACGCTCACGATCCGCAAACGGCAAATCCATATCCCCCACCACCCTGAAAGCAAAAGCCATCAACTCAGGTTCGGCGGAAACATGGGGGACGTTGATTGACTTGATTTCAGCGTCTGCAAAAGCGGGGATATCAACGATTGTCGCGGCCATAAGGTTGCCGGAACCAGACTCAATGTCAGCAGATACATGCCGAACGAAACCATTTTCAACCTTGCGAATAACCTCCTGCGCCGCCGGATCAAGAACATCAAAACGGCCCTCGCCCCAAAGACTGCCACTATCCACCCAGACACGGTCGATAGATCCAACTGTGATAGCTCCGGCATGTCCCCCCCAGTCTGCCGGGGCATACCTCAAAGGCAGCGGCAAAGGCCGAGCCTTAGGCATACTCCCCATAGATATTTTTCGTCCCGCAGCATCGGGTTTATTGAGAGGCGCTATCAACGCTCTCCAGTGCACCTCAGCCATTACATTTCTCCAAACCTCAAACGGCACCGACAATTCACAGTCTCACTAACCGGCCCGAAAGGGTCATGCGGGTATCGGAGGGGGAATCCACCCACATTGAACACATCATTCACTGAAACGGTTGAGTTATCAACAGCCGCATGGGTGACACGTGTTCGTTCATCATCCCGGGCAATCCACGTTTTCACCACACGCCGGCGCCCACGATCAGACAACGCCTGCGCAGAAGCAAAATCGGCAGCATTCACAGCAACCGCACCAGCATTACCAGCCATAACACCCAACATCGGCTGCCACACCGGACTCGCAGCCGACAACAAACCAGCACCCGCCACAGCAGTAAACCCGCCAGCGACAGCAGCAGAAAAAATGAGCTGCTGGGCACGATCCGGAATATGCGCAGAGTCAACGACAGGAGGCAGATCCTGACCCACAAACGTCGCAGCCATCGGCGCAACCTGAGACAGCGGGATATTCGTTAACGTCTGCGCATACACGGCCCCAGCAACCGGAACAACAATATCTTCGACTATCTGATTCCACGCTTCAGACGGCCACACCAACCAATCAGGGCGCCCCGGATCAGCGAACACCGACCGCAAAATCAGATCCAAAAACAGTTGGAAAGCCCGCCTCACGGCCTCCAAAATCAGCGCTTCAGCATCATCAAGATCCACGGTTCACCCACTCCGACAAGCCTTCAGCGCTATACCGCTCGCGGCCATCACATATATGACCCACATAGCCGACCACACGATCAAACAAATCAGTAGAAACCACGTCTTCATATTTCGGTTTCACCCTATTCACAGCTTCGGTGATCACAGACTCATCGGCGTGGAAGGTGACGTGCCGTTCCATGGCACTCACAGATTCAAGGACCGGCCTATTGGCTCTACCGGAGTGGGTGAGGAGCCACTGCCCGGCCGTATATACAAGATCGCGGGCCAGCATCTGCGCCGATGCGAAGGTGGCGGGGTCTTGGGCCCTATCAATCTGGGCTGGCTGTGTGCGCTGCGAATCGACCTGCATGGGTGGCTCTTCACCATCACCGTCGGGTGTCACCAGGGTTCCGACAGTGTTACCGCCATCGATGGGCGGCAAACCGGCAGATTCGCGCAGCTCGTTGATAGACGCTGCACCAGCGGTGAAGATCTCCAAAGTTTCTGGTGTCCGGTTCGGCCGTGTAACCAGGTCCGAGAAGTCCGGTACGACCACAAAATCGGAACCCATCACAGGCTGCACTACCCGCACAGTCAACGCGTCGCAGATCAACTGGGCGAGGGGCGCTATGTCAAACTTCAGATCCTCTTCACTGAGCTGCCAACCCGTCCAGTGGTTCACGTTCTGCAAACCAGTGACCATCTCGGTAGGAAGCGGCTGACCTGTGGCGTAACGGCGTATCTCGTTATCCCGCATCTCGGAGGCTTGATCATCAAAATCAGACCAAAACGAGATCGGTTTATCGAGCATCGCTTTAATGGCCTCGGCGGGCATCCACACGAAAATAGGGTTTGATGCGGCAGCAGAGTTCGGGTCGGCGCGTGCCATCGAAGTGACACGGTGGAATTCGCGCTGAAATTCGTCCTCTGGTGATCCTTGAGCATCCTCGGTAGGGCCAGGCAGGCTCGCTTCAAGGGGCATAGGGTACAAACCAGCGCCGGTAAGACGCGACAGGGCAGTGGCTTTAATGCTCGCGTCTATGGCCTGGATTTTGTCCAGCGAGGAAATGCCGCCACGGGTAGGTGAGTCGGCTTCCCAAAACTTGTGCGGATGAGGCTGCCACAGGCGGAAGTTGTACAGGTCTTCGACGTCGTAGGACACGTCTACGCCGGTAATCGGATGCGTGAAGCGCAAGGTTTTGCGGTTGAAGTTCACTTGATCAGCGGGAACGATCAGCCATTCATCACGACCGTCTTCGTCTTTCACTACGAACGTGTACGTTTCACCGATGATCGTCAAATGCTGTGCATACCTGGATAGGGCGGATGGGTGGTTAGCTATCCCACCGAACAGGGTTTCTAGCATCGCCTCAGAACGCTGGTCGGTGATCAGCTCATCGCCATCAGGGGTTGTCTTGGCGATCGTCAGCTTAACTTTAGACAACGCAGAAGCCCGGTAACCCACCACAAGGCGCATCTCGGGCACAACGTCATAAAAGTCCCACGCCTTTTTCTGCCAACCCGTACCACCACCAGCAACCTGAGCCAAAGGCGACGACAAAGAAGCGGACGCAAGGGAAATAGATGCAAACTGGGTGATACTTGAATGCGTTCTAGGAGGGGAAGGCTTCTTCCTCCGTAGTGCGTCCAACAATGCCATGGCTGCCCCATTCGTAATCTATGCGTACTCTACCGTCCAAATGCATTTTCAGTCACCAGCCCAGTCACGCCGCCCAGGGTCCAACCACTGCGCCGACAGGCCGGTCACTTGCGATGCCAGCAACACTACGGCTGGGACCACAAACCACACTGTGTCACCGAAGAAATATGCGGGTACAGCAACAGCTGGCCCGACCCAGATAGATGCACACCAAGCGCACGTGATGAGTTTCGTGAACCACGCTTGCAACTTGGGGAACCTAGCCAGGTTGTTTACGCGCCTTAGCCAGAACCCGTCAGTCAAGGCGTCGAATGTGACGAGTCTTGTACCTCGCATCACCGAAAAGACGACAAGAATTACCACACCAACAGACATCGCACACCCTCTCACCTGCGAAAACGTCCTGAGAAGCCCCAGGAGCGACGAACATTGACCTACCCTATAGGCAATGACGGTAGAGCCGGCAAAGACAACGGTGAAGACAGTCTTGAGCCCGCAAAACGAGGCGCCAAAAACCTCACCGCATGCACCAAAGCATCCATATGGTTAGGCGACCAAGAAGCAGTAGGCTCCCACTGCACCATCTCATCCTCAAGTTCAGGAAGCGGAACCGAATGGAGGATCTTCGTGCTACCGTTGGCTGTTTGTTCATACAACGCCACAACAGGGTGGGCACGGTCCGCCTTAGATGACTTCGTTGGTGAAACTTTCAGCAAGGGGATTGGCCCCTCCACCTCTCCTCTTGCTGAAAGGTCATTCCACGAAAGACGGATACCGTGCGCCACGTTGTCGCCGCCATATGCACCCTCATAGAGGATGGTTCCGGCCCCCGACCGGGTGGCGGCAAGACATACTTGTTTATAGCGGTGATCGGGTGTTCCGTTACACGTATTGTCCGCCAATATATAGATTATTCCACTGCGGTCAATTCCTGCCGTGATGATGCCTGTTGCGTCACCGTCTGCTGACCCTGAGGGGTCAACTGAGACGATGGTTCGTACCAGTTGCGGCACGGGTTTCGTGGATTGTGCCGCTTCAATAAGGTCACGGTTCCAAAGGGCGAATTCGGCGTCCATGAGAAGTTCGCCATACAATTCCTGACGGCCGATACGTGTACCCTCATACCTTCGCTTCAGCTCCAACAAAGCAGCCGGAGACAAGTTAGCCTCATTATCGAAAGTTGAGCCCCGCACCACGACTACGGAACCATCGTCACGGGCCACCAAATCCTTGATAAGCGGCGTCGGCCTCGGGGTGGTGGTCACCAAAATACGTGGATGGTCACCAATACGCACAGCGGGAACCAAAGACTCATTCCACAACTCATCCGAGCGCTGAAACGACGCAAGCTCATCACACCACGCACCAGAAAAGTTGGGTCCACGCAAACGCATCGGCTTATCGGCGCTATAGCCGATGATGTGAGAACCGTTGCTCAAATAGAAGTGCAGGTCAGATGAGTTGTATTTGTATTTCAGGCCGTGCTCATCCATCACTTTGCGGATGGCTTCCATCGGTACGTCTTTAGTGTCACGCCATACCGGACCTACCACGGCCCACGTTGTTTTAGGGTTCTTCGCGGCGTTTTCCACTACCCATTCGGAGCCGGACTTGGTTTTACCGAATCCACGACCAGCCATAAGCAGCCACACGTGCCATTTCCCGGGCGGCTGTAGCTGATTAGGGCGCGCTTGCCTATGCCACGTGTTTGGGTAGGAGACGATGGATTCTTTCAACCGCCGCGCTTCTAGTAGCTGCTCAATCAGGGCAGCACGCTTCTCTAGCTCTTGGCGGCTAGGCATCTATCTGCTTCACTTCGTCGGCGTCCACATCAATGACGTTGACGAGCTCAGACTTGATCTTCAGCAGCTCGGCTTCTAGCGCATCATTGGTGATGCTGTGCTGCACCCTCACAGGCGCGTTGATGCCCTTAATCTTGATTAGGGAGTCCAGGTACCTGTGTGCACCGTTTAGGGCTTCTATGGACGTCCTAGGCTTCTTGGCCTCGTTGTCGTCAGCCAGGCGCATGTACCGCTCAAGGACGCCCTCAATGTATTCGAGTTCTTCTACCCGGTATAGGTCTTCGATGGTCATGCCGTCGGGTAGGTCGCGGCCTTGGTTCATGTCGTGGATGTGTCCCAAGGCTCGCGTGTAGCACTCTTGTACGGCTTGTTTTGATACGCCTAGGAAGGATGCGATCTTTGCGAATGTCCAGCGCTTTGATCGCCGTAGGTCGTATACCTGTTCCATGCGTTCCGTTATGACCCTGTCCATGCCCTAATGGTGTCAAGGTTTTGGCAGGGCGTAAAGCTTGCAGCTTATGCAACTGGGCTAGTTGTGCCGGTTAGGTGTGCTGTGACTGTTTTGGCTTGGGTTGGTGGGGCGATGGAGAAGCCTCCGAGGATGGCGATGGTGGTGCCTGTCCAGGCTTGTATGTCGAGTTGTGTGTTGGTGAGGGTGATGGTGGTGGTGAATGCTGCTGTGGTTGTGGTTGTTGTGCTGTGGGTGTTGTGGACTGCGGTGGGTGGGTTGGTGTAGCCGAGTGGGGTGATGTCGATGGTGGCGCGTCCTGTGGTGTTGGTTTGTCCGGTGAGTTGGGTTCGTGTGGGTTCTATGGGTGTCCAGTTGGTTTCTGTGCGTTG
>ERZ1292642.501-Hain-H14-01um-R1-501-length-22416-cov-8_pt1 | contig 22416 bp, 29 predicted proteins | sample MGYA00564403_ERZ1292642 | MGnify/ENA primary metagenome ERZ1292642 (study PRJEB36523, sample SAMEA6512643) | groundwater metagenome | collected 2019-01-09 | study: AquaDiva: Metagenomics assemblies of 32 groundwater samples
GAAATATCTTCTAAATATGCTTTTTTAAGATTCCTAACTTCTTGAGAATCAAAATCAGTAGGGATAAGGTTATCAGCTGCTTGTTGTTCAGTGGCACTCAAATTTCCAACATCTTTAATCCTAGCAATAGTTACTCTAAGATTTTTTCTAGCTGTTGAAAGTTGAGCTTGTGCTCTGCCTACTGGAGTTTCTTGCTTAAATCCTTCTACTTTAAGATTTAAACCTTTTTCAATTCTATCTAAACCAGTTCCTCTGCTTGATTGAATTAAATCATCAATAGCAAAATAATTATCAATTTCTTTTCTTGCTCCTTCTTTCTTAACATCGCTTTTTATCATTTCTTCTCTTTTTTTATCCCATAATTTACGGTCAGGATTATCAATCAATACAGGAGCACCATATCTATCATAATCACCACCCCATGTTTTTAAAGGTGGAGGATTGCTATCATCTATTTTAGATTGTTTATTTGGTTCAATTTCAATACCTGTATTATTAACCCCAATATTTTGTTGATTTTTTTTTCTATTTATCTCATCAACTTCCATTTGAGATTGTATTCTTGATGGATCAATCTGATTCTTTAATTGTTCATTTCTTAACAATTCTTCATATTTATTTGGTTCTTGATTCTGACGATTCGTATAAATCCCTTCACTCAACGGCCTACCTTGAGAAGCCAATAACATACCCTCTCCACCAGCTCGGATAGCCCGCCCAGCACTAGTTAAAAATTTACCAACCGGCGTTTGCTGAGGTTGGCCTTGAAGTTTCTTATTTACAGCTTGTTTTAATTGGGCATATTCTTCATCAGATAACGCGTCTAATTGAGCTTGAATATCTTGTGGCATAAAAACTCCTTATCTGTTTACTAACGAAAGATTCCGCTTAGCATCTTGTATTGCAAACTCATTCTGTAAACCATTTGAAAGCCCAGGAATTTTTGAATATGACAATCCTTCTGCTCCTGCAATCCCACTAGCCCCTCCAGCACCACCTGCTCCTGCACTAACTGCGGCCAGAATACCTTGTTTAACCATTTCGAATCTTACTAATTGGTTAGCCGCTGCTTCTGCACCATTTTGTTTTATAAGATTACCTATGCTATTTGTATCAGTTTGGTTCTTACCAGATATTCCTAACTCCAAATTAGAAAGATCACCTTCATTCCCAACATTATAATTTACTCGTCCGACTTGACTATTAGCCTCATTCGCCGCTACTCCACCATACTGATTAACCGCTGTTCCAATTTGCTCTTGTCGCGCTAACTCTAAATCAGACATTCTTTCAGCAATATCCCGTTCAGCCGCTTGCGAAGCCTGACCTATCTGTGAAACCGGAATAGTTGATCGTCCTAGTCCTCGGGCCGAGGCTGCAGATGATATAACCGCATTCTCTTTTTCAAGCCCAGACCTTCTTTGCGTAGCATAAGGAGCCGTTTCCGCGTTAACATCAATCAAACCCTTCCCAGCCATTCTATCCTGCAAAGTTTTCTGATACTCTTGAGCCGGAGAAGTTGACAAATATGTCGGATAAGGATTATTCAACACGGCCTGTTTCATCCTATCTAAAACGCTCTGCCTCTCTTTTTTCGCTTGCTCTAACGATTTCTGTTGCATAACCAGAGCGTCATTAGCCGCATTTTCTTGCTTTGTATGACCTAACAACCTAGAAAGTATATTTGCCATGTTAACCCTTCTTCCTATAAAAATTATTATGCCCAACACGCTTGATAAATATTAAACCATCTTTCTTAATGATATTTTGTACGTTCGCTTGCTTTAAATCCGCGTCACTAAACCAATGATGAGCTCCACCAGTAAAATCATTCTTTTCCGATTCTTTCCATGAATCCGCGGCGTCTTTATATTGTTGAGGCGTATATTTCCCAGCAATCACGTTAGGATTCTTACCGCCATAAACACCTTGTAGTCCTTGCTTCCTGTTTCGGATAGTCGCCGCAACCCATTGCATACCTTCTTTACCATAAGGCCCGACCTCTCCGACAATCGCTTTAGTTATCTCATCATCCGTCGGTGCTTTATTTAAAGCGACTTTCTTTAACTTTTCTTTTAAATTAGCCATTAGATCACCGTTCCTGTAAATCTTAGTAAGACATTATTCCCAAATTTAACATATAGATTTGATCCGTAAATTCCCCAAGTATTAGCCTTCATTTGAGCTGATGTTGGCACATTTCCCAATATCACCGGATTTCCGAAAGCATTCTGAAAAACAAAATCTAATGCTTGATTCATTTCAGCATCTTTTATTTTTTTTTGGTATCGTTCCATTAGCTTTTTGATATTTCATATAAATAAACATTACCATTAGTATTTATATCGCTATTTATTACAAAAGAAGATGTCGCTGCTGTATTATCAAGTTTAAAACCAGAAAAGTCATGTATACTATCTACACCACCAACACTTACAATCCCAGAACCTGTTATATAAAAACTTTTTGTTCTAAATATATTAGTTGTTGATAAAAAGTATTCACCAACAAAAGCTTGATTTTGTCCTACAGCTATTAAAGGGAATGATGCACCAGCAGCTGATCCAACTAATGAATTTACTGGTGGATTTGCAAATGTCCATTTGCGATTAGCATAAGAATATTCGGATGACGTCTCAGCATTAACAAGCATTGTAACTGTAGCTGTACCACCTACTGTGGTAGTTATTTCAATAACGGCAATATAGTTTTTATCTTCTTCTATGGCTATATTCCCACTTGTTGTGGTCCCGCTCCAAGTGGTAGTTGATGTAAATTTTAGTTTCCCACCAGCCGTCCAAGTTGGATTAGCTCCAGCCCCAGCAGACGTTAAAACTTGTCCTGACGTACCTTGAGAACCTAACCCGTCTGCATCGTCATTTGAATCATTAACAATAATCTCTCCAGTTGCTGTTGTACCGCCTATTTGCACGCTATCCATCGTCCCGCCGTTAATATCCGAAGTATCTGAAGTAATAGCCGTAGCATGAAAACTTCTAAACTTCTTTGACGATGTTCCTAAATCAACAAAATTATTTGTAGTCGGTTCTAATTTAGCGCTGGTAGCATTAACTGCCTGTAAAGTTAAAACTTCCTGAGCAGTCGTTAAAGTCGTATTTCCTAAACTGAATCTGATAATATCTTCATCAGTACTATTTTCTACATTAACTTTTGTATCTTCATCAACATCGCTTAATAATGTAACTCCTCCAACACTAAGTTGGATACCTGTAACCCTATCATCACGAACTGACAACACCGTAGTTGAATCAGTCGAGACACGCCCTAAACGGATTGAATTTAAAGATACAGCAGGCTCAGCGGCCCCGATCGTAACGGCCTGATATGTATAAACCCCGCTATCTGAAAGATCGACGTAAGTATGCTTTGACGCTGTATATGTTTTTGCAGTCGCGTCTTTAACAACGCGCCAACCGTTTATGTATGCTGTTCCGGCAACTGTAGTCGAAGTTAAACTTGCACTTGTTGGTATCGTAAGGCCGGTATATACAAAGTCATTGAAAGCCTCATTCCACCTATTGTGTGGATTAGCGTCATCATCTAATTTTGTCGCGGCGACTGATCCGGTTTCAATTAATACGCCATCTAAATTGTTGACCGCGTCTGTTATATTTACACGATCAGTTTCTAAATGAGTAATTGTGACGTCATCAGGTGTAACATAGGCGGTTGTGACCAACGTAGCTTGTGAAATAGAGGTTATAAAAAAGAAGTATAAAAATATAATTAAATTACGCATTTTATATCCCAATCGCAATCCAGTTAAGTGTTTGAACCTGGTCATCATTATTATATAAAGTTGCCGCACTTCCACTCGACGGCTTTGCTACACAAGCTTCTATTGCCGTTGTTGTATTAGCAAATGAACAAACAATCGTAAATGATGTTGAACTTGTAAAAGGAAGATTTGACAAAGAAGCATTACTGCTCCCACTAACCGATAACTCTCCAAATGCTACTTTTACATCCGTTGATTGACGAGCAGTTGAGCTTGATGCGCTGGTTCCATAATCTAAAACTGAACTTAAAGCATTGACCCATGACGGATTTGCTGATGCTCCGCTTGTTTTTAAAACCTGTCCGGATGTTCCTGGTGTTAATCTAACAATTGATGTTGCATTATCATAAAAAATGTCACCCTGATTTGTTGTTCCAACTTTTAAAACATCTGTCTGAATAGTATCTGTATATGCCGTTCCGAATTTCTTTGAAGAAGAACCTAAATCAAGCTCTTCGTCCGTAGTAGGCTCTAATTTCTCACGTGTTGAACTGACAGCTTGCAATGTCATAACTTCTCTGGCACTCGACAAAGTCGCATTTCCTAAATCAAACCTTAAAATATCCTCATCAGCACTTTCTTCAGTCTGAATCTTTGTATCAGCGTCCGTATCAGCGATTGAACCAGCCGAACCTGCGGCAATATTAATTTCTGTCACACGATCATCCCTGACAGATAATACGATTGTTGAATCTGTTGATACTCTTGCTAAACGAATAGAATTAGATGATACGGAAGGCTCGGCGGCACTAATTGCTGTAGCTTGATATGTATATACTCCAGAATCTGATAAATCTACATAAGTCCATCTTGATGCTGTATATAGCTTAGACGTTGCGTCCTTGACTACACGAAAACCATTTATATAAGCTGTTCCTGAAGCCGTAGTCGAAGTAAGGCTGGCACTTGTCGGAATTGTCAACCCTGTGTAAACGAAATCATTAAAAGCTTCATTCCAGCGATTATGTGGGTTAGCATCGGCGTCAAGAGCGGAATAGGTTATTGTCCCAGACTGTATTAAACCGCCATCCGCGCTATTGATAGCGTCGGTCATTTTCTGTCTATTAGATTCCAGATTAGTAACTGTGACATCGTCAGGTGTCACGAACGCGGTTGTAGTTATTGTCGCAGAAAAAGAATTTTTATATAAACATAAAATCATTATGATCAATAAAATTATCTTTCTCATACCGCCCCAATAAGAGAATCACTCTTTTTTCTTTCTTTCACAATGAAATCTATTCCAATCCCAACTAAACTGGATTTCAAACCTAACGTCGCTTCAATAACCTCAAAGGCAATAGATTGACCGTGAGCATAGTTAATGCTTGGCCTAACTCGGCCGGTAAACTGAGCTTGGTTATTAATATTAACGGTTCCTAGTGTTGTCGTTTCACCTTGTAAATGGGAAGTAAACGCGGTTTGTGGATTAGATAATCTTCCATCTAAAAGATAAATTATCGTTAAATCCCTGTTTCCGGTAGGCTCAAATTCAGGATAGAACGCGGTGAATCTTACATTATGACCTTTTTTAGGCGTATAATCTTTTGTCCGTAATCTTGTCGCAATAGCAGTCCCATTAAAATCGTTAGCCGTCCCTTCTTGCACAATTGTATTCGCGTTAGACTGGCCCATCTGTAAAATCTCAGCCTCAATCGTTGGATCTGTCTTCATATAACATGAAACATTCCGGCCTTTAACAATGTCGATCTTATCTTCAAAAGCGTCCCACCAAATTTCTGTATTTGGTTCAACCAAACCTTTTTCAACAAAAGAAAGCTTATAATAATTGTCATGATATACCGCATTGGCTTTTGTTTTTGGTAAAGCATACGTATTAACGAAATCTTTTAACTTCAATTCATAACTCAACATCTTCGATGAACTGCCGTCGAATGACCATAGCTCATAATCATCAGCTACAAAAATCAATGCCTGTTCAACTTTTACAACACTATGTTGTAATCCTAGTTTACGTTCATCAACTAAACGAACTTCAAAAGTAATTGCCAAAGCACTTATGACATCTCCATCAAGCACAAATATACCTTCTGTATTAAATATAAAAAGATGATCTTCAATTTTACCTAATGCAAGATTTTGTCCCTTTCCTGATCCAACTATAATCTCAATCGAATCATTGGCATCAGTGAAATTCGTAGGCTCAAGATTTTTAGAGATAAACAAACTGTTTCTTGAAATTACGCATAATCGATCTTTATGCTCAATTAAATCTATTGGATGGACTGAACTACCGCCTGAGTCTGTCAAAGTCACTACATCGAATGTATTAGCATTGTTCCCGTCGTGAATGAATAGCGTGTCTCCATCGACTAAAAAGAGATTTGTCTGGCTACCTGTCTTAAAAAGCCAATGACGCGGATCAGAATTTACTTTTAATAATTCTTTAACAACTGTCGGCGCACCGGTCTGGTCATTTAATACCCAAATACGCCCATCTTCAGTGTAAACGAATGTTTTAGGGGATAAAGCTCCGACCTCAAAAGTTTGATATCGTGCCATCCATCTTGAAATATCGGTTAATCCGGTTGTAGTTGTTTTATGGCCTGGTGGTTTAACTAAACGATTGTTTCTGGATAACCAATTCCAACGTAAAGACACTTCATTATCACCTATCTCATCTTGAGGCAAACGCCGGTTAATCTTTCCATTGAATTTTAAAAAAGTATGATTTTCACTCATGCAATAGAAGTCTCCCACAAAGTAAATAGAGGAATAATGTAAACCATTTCTCTGGCAAGAAAAGCCGGAAAATGACCCATGCTTAAACCCAAAAATACTAAAACAAACCCAGTTAATGCTATTGTGTTTCTGTCTTTAATTGATTTTACATAATTTAAGATATTTTGGCGCATATAACATATAAAAATAACCATCCCAATAAACCCAAACTCATATAATATCGAAATATATAAGTTATGCGGGTTATCCCATATATCAATATTTGTTATTCTTTCATCACTATTTTTATCTCCATAACGGAAATCTTTGATTGCTTGTGAATATCTGAATCTTTTAAACTTTGTTTCATTAGCAAAAGAATCCAATCCATAACCAGTTACTGGATGAATCATGTAGTCCTGCATGACTTTTTTCCACATAATAAATCTTTCAGTCCCTAATTTATCAACTTTATTCAAATATAATAATCCTATGGCCAATATTAAAATTGTTATTCCAATCAAAATCTTCCTGTTTAAATGATAATATAAAACAAATAACAATCCAATTAATCCCATGAGTAAGCAAAGCGATGTGTTGCAGAATACCAAAACAATCAAAAGCCCAACAGAGGCTATTTTCGCCATTAAAGATTCTCTGGCGGCTAAAAACGGCACTCCCATAGCCAACAATGACCCTACTATCGATCTATGTCCCATAAATCCATCCATTTTAGTATTGCTTACATGCTGAATCGGATAGACATTTTGTAATGTTGACGTATAAATAAAGTCAAATCCTGTCCTTTGAACTGTCATATAGGCTAAATTCGCGAATATAAACCATAAAAATCCGTTAATATATAAATTAATATGCTCTTTTTTAAATGAAATCTTCGTAATAAAGTAAAGAATACATCCAAAAAAAACATTTGATAGATAAGTATCTCCTTGAAATTTAAAAAATGAGAATAAAAATATAGTCCAAAGCATGAAAGCTGTAACCCATATATTTTTGACAATCAAACTGAATAATCCCATAACGGAAAGCATTAAAATCATCTGGTGAGATTGTCTCTGGTCCTGAATGCCCTGGATAGTTACCAATGCAATGAATATCATTACAATTAACCATCCACGGATGAAATTTTTAGTAATTTCAATATTCACTAAATAACCTTTTTAGGTGAAAAATAAGGGATGTAACTTCTTCTGGATTGTTGCTGTCGATTCAAACCTAGATTCTTTGAAGCCCCAACAATAAGGTCATGCTTGGCCAGTTCAACATCTTCTTTAGCAGTTAAAATCGCGGCGCGATCACTACGATCTAACCATTTAACCATATATTCAATAGCTACGGCGTAAATAAATTCATCATACTTATTCTCAAATGGTAATGAATCTGCTGATGTAACTTTTGTGACTAACTTAACATAATCCAAATAAAGCGTTATAACTCCTGAAGGTGTCGGCCCTAAATATAATCTATTCCCGAAAATAGCGAATACATCCGGTGTTGAAGATGAATTAGCTGTTGGATCAGGAAACATTTCTTTATATTCCCGATAAGAAACTAAATCGATGTAAGAATCATTTGTGCGTTCAGTTAAAACAATCGGCTGATCAAGATCAATAGTTTCTGTCGCAATATTTACATATTCTTGGTTAGCTACCGTCGAGAATGAATCACTTGCGCCAACCTCATCATACATCCCTTCATCGATGAAATATTGACTAGCTCTATTAAGACCTAAATTAATCGCCTTGATAACTAAATTATCTAATGTCGTATCCGTGACAGAATAATCGATCAAACTTTTTATATCATCAACCGCTGTTGAGACCGTCGTCTTGCTCATTTGCCGTCCTTGTCTTGATAGACTTTAAAAACTATTTCTTGAATCATCCTAAATTCATCTTTTTTTAATCGTTCATAAGTAAAAATTTTATAAGACGCTCCTTCATTCACTAAAAAACCCCAAGAATTAAAAGTCCTTTCATCATCTTTGAAATCTAATTTTCTGCCAATTTTATTAAATTCTTCTTTTAATTCTTTCGGCCAGCATGAAAGAGGTATCTCGATAATATCCGCGAATGATAAAGAGGAGATCAATAAAGCTCCCGCAAGCATTAATAATCCCCTCTTTTTCATTAGTAGTTTACTTTCTAGTCGACACCTTTAATAAACACCTCTACATCATCATCACCGGCTGTTGCTGAATCATAAGCAATACCAGCACACCCGTTGAGATCAGCGCGGCCACTGTTATATACACACATTGCCGCTTCACCTAAAGTTGTTGATGTACCGAATTGTGCACCAGCCACGTTTACAGTACCAACAGTAGGCGCAAAGTTTACAGTTGCTGAACCGTAAGTTTGTAACCATGTCCAATTATCTTTACCAATGTCTTGAGCTGCAGTATTTCCTGAAGTATCCTGAGTCAAAGCATTAGTAGCGATAACCCCTGCTACTGTCGCGTCACTTGAAATAATACTTGTCGTGACCGTAACCCCGTCATCGTTTGTGACATCCCAAACAACAATTGAGTTAGCCTCTAAAGTTGCTGCTGACCCAAAAGTAGCACTTGGCTGAACAAATCGAACCATACGAAAGATTCGATGTGGATCAGATTGATACTTACCTTGTCCTAAAATATCACCAACACCAGGATTCAAAGTGTTCCCTGGTGCAGCGAATGCCGTCCCACTCAAAAGAAGGACAGCGAAAACTGAAAGAATATATTTTCTCATTTCATCCTCCTTTAAGTAGATGAGACATTTGTAAGAACAGAATGTCCTCTTGGGTTATTGGTAGTTAAATTACAGAACACCCAGAAATAAAGTGCTTTGTTAAGCGTTCTGCCGACTCTTTCAAATCCATCCGGATTCCAGATGAAATTTCCATCACGAAGAACCTTGAATTTGATGTAATTTGAGTTGATTAAGTAAACGTATCCAGTGGTAATTGTATTCGCCCCACCCAATACGTTTGTGTTTTCATAGCTGATGGACATTGTCCCTAATTTAATAGATTCAAAGTCAAGAGCAGCCATACGATCATCTGGTCTATATCGATTTTGCGTTGTTAAATAACCAACTAAGCCAGCATAGTTTGAATCATCCATGATACAAATGTCAGGTGAGTCTTTCCCACCATCACCAATTGATGCACGGATTTGTTGTCGTTTTAACTGAGTAACACCTGCCTCAGAACCGATGTCAGCGATAGCTGTTGAGTATAAACCATTTTGCAAATATGTATTACCAGAACGGTTTAACCCACCAATAGTCCCTGTCGTAGGCGTTGAACTGATAAGACTTGGTAAACTTTCAGGATCATCTGTGCCTGGAGCCGATGCCCAAAAAGCTGAATTGAATTGATTCGGGATTGTTGATTCAGCCTGCTCACGTAAGGTACGGGCGAATTCTTTCATCATCGCCTTGCCTTTATTCTGAGCTTCGTGAAGTTTATTAATTACAATAGACCCAGTAAAAGTCTTGATATTAAATCTTAACCTTGCATTTGGGTCTTGAAGATTCGCCGTCATATCGGCTGTATGACCTTGCCACTTGAAATTGCTGTTTTCAGCCTTCATAATACCATTCCAAAACTCAAGACCACCATCAATGACCTGGAATCTTTTAGAAGAACCTTCTTTTGAATCCTTATCTTTTAGAACGGATAAAAGAAAGTTGTTGTTGATAATTCCATCACCATGAGGGCCAAAATCAGGTAGGGTATGAAGGACCAGCGATTCAAGTATGGTGTCATTGTTCGCGTAAGACACGTTTGTTGCCCCAGCATTATCCGATAAGCAACGCACTGTCCAAGCTAACCATGCTTGAAAGAATTTATTCATTTGGTCTCCTTAGACGTTCACTGTGTCCAAGAAGGCATCCGCGTCTTTCTCAAAATCTCCACTTTTCTTTAAAGCACCAGGACGGTTGCCTGATAGTGGAATATTTTGTCGTAAGTTTGATTTCTTTTCGTCCCGTTCTTGCTTGCCTTTGCCAGTTTTTAATCTTTCAACTGTAAGAGAATGGTTTATGTCCTTGAAATGATCTCTTATGGCATCCAAAGTCGTATTAGGGTTTTCATCCATAAATTTGTTTAAAGCCGGTTCAATATCTTTGTCAAAATCTAAAATACCATCTGCTTTAACAGTTTCTTTCATAGATTCATAAAGCTTATTAGACGTTTTTTCAGCCTCAATTGCTTTAAAATTATTGCTAAAAGGCTTAATATGTTTATTAAAAAAATCGTTAAGCTTTTCATCAATTCTTATATCCGAAATTTTAACAATATCAGAAACATTCGACTTGATGTTAACTCGATCTTCTTCGGACATATTATCAAGCTTAATCCCAAGCTTATCTATGGTAAACTGGACATCATCTTCCGGCTTTGTTTTTACCTCATGCCCTAATTCAACTAACTTTTTATCAATCGCCTCTTGCGTATATCCTTCAGACTTCATCGTCATTTTGATATAATCTGGCGAAGAACGGAACTTATTGAATTCATCCAACGACGCTTTATCCTCAGCGGATAAACTGCCTTCTTTCTTTAATTTATCGATTATCTCTCTTTGCTTCTGCCAAGCCGGATCAGCGTGATAGCCTTTCTGCTTGATATAAGCATCGATTGCCTTTTCATCATCGCCTAAGATTTCTTTAATCTTAGCGATACGTTCTTCCGGTGTTAAAGATTTATCACCTTCAACCTCTTTGACCATTTCCGTTTTTTCGACTTCGGCTGTCGTGGTCTTTTCGGTTTCACGTGAAACATCTTCTTGTTTGTCTTTGGGTGACGAATCCAATGTGGTTTCATCCACTTGATTTAATAGCTCATCAGCTATTGAATCAAAATCTTTAGCGTCTGTTTCTTGATTATTTTCGCCAACAACACCTTTATTGTTAAGAAAAAATAACCAATTAACTTTGTGTCTTTTATTCATCATTCATCCTTTTATTTAACCCCGCTAGATTGCGGAGAAAGTTCACTATTTTTTATCCATACATTTATTCGTTTAATCTCTAATCTGTATTTTAAATATTCTTCATTTAATGTTTTCCAAGATTTATTTTTATAGTCTCCATAAGGATAACGATATTTTAAATATTTGATAAGTTGCAGACGATTTCTCATAAAAAATACAATTATTATTTCATCCTTCGCGCAAAATCCATCATGCCTCCTTTAGGCACGACTAACTTTTGCATATCAATTTGCCTATAATGAGCGTCAATGACCTTCTCAGCCATTTTTAAAAATCCATAAGTAGCAATCTTGTCATGTAAAGCTGGAAAGTGAACCATCATAGGCTTTCCAACTTCCATGACAATCTTCATTTCTACAACAGGAATTTCATCCTTCTTTTCTTCTTCTAAACCTTGCATACAAATCTTGTCTCCCCTGCCTTTTGAACCGTCGCAATGACTTGATTGCGGGTATAAAGAATCTCAATAGCACGGTTATATACATCCTCTCCGCCATCTTGTAATATCTGCTCACGTGCTTCAGTTAAATAATCTGTATAAGAAACAACTTTATGCGTTAATTTATTAACAATTTTAGTTTCAACATTATTAGCTGATTCTTCATCATCTTTACGCGGTCTACCCATCATATTCTCCTCTTTGTTTTTTATGTTTAATCTTGCTTATTTTATCTTTTATCTTCTCACGGACGTTATGGTCTTTAACCGTGTCTAATGGATTTCGATAACCGGCTTTTTCCCACGTTCGCCAATTGTCAATCGTCTTTCCATCATCTCCTTTAAACGCCCTAGAGATACCGAAACTATCTCGAGTACCAGATACTGAAGGCAAACCAACGCCTCTAAGATGGCCACCACAACGACACAACATACTAAGATCTTCCTCAGGAGATTTCTTCCCGCATCTTTGACAAATAAACTCAATATCAATCACCTTACCCAACTCTAGCCTCCGCTTCTGCTTGCCGCATAGCGTTTTCTTCCGGCGTTATAATCTCACCACTTGCTGTTGGTACGCTCGGAACCATTGCCGGTTGATGATCAACAAACAATTTATCAGGATTCCACCCAAACTCTTTTGAAATGCGCTTAATCTCATCAACGTTAATATCTTTGCCTTGCTCAATAAGAATCTGCCGCATAGAAACTAACTGTGTCATGAATTCAAGCATTCTAGCAAGCTGTTGCGCTCTGTTAGGGTGCGCGGCTGACGCGATATCAATATCAATCTCAAAATCCCCCAAAGATTCAGTGTCTTCATCACTTCTAAGCTCATCTGTAAGAGGATTAGCAACAATTGACTGCATTGGATTATTTGGATCAGGTATTGATGTCGGCGTATACCATGCTTCTTTTGAAGTGCCTGTTATCTTTAAAAAAACTTTATCATCCCAAAAATTACATATTAAATCTTTTCCGGTATCTAACTCTTCTTTGATTAACTGTCTTAACCCTTCTTGAATATCAATTTGACGCGATTCGAACCCTTGCTCTTGAATCTTAAGCTCCTCAGCGAAATCTACATCAGGATTACCGGCTAACCTTGACTCTGAAACAGACCAAAGCTTTGATTTCTGCTCTTGGAATATGCCTAAAAGTTCTTTATTATCCATTGACGCATTCGTTGGCTGTAATTCAGTGACAGCACCTTGAGGATTTCCATCTACCGGCGCCATATCATTAATCTTCGTATTCATTAAAACTTCAAGGCCATCCTGCTTAACTTTATTTTTATCATAAAGACGTTTCGGGATATTCCGCTCAGCCACTTCCATCAGATGATTAACATACTCATTCATTTCATCCTGCATTTTTTTATTAATCTGAGCTATAGATCGAGAGTAAAGCTTTCCGTATTTATGAAGCGTTCCAATCTTCATATTAAAACCGTTGGTCTTATACGGCCGGTCAAACGTATCAATCTCACGCATATTATAATTCGGTGATATAATAATAGTGCGGTAAATATCACCTCTTAATCTAATCTGAAATTCGTATAACAGAACTTTACGGTTATGAATCTCAATACCATGCTTTGAATAACCAAACTTTTCATCTTCAACGTTAATCAAATCTTTAAAATCTGGATATTTGGCGTCAAACTCAGCCTTTGACATCCAAACCTTTTTAAGATTGTAACGTCTATCTCTAACTCGCTCTGCCCGCCAATCTAAAGGCACATCAAGAGGATCATACCGCCTTAAATATGTACCTTGAACAGTCGAAAAATTAGCTTCCATCTGTGGAGCCTGTTGTGCATAATTCTTTTCAGCATCTTCCGGCGTCACAATACTCCTTAACGCGCTAACGGCCTTATCAAACATACCTTTTGGTTTTTCTTGCTCCGGCGCTTGCATTTCTACAGGTGGACGATTATCATTAGGTATTTGGTCAACCTCAACAGCACAATATCCAGCATAAATCATATCGAATAAAGCTACTCTATTCTCAATTAAAGCTTCAGACTTACGAAAAAAATATCCTAACGCCGACTTCATCAAAGGCACTTTATCTTCCGCGCTCGGCTTCATCGCATCAATTAAAATATCAGGATTTTGATACATAATTTCAGAAATCAAAGCATTTGTATTCGGAAAATACTCACTGATAATCAAACTTTGTGTTTCAGCATTAACGTGTAAGTCGTCCGGACGGACGCTTTGAACACCTTCATAATAATTTACCAACAAAGGATAATTATTCTTTTTAATTAACTCAATTTTCTGGCGCTCAACGCAAGAGCTGGCTTCCTGTTGCCAAAACTTCGTTTCTATTAAACTTAATTTACCCTTTTGCATTAATCGCTTCCCATTCTTCAACTGTTTTCTTATTTTTTCTTAAATTACAAGTTAAATGTGCTACACCTAGATTATTATAATCATTATTCCCACCACGAATTAATGGCATCAAATGTTCCAAACTATCCTGCCCAAATTCAATTCTTTCAAAACATAAACAACAAGTTAATGTCCCATATTTTTTTATATTATCCTCATAAACCATTTGGATTATTTCTTTACTTAACCCACCTGCCAATTTATTTCTTAATCTTCTTCTAGCAGATTGAGCTAAACATAAATGCTTATTATCCAAACGCCATTCTTTACCTCTCGCAAGAATTCTATCTTTATTTTTTTCATAATAATTTGTTTTATAATATCTTTCTTGCTCTTGCTTTCTATGAGCCAACTTACCTTTTTCAGTTTGTCTATAAGCATTTTTATATAAATTCATCTTTTCTTTGTTCTCAGAATAATATTTCTTACGATATGCTAATTCTCTATCTTTATTTTTCAAATGCCATTCTTTAGATTGCAATCTTCTGTGCTCTCTATTGGCTTCTCGATATTTTTTTGCTGTTATAGGATTATATGAACTCATCGTCTTTCTTCCCGTCTACGCCGCAATTCATTCAGTTTATATTGAGGACTTACATGACTTAAATCTTGCTGATTGTTGAGCTCACTTGCTTGTGGTCTTGACATGATGAGATAGCGTAGTGCATCATTTGCATGATCATCCTTCCCCATCGGTTCATCCGGCTGATTGTTTTCTTTCTCCTGCGTTGGCCGTAACTTTTTCCACTTCCAATTTTCAACCTCTAGAATTATATTAACGCAATTCTTGAAGATTATTAATGTACCATTCTTAAATGCCTCGTTGACTCTGTTGATACCTGGAAGAAGCGAATTATCTGCCGGTTCAAATCGAATCCCGTAATCTTTATACTCATCAATGATTGAATGAAGTTCAACAATCCCGCTTTCATATCTTTTCTGTTGCGTCTTAGCCGAACACGAAGGATCAATAAGTCTACGTCTAACATTATCAACCACACGCTCATTGATCTTTTGAGCATGATAAGATACCGGCTTGCCACCTTCATAATGCTCATCATATATGTACGTCTTTCCGTCCCAATCATGCGCGGCCCACAATACTGCCGTCGGATTTGTAAAGCCATGATCGAGAGCGATAGTTTTCTCCCAGCCGTTTGGAATATAAAAAGGATCACAAACATTTTTCTCATGGCTGAACTCATCCCAGACGACGCCTTCCATATCAGCATCGGAGCCGTAGAGGTGACGTTCTTTAAGACGTTTAGGAAGTTTTTCAAGATTTGGTATATAATCCGGCGGGAGATTTGCGGCGTTATCGAAAGTGTTTGTGGTAAGAAGCGTTCCGACTTTCTGTTCATTAAATAATTTATAAATCCAATTATGCCCGTCATAGTTACACTCTAATCTTAACTGTCGTGTGCCTTCTTTGCGTCGAAGCCGTCCATTAACAAACCAGAAATCATCTTCCGTCTGCTCCTCGGCTTGCACCATCAAACACCCGCCGAGGTTTGTATTTTTAAGAGCGTTAATATCATCACCGTGTCGGAACATTAACACTGATTTATTTGGATATATTACATTTTTCTCACCATTAATCGGACGGCCTATATTACTTTCCCAATCGTGAAGCGTTGAATTCCCACTCCAAAAACATCTTCCATTACGACGAACATATACCAAATGATTTGGTTCAACTTCCACACAATAAATCTTACCAGAATAATCAATTTGTTTTATTCTATTTGACTCTATTCTAGCGTTTAAACTTTTACGATTATGCGATTCAATAATTAAATAATCAAGGCCTTTTGTTGTTGCCCAGTGATCTTCAATATATGTTTTTCTGCCAACATTATTACGTATGCTTATCGTCGCATATGTACCAGTTTTTAAAATTAATTCTTGTATATCATCAGCGAGCTTTTTGCTAACTGTATTATATCTATTCCCACCATTCTTTGTTTTATATCCATCACCTTTTCGATATGATTCTAAAAATATCCTTATTTGACGAGAAGATAAATTTTTAACATATTCAGGAATTCTTTTATTATGTGATCCTTTACCACATTCTTTTAATAAATGTTCAGCAATAGATCTACTACCAATAACAAACTTATCATTTGAATATAATTTGGATGGCAGCCCCATCCTTTTTAATAACTTTTCTATTTCTAAACATTTTTCTTGGTTAGCTTTTTTAGACTGACAAATTGAAACCCACCATGTTTTTTTATTTTTATGTCTATGACTATCACCCTCACTCACATACCAACCGAGAAACTCCAGCCAATCATCCATATTAAATTCATAATTTTTTGGCTGATTTTGTTTTGGATTTTCTATTCTGGCTATTATAAATATTTTATTTTTTTCTTTACCATCCCACTTAAAATCACGTTTAAAAAAGTAAACATTATGCTTTATGCTTTCCGCTTTTTCTAACCGCCAATTTGAATAAGATTTTTTGTTAAATTTATCTGATGTTTCTGTTTGTATATATAATTTATGATTAGGCGTTACACAAAAAGATGTGCTCTTACCATCATAAGCAAACATCTTGCCAACATAATCAGACACTATTATATTTTTTATATTATAATAATCGGCCGAATCATCATTATTTAAAGATAAAACTTTATCATTATAGTCAAGCGCATCAAAATATTTCCATCCATTTTTTGTTAGTATTTCAGTCTTATCGTCATAACAATCTCGAAGGTCAACCCATTCTTTACGAATAACTAAATATAAATTACCAGGATTCTCCGCGCATTCTTTATCAGCGGCGAGAAGACCGGCTAAACTTTTACCACAACCCCACGTTCCTTTAAGACAAACAAAATGATCTTTGCTATAAATAAATTTATCTTGTTTGTAGTTTAGATATTTTTCGTTCTTCCGCGGCTGATTCAGGATTCCGGTGGATGACATAGTGATTATGTGTTTCTGAATTATCTATTAAAGGCGTATCTTTCCAACCCATATTTTTCAAAGCAAATATATCGCCAGAACGTCCGTGTTTTCTTAAAGACAATTCATAAGCATGTTCAACTTTTAATTTTGCTATTTTAATAATTAAAGAAAAATTTTTATTTTCTTCATAGTTACAAAGTAATTGTCGCGATCCAATATGTAAAGCCAATCCTGTAATCGTGTGTTCTTCTTGTGGTGTTTCATTAAAATATTTATTAACAGCTTTTTGTAAAGCTTCAGAGTTTTTAAATTTAAATGGCCGGCCGCCTTTATTTTTTTTATTGTTACCTTTTTTTAGTGTCAAATAACTCATTCAACCACCATCCATAAGCTACGATTAGGGAACCGTCTAAAGATTTGAGTAAGAACATCAACATTAGAATTTCTTTTAATTTTAATTTTTAAATAATTCATTTGGATCAATCTTTGTAGTTAAATAATCTTCAAACTTTTGAACTTTCTTTGCCACCTTGTCTAATTCTTTAAACATCATATAAATGATTATTAAATTTGCGAACGATCCTAGCCATATCCAAAACATCATCGGTTTGTTTTTAATTCGATTATTTGTAAACGAAATAATCTGGCTGTACGCAAGGCTCCGGCTTTTTTTTCGTATGATTCACCAACTGCTATAATTTTACCGTTTCTTGACTTAATGTGGAACATCCACTCACCTCGCACATTTTCAAATAATTCAATTTTCATTTTATTTTATTTTTAATCGCGACCTTGCGGACATTCCCCCATAACTTCAAACCTTCGATCGCGTTTAATACGCCGTCATCAATGAAATCCTCGATCTCCTGTTGATATCCCACAACTTCACTAAGCGTACTGAAATTAAATACTCCATAAATTTTTAATTTATTTTTTCTGATAACACGATATAAATATATATGGTTGGGTTCAATATGAGATGATAAAAGATCGTCGAGAAATATGTTTTTTAATTCTTTCCGCTGGAATCCGATCATCAACAATCCTTTATGTTTGATATGGTGTATATATAATAATTTATATAGGTTTGTCAATATGTTTTTAAACTTTTTTATTTTAAAAATTTCTCTTGAATTTAGAAATGAATGTGGTATTGTAAAAAAGTAACCTGGAAGAGAAATGAAAAATCAACCAAAAAAAGTTAAGAAGTTAATGCTAATGTTAAGCCCCCGCGCTCTTCCAGGAGTAGTAGTTTATTCTACAGCGGGGGCTCCTGTTTAATGGTGACAGTTCGTGACAGTTTTATGACACTTTTTAAAAGAACGGTCACTTCATAAGTTGTTATTTTATATAATCTTATATTATTTAGTGACAGTTATGACAGTAATATATAAACATAATGTATATAAAAATACCCAATATATAGGGAAATAGTTGTTTTGAAAAAAACGGTCACTACGGTTCTATATATATTAATATTATAGTAAAAGCATTAAAATGACAGAAAAAACAAGTAGTTTTGTCTTCAACCCTGTAAAAGTGGCGGAAAAGATGCTAAAAACGGGGGATTTTCTATGCGTAGACGGCAGATTTTTCCTCTATAAAAGGGGCCTGTTTTTTTACTTTTCACACATAGAAATTTACAGAAAAATCAAAGAATTTATGGGTACTAAGTATAGAGAAAGGTATGGCCGGGAAGTGATTCACTGTATGGAATTAGAAAGATTAAAAAGATTTGAGGATATAAATTCCCATAAAAATATGCTTAATTTAAAAGACGGGATGTTTGATTTGGATAACATGATTTTATTTCCTCATGATCCGAAATATTTATCAACCATCCAACTGGATTTAATATACAATAAAGATGCAAAATGTGATTTATGGGAAAAAACGTTAAATGAAATATTTTTAGATGTTCATTGGAAAATAGAATGCTTGCAGGAATATATGGGTTATTGTTTAACCACGGATAATAGCTATCAATTGGCCCTTTTAAATGTTGGACAAGGCGCGAACGGGAAGTCTTTAATTTATAGGGTGTTTGAAGCAATTTTAGGTCAATACAATATTTCATCCGTACCAATGGCAAAACTTAAAGATCAGCATTATTTAGCTGAACTTTTCGGGAAACTGGTTAACATCAGTCTTGAAAGCGAGGCTATTGAAGAACTAAGCGACGCGAATTTTAAGGCCATTGTCAGTGGTGACAGGATAACGGCGGATGAGAAATATAAAAAACCATTTAGCTTTTACCCTTTTTGTAAACTTATATTCTCAATGAATACCTTGCCTTTTGTGAATGATAAAACAGAGGCTTTTTACCGTAGAATTTTAATACTAAATTATGAAAAACAGTTTAAAACCGGAGAACAAAATAGGAATCTTTACAAAGAATTATTAGAAGAAATACCAGGGATATTTAATTGGATGGTTGAAGGGCTTGAAAGATTAAGAAAACGCGGTTCTTTCAATATCCCAGATGGAATGCAGAAATTGATTGATGAATATAAAAAAGACAACAATCCAACGCTTTCCTTTATTGAAGAAAATCTGGATCGCGGGAAAAACACAACGGTGTCGAAAAAGGATGTTTACAATAAGTATGTGCTTTGGTGTAAAGAAAATGGATATAAAACCTCATCCGATAAAAGTCTTGGGAAAAACATAAGAACGTTTTTCAACGGCACCGTTGTTGATGGAAGAAATAATATCAGAAGGGAGTGGGTAAATTTACAATGGAAAGCGGAAAACGTCGATTGGGACGATTAAGTTTATCTATTTTTGAAATCATTGACGCCTTCCCAGAAGAAGAAAAAACCGTTGATCGTGAAATCAACCGGATAAATCAGGAGTTGGCACCCTGGCTTGATCACATTAAAGATATTAAAGAGGATTATATTGATGATTTTGAACGGTTCTTCTTTATTGAGGTTATTAAGATTTATATGCCGAAAGACAAAAAAGAACATCTTGAAATGCTGTATAAAATAAAAAAATTGTATAAATCAATAAGATTAAAAAAGTTTACTTTAAAAGATTTAAAAATTAATGAAGTTAAAGAAATAAGGATCGAAACACTTTATGCTTTTAATAAAATTAAAAAAACATCAAATCGAATAACTTGTTGTTGCCCTTTCCATGAAGACAAAACACCGAGTTTTATTATAAATAAAAATAATACATTCAAATGTTTTTCATGTCAGGCTTACGGTGATTCGATTGATTTTATAATGAAACTGAATAGCTTAAATTTTATTGAAGCGGTTAAGTTTTTAACTGGAAAGGGATAATATGACAGAAAGAGAATGGCATGCTTGGTATAAATTAGCAGACGAAGCCGTTGGATCATGGCATAGATATGTTGACGCGGTTGAAAATATTGGAACCGCCCTTGAATCAATAGCGGAAGCTTTAGAAAATCAGAAAGTTAAAGAAGCACTAAAACCAAAGGGATCAGCACACAATACTCCGTTATAGTAAAAAACAACAAGTGGAGTGGGAAGAATGAATCCTTTATTAAACAAAGAAATACTGGCCAACACAACATGTATTAATATCCAGGATGTCGCGGACTTTTATTATTTTGGTTCAGATAAAGAAGTTTTTTGGCACAAAGATTTTATTACATGTGTACCACCGTGGAATTTTACGTCAGTTGATTGGAGAATGCCCGATCATTCGTATTCAAAAGATTGTGGGTTAACCATAAATAAAGGTGATCGATTGGACATTAATCATTTTATTATAAACATGAGAATAAAGGATAATAAGAAAATACCTTTTGATTATATGAAATATGTCAACCCGACATCAACCATGCCTTTTGAAAATTCTTTAGGTTTATTAAAAGAAAATAGTGATGGATATAAACTTGGTTGGGTTATTTCAATCCAAACTAATATAAATAATTTAAGAATATCCAATAGAGAATATTTTTTAAATAAAGATGGAAAAATCTTGTTATTAGATAATGAAAATAATAAATTTTTTTCTCCAGCGATAGTTATGTGTAAAGAAAAAACTCAAGAAAATGCTGAATCATTTGCTCAAGAAACATTAGAACTAGAAAAAGTTTGTTTACTTGCTCTCAATTTTCTAAATTGTAAAAATGTAAAAATAAACGAAAACCCAATTTCAAGACAAGTTAAAAGACAACATGAAAGAAAAGGTGAGCCGGTTTATAAAACATACACTTTAGAAATAAAAGCAATGCGGGAAATTTTAAAGCATTCAATTAATGAAAATAAAACTGATATAAAAAAAGCATTACATCTTTGCCGCGGACATTTCAAAACTTATACAAAAGAAAATCCATTATTAGGAAAATTTACCGGCACCTATTGGTGGGATATGCACGCAAGAGGAGATTCAACATATGGAAAGGTTGATAAAGATTATAAAATAATTAAATAATGTTCATTAATTGAACATTGATGATGATATGAAAGGTACAAATGAAACCAAATAAAAAAGCAATTTCAGAAGTCATGTCATATTTAGGAAGTATGAATACGCCGGCGCAGATTTCAGCTCGACGGGAAAATATGCGGAAAGCGCGGGAAACACGATGGAAAAATAAATTGAAAAAAGATGTTGACAGACAAACATTTGTATGTAATACTTAAGACAGGATAAAGGAGAAAACAAATGATTAAGCGATTAGTTTTAGAGTTGGACGAAGAAACACATCAAAAGATAAAGGAACGTGCGTTAAAAGAAAACAAATCAATGAGGGAAATACTTTTAGATTTAGTTACTAAATGGTTAAAGAAACAATAAATGATAGTTAATTCTAGAGAATATAATGAAATTCAGTATAGAAAAAATAGAAAATTTAATGTTGAGAGAACAAGAATTTGGAGATTAAAAAACAAAAATAAAGTTATTAAATATAGAAAAAAATATAGAAAGATAAAAAAACACATAGTTAATGCCCATCAAGCTGTTCACAGAGCAAAAAAATCAGGCTTATTACATAAGCCAGCAAAATGTGAAAGCTGTAACTCTGTAGGCTATATAGAAGCACACCACAATGATTATAAAAAAGTTTTAGAAGTAATCTGGTTATGCAGAACATGTCATAAACTAAAACACAAAACCCAAACCAAAGAAAGCGTGCGAAATGAAAGACCAAACCAAAATCTACGAAGTCAAAGGCAATCCAGAACTACCAA
>ERZ1292642.504-Hain-H14-01um-R1-504-length-22347-cov-5_pt1 | contig 22347 bp, 38 predicted proteins | sample MGYA00564403_ERZ1292642 | MGnify/ENA primary metagenome ERZ1292642 (study PRJEB36523, sample SAMEA6512643) | groundwater metagenome | collected 2019-01-09 | study: AquaDiva: Metagenomics assemblies of 32 groundwater samples
AATCCGCTTCTGCTTGCCGTAAACGTCTTCAATGCCAGAGGTAAGACTTTCTTTGCCGGTATCGTAAACTTTATTAAGCTGCCCGACGAGGCCAAGGATTCTGTCCTCTGGAGTCTGGGTAGTCTGTCCGGCCGGGGGACTCTTTTGGGCGACATACGAATCCACCATTGCGCCAAGAGTGGCCGGCGTCACCCTGCGAAGAGTGAAGTCTGTTGCGTAGGTGGGTGAATAACTTTCGTTGACGAAGCCACCAACCTCCGCCTCTGTTGGAAGCTGCCCCGTCTTCTCATAAACGCGGTCAACGTAGGCATTAATGAGGGAATTGACGGAATCGTCCCTGTCTCGCCGCCTCGAAACAGATGGATAACCCCGATTCTCCTGCTGACCAAGCCCTTCCGCAGCAGAATCGAGCGTAGCGTAGAACTCGTTATGCGGGAAAGTCTTATTTAATCTGCTTTTAAAATCTGCACCTGTTTCTGCCATAATTATCTCCTAATGGTCACGCACGACGCGTTGACCGCGTAAATCTCCTGGTTCACTCTAAACATAAATTTGACGTAAGTATGCGAACTTACAATTATCACCTGACCGTCCTGTAGCTCCCCTAAAATTGGTGTAGAATTTCGTACAATAAATTGTACGGGTTGAGCCTGTTCGTAGAGATTGCTGAATTCATCGTCGATCTTGTCCTCATTCTCGTAATCGGAATGCACTGGCGTCATGGCCATTAAGCCAATGCAGCAAAGTAGCAAAAATGCTACCTTTCTCATGTTGCACAATATCAGGATAAATTGCCTCATTTGTTCGATAAAACCTGCGTAGGCTCCCAAATGACAAATATTTCGTGGAGCCGCATCTTCTGGTCGAGATCACTTTCCGTGAATGTAAGATCCAGGGTCTTGCCCTTATTGCGGACGCCCTCGACGATACGATTAAACAGGCCGGTACCGCTTACGGAGAATGTGCTATTTGTGACGGACCCGCCATTAATAGAGGTGCCGACAGTGAGAACTCCGCCAGTATTCTTCTCACCATGAACGAGATACTTCATGATTTCCTTATCAAAGAAAGTGCTACCGAATGTAAGCGAAGGTGTCTTATAGATAGAGCTAATAGCTCGCCCATCGAAATTGGTTCCATAGTCCAGCCTGTAAACAATGCCGGTGGAGCAAGAGCCGCCGTAGAAGACATCTCCAGACTTAGCGAAAGCGCACATATCCATACCATCTATTGGCATCCAGGCGTCTGGCACCTTATTGGTGATCCTTGATTTCACATAGATTTGGCGCTTGGAAGTGTCTCCGATGGTGGAAACTGAAAGCCAGTAACGATTCTTCCAATCTATGCCGATGGCCCTAGCAATAGCTCCGACACCCTGTACATGGTCTATTGTCACGTTATCAATGGTGTTGAAAGTTGGGATGTCATTCCCAGATCGCGTTCCGGTCATGGTGGCGGCCCATTGGATGTAGTTGTTTATAAGCGGTGCACTTAACGTCACTCCGGCATTTGTTGGCTCCCACGTCTTCGTTGTGATATTGACTGCGCTGGTTGAGGTTCTGGTGAAAAAGTTAATGGTTCCGCCATTGGTCTCCCTAAGAGAATCAAAGATTCCCCAGCTTGTGACAGAAGCCAATGTTGAAACTTCAGACATGAACTGAGCGTTGATCCCTGGAACAAGAAAAATAGTTGCGTTGGCCGCGTCTGTGGCCGCATAAACGTCCAGGACGCACATATTGTCGCCATCAGTAACGGTGGCAATGTTGATTTCGAATTTGCCCGTATTCAATTGAGTGCCGTCAAACATTAAAAAGTCGTCACGGTTCCAACTGAGCGACACCTTGGAAAAGCTTGTCGTAAGATTGTTCGACGCAAATCCGGCGGAAACCTGGTTCCTCGTTACGGAATTTCGGATCATGGCATACCACTGGTTTCCAGTACAGGTTCCGTTATGCCTCATCCATAAGGTTACGGTACGTGGCTGGACGAAGAAGGTGCTATTGACTGTGAATGTCGGAGTCATCACTCCGTAGTCGGTCTGGACTGTCGTTGAGGAGTTAATTTGAAGGAAGCTACCGGCCGGGGCGACAGCCGAGATATTGTTTATGCTTACGCTGCTTCCATTTTGGGTTAGAATCCCGTCGGCAGTGGCCGTGCTGCCAAAGAATTGCCCCTTAGCAAAATCGGCCTGGCTCTCCCATGTGTTTGACAGGATATTTGATTGCGACTTAACAAAAGTATCTACGTCCGGCGTGATTAAATCGCTGATTCGCTCCGCGTTTGAATAGATGCCATCGGGGCCAACGGAGTTGAAGTTTTGGTCCAAGATAACAATGCTCTCGTCCGAGGCTATGCCGACGCCAGACTCTTCCTTAACTGCCCTATAATTTGAGGGGTCATCGCCAGTGATGGTGTAGATGGATTTCTCTTTACCAGCACGAAGTCTGCCGTCATAAACAAACAAAGACGTTCCATTGGTTCCGTCCCCGCGACCAGCGTAAACAGCGTTAATGGCTGGCCATGCCCGCGAATCATCCGGGGCGATAACAACGCTGTCCGTTGTAATGACCGACGTAAAATAAAGGTCGGATGCCGCCCCTGGGATGCCGAACCCCCACACGCGGTCATCATAATACTCGCCATATTTGAACTTGGGCACATTAGGAGTCCCGCCAGTCCCATTGAGGATAGTTTTGGTCGTATGATCCCACGTAATAGGAAAATCGACGCCATTAACCCCCCACATCTTGTTTCGCACCTGAAACCATGTGAGGAGAGCACCAGAATTTGAATTGGAGCTAACGAATGTCCAGCTTGCAAAGTCCCTAGTTTCTAGGGTAACGCTTGAGTCAGTGACAAGAAAATAAACGGTGCCATCTTCTAAATTGTAGGGGAAGACGCCCGTAATCTTGTTTAGAACACGAGAGCTTCCCAAGACCGTGTAACCATTGACGGTTTCCGCAATCCCCTCATCAATAAAGACATTCCTTATAAAAGGAGAATAGTTGTTGGCGATCTTCTGGGCTGGATAAAGAGTGTTTAGGCCGCCCGAGAAGTCGTTAATAGTTTCCTGCTGAGCCCGTTCGGGAAGATTTGCCCCGAATAGGCCGGAAACAGAGCCAAGAATACCGATCAGGAGTAGGAAGCGTTTCACAGGTTTCTTAAAGTCCCATATTCATCATCTGGTTCAATGGCAGATCCCCAATGGAAGCCGGGGCTTTCAGATTCTTTTACAATCATGGTCTCCAATTTCTTGGCGTCGCGGACCACCTGGTCTTTAACTGCCAAGCCCTGCTCCTTATTATTAAGTTTGCCCATATAACAGAGATGGATGGCGAAGCGGGCTACGTGGTCATGGTAGAGGGCCGGGAGGTCGAGAGAGCTTCCGTCGGCGGTTAAGGCGGCCGGCTGATAAACATAACTCAGATAGACTTTCTTGCCAGTGGCGGACTCGGCAGCATACGGCCGCGGGTGGAGTAAAAGGTTTGCGCCATCTCTTATAAGGAAGGCTGGGCGTCCTTGGCTTGAGCTGGAGGTGTCCAGCCAGGCTGGAGAGATTTCGGCCAACTCTTCTTCCGGGATAACACGCATGGGGCGAATGTCGCCATTAATGGACGGGTCCCCAAAGTATGCCTTCGTGGGAATGATAAGATCTGAGGCAACCGTAGCGATAGCGTAGGTCGCGGTGTCTACGGTCACCTGGAATGAGGTTCTTTTCAATGGCTTCTTCACCAAGGCGCCCAGATACCTCACGCCCTGATCTATAAAACCATTAAGCTCCGAGTCCGAGAAGTCGGACGTGCTGGCGTCGGGCTGGCTTATCGCCTGCCGAACGATGGTCCTGGTGTCTAGGAGCGTAGCCATGACTTAGGCCGCCACTTCCTCTAATTCTTTAAGGCTCTTTTTAATAACCTTGCGGTCAGCATCTTCCAGATTCTTTTCCAGCTCCTTATATTTCACCTGAGCGCGGGCGTGGAGCGTGGAAATGGACGCCTTGGTGGTCTGGGCTTCGGCCCGAGCTTCCGCAACAATGGCGTCTGCGGCTTCTACCGCCTTACGAATCTTCTCTTCCGCTTCCAAGTTCTGGCGGCTCAATTCCATGTTGCGCTCCTGGAGCTGCGAATGCTGGGTCTCCAGCGTCCTGTAATTGAGTAAATCCTGCTGCATCATCGGCATGAGGCGCCCGAGCACTTCTGTTAATTTCTTTAGTTCTTGATCTAACGGCTTGTTCATGATTTCTCCTTTTTTTAAGTGATATCTATTTGACGATCCGTGATCTTGCCATTCTGGCGGCTTCCGCAGACGTAATCTTTGCCGATTACGGTGTCGGGCAACATTACGCGCTTGTCCAGCTCTCGAAGGCGAGCCCTGGAGACATTTTTCATGGTGTGCAGAGATGTAGTCTCCTTAAGAACTGGAAAGCCGAAAGGCTTCTCCTGCTCGCAGAAGCGGCATACATTGGTCGTGCAGGAGTCGTAAAACTCCTGCATACATTTGACGCATCTATTCTTTATGCCCATATCATCTCTCCCTAGAAATTGTGGCGGGAGAGGTGCTGGATCACCAGACATCTCTCCCGGCCGCTTTTGCTGATTTAGTCCAAACCGCCTTCCTGATAAAACAGGACGGTGATAAGGTTGTAAACTGACGCACTCGCTTTCCAGATCAACCCCTTCGAGAATCGAATGGGTTGGCGGAGTCCAGTAGGGCCAGATATAATCGTCGAGCCAGTCACATTGTAGTTCCCACCGCCGGTATTGTAGAACCGGCCGATGCGAGTAGATGCGGTAGCTAGATCCGTAGAGGTTGAATCAAACACCTCAACGAAATCGACGTTAAAAAAATGCCCAGTTGAAAACACCACGTCCGTTACGACGCCACTGCCCGCAAAACTCGCACTTTTAATGCAAGCCGTGACAGCATCCGAAGTAAAGGCACCGGTGGAAACGTAGTACCCGCCGTAATCAGCCGTTGCAAGAGCTTGCGGACCGCCGCGCATGGTCCCAACTTGGGGACCATCTTTGGCATTTGCAAGGCTCCAGGCAGACAGCATAACCACGGCAGTTGCCACAAACATTTTTAACATCTTCATGTTGGTGAAAACCTCCTTATAGTTAAGCTGCGCTGTTAATTACGACGAAATGGTCCGAACGAATTACGTTCTGACCGTACAAGCTCTGAGCAAGAATCATCTGCCCAGCGATACCACTTCCAACCGTGCTCGCTCTATCAATATCAACATTCTTCTGCCACGCGACCGCAATTGCGGACTTGTGGAGAAGAAGGTTTTTCTTGACCGCAGGGGTGCCGGTCTCGACGATGTTGGTGGAGAGATACACAGGCGAACCAAGCAAGTTGAAGACGAAGCCGGTCGTCAGGACGTTTTTGCTCTGTCCAGACTGGTCGGCAGCGGTCAACTGAAGCTCGTTCAGCAAGCCATTGTAATAGGCCGTCGGATGCAAGCACCACGACAGCTCTTCTAACGGAATGTTGGTTGACGCAAGCCGCAACATGGCCTCTTGGGCCAGGGTTTTGTCGAATGCGGCAGGGGAGCTAGTGCTACCGATAGAATTTCCAGCGCCAACGCTCGAATGGAGCGCGGCAATCTGGGCATCGTATCTGGCAGCAAAGGCAGCGCCCGCGGCAGACGGGAACTTGGAATCAGGAGTCCAGAAAGATTGCGCGGCTGCGCGATCCAGGATTCTGATAGCAATTTGTTCCCACTGGTTTAAGGACACGTCAGAGGTCGTCGGAGTATAGTTCTGAGGGGTGAAGCTTCCATCTGCGCCCACAGTGCCAACGGTGTAGCGCTGGTCAATGGTCACATGGATAACGTCGCCCTTCTTACTCGCAATGCCGGATTTATTCGACACGCGGTTCATGATTACACCCTTAGCGTAACGGGCGTCCTCAATCTTCTCGTCCCACAACTCTTTTACGGTTGCGTTTAATGCTGTATTATCAAAGTCATTAGCCACTTTTGTTTACCTCAAAAGTAACTTCAAATTATTCTCTATTTCTTAGTTACAAGCCTTTCTAACTCGCCCAATACCTGCCTTCTGCGTTCCATGAATTTCTCATCGAAGCGCAGAGACGGTTCTGCTTCTAGCTGTGCACTGAGCTTGTTTTTTTCAGCCATAAGATCCTGCTCGGTAACGGTTCGCTTGTCGCCCATGCCTGGATTGCCGCTGCCATTTCCGCCCATGAGGGCCTTTTTCAAGACCGTAGGGTTCGATGGCCGGGTTTCGCCAAGTTTCTGCAAGGCGATTTCCACCGCCAAGTCAGGATTAACTTTGGAGAATTCATTCAGGCCGGATTCGACAAGAAACTCCCTAATGCGAGCTGCGCGTTCGGGGTCCTTTCGGATTCGTTCTTGCAGGGATTCTTTTGAGTCTGGGCTTGTTTTTGGGAATAATTTTTCCAACGCCTCTTGATTTTTCCGTTCGCCTTCTTCGGCCTGCTTGCTTTCCTTCCAGCCATAAACCTCTTGCTTGAGAGCGGCGATCTCATTTCTGAGTGCGGCTTCTCGCGCCTGTTCTCTGGCGAGCAAGATGCGTTTATGTTCCGGCGAAAAGTGTTGCGGATCGAAGTCGGGAACTTCAGGCAGGCCAGGTTCTTCTTTTTTTAACGAAGCCTTTTCATTCAGTGTTTGCTGAAGACGAGCTACAGTTTCCTTAAGCTCTCGGATTGATTGTCGTTCTCGGTAATAATCCGATGGTCTTGGTCTTGGCGCTGCCGGTACTTGAGGCTGGTTGCTACTGGCTTCGACCTGGCCAGGGGCAGCCGATTGAGACTCAGGAGCCGCTTGCGCGGGTTGCTGGGTCTCCGTCGAGACGGGTTCAGTCGTCTCACTCGGGGCTGCGGGAGTGGTAATTGTTTCGGTTGGTTCCATTGTGTCTCCTTAGTTAAGCTTTTGCGGCCTCGCACTCTTTGAGCGCGGAATCTGTGTTTGGAGCCACTACGTTAAAAGTGTGATTGTCATAGGTCTTGCGAGCCCCGTTCTTAACTTCAATAATGTCATCCCAGGTATATTCATAGGGGCCAATGTGGCCGAGTTTGATTGCGGTATCGCACCAGACGGAGTAGCCGAGCTTGCGGGCCTTCTCACAGAAATACCAATCCTCTGAAATGTCCTCCCAAACTCCGTCAATGACCATCTTTTCATGTTGGAAAAACGGGTAATACTTGGCGCTCCCATGGGTGCAAAGAGGAGCAACCTTCTCGTTGATAAACTTCTTTAAGACTTCTCGACGTATAACCATGCAGCCGGTGGAGATTGAGCGCATTTCATGAATCTTGCCATTCACTCCAAATTCTATTTTCTCTGTGCCTAGCGGCCGCACGGCAAACCCTGGCTTCACCTTGGACTTGGTAACGTAGGCCGCGCCTACGATTGGCAAGTTAAGCTGGTGCGCTTCCTGGAGGAGCTTAGTTGCATCGAAAGGAGAGATCACCACGTCATCGTCGATAAACATTAGGAGATCGTCTTCCGTCTTCTCTAAAAAATAAGTAGCTGCGCGTGAGCGAGAGCGTGAGATAAGAGCGTCGCCATCTAGGATGCGAACCGTTATCTTGGGGTCTGGGCAGGCGCCTAATGCCCAAAGGCGCTCCCATACCTCGGCCTTAATGTCGCGGTGAGCGCAGACGGCAACGGTGGCTGCGAAGCTACTCATTTTAAGAGGTTCGCCACCGCAAGCTTTTTCTCGTTTAATTCAGCCAACTTTCCTTCATATTCGGCATAAAGCTTGCCGTAATTATCGCGGGCCTGCTCCATGTCTGCGCGAACACTCTCCGCCTGGAAGAGCTTGGTTTTAAGTTCGGCCCTCATGGCGGTAATCTGATCTTCTTTGGTGCGGAGCTCGGCCATGGCGCTGTCAATCTTGCTACGAGCTTCGCGCTCTAATGTACCGATAGAGGCCATGACGACGGAGCGCTTATTCTCCAGCTCGGAAACCTCCGCGGCCAATTCGCTCTTTTTCGCTTGCAACATCTCCAGATTGCCTTCGGTGATTGAGATTCTTGACTCGATGGTCTTTAAATCGGAAAGGCACTCCTTTGCGACTTCGGCTAATTTCTTAATGGACTCCATGTGTTCCTCCTGTTACGGCAATCTGTTAAAATCTTCCTGCAACTTCGCTTTCAAATTGTTGTATCTAACAATTAGGTTTTGCTTGTCTGCGTTTGTAATTGTGTAGGTTTCCGTTGAACCGGCAATCTCAACTATCCAATTATTCTCTTTGGCGTTTTTAAGCTCATTTGCGAAATAAAGCAGGCGCGCGGCGCTGGCATGAATATCTTGCGAGACGTTATAAATATCAACAATATCATTGACGCCAACTGCGGAAGCAACCGTTACCGCAAGGGCAAGGACAATAGTTAATGCGTATTTTTTCATCTCATCTTCTCCTAGCTAGGGCTTCCCAACGGCAATACAAGAAAATCCTTTAGTATTAATTACGTCTGCGTTGTAAACCTCAAAACTTGCAGGAAGATTTGCCAGAGCCTTTGGGCGAACTGAAGTTCCGGCGGTATTTATATTTTCAACTTCGGAGCACATGACCCACAGAATTGAACTTAGCCCTAAATCTGCGGCTACGACTGTTAGTGAAATGTTTGCCGCGACGGAGCCAGTTGTTAAACGAATTACCGTACCGTCAAAGGCAGATGCATTAACAGAAAATGTTGATTTTATTAAGGCCGATCCCATGACTGTGTAAGTTGAGACAGAAATGCCGCCGCCCGCACCAGTTCCGGCAGAATCCGTGACAACCAAGTAGTTACCAATGGTTGTCGAGGCTCTTCGTACTTCCATTATCCTGGCCGTGCCGCTTGTAATAATCAGGGACGCGCCATTATTATTTCCACTTTCTATTCGTAGATTGGCACCAGTCCTTGTTCCGGTGCCAATACTAACCCCGCCTTCTCGATGAACTAGAAAACCAGTTGTCCCCACAGACAGCCCTGCGCCTGCGCCACGGATGGTTCCAGATCCGCCGATAACGGCAAGGGCATCACCATTGACAGTATTTCCTCCAACCACTAGACTTCTTCCTGCCGTAGTCGCATAAAAATTACCAGCACTATCAAACGAAAACCTGGCCGTATCATTAACTCTTATGTGCAATGATGTGTTCCCAACGGAGCCAACAAATGAATCTCCTACGCCATCAACACCAAGCTGTGCGGAGGCAGCACCATTTCGGAACAAGATTCTGCCGGTTGCATTAAGGACATCGCCGGCTGAGAAAGCGGCGACTATTCTGGTTAAATTTGGCATGGCTCGTCCATTTAACCCAACTGCAAGCGGGATTCCATAAGACACAGTTGACTGGATTAAAACGCTGACGCTCGAAACAACCACAGAAGATGGCCACACCTCAAAAAGATTCTGAGTGTTTGTAGAAATTAACATCAGCCTGCCACCGCCGCCTGCGGGGCCATTGATATGTAAAAGCGCCTGCGGAACCGTGGTGGCAAATGCAATTGAGCCACTATTGGCATAGAATCCAGTAGAGTTTATGACGGAACCAATATCCGCCAAGTTATATGGACCGGTGGCTGGACTTTGAAGCGATGGGGCCGATCCGCCGCCACACCCAACGCAGCCACCATCGGCAGTAATCGGACCAATAAACGTAGTCGAGGCCACAAACGTCTGCGAGCCTGTCCACGTATTCGTCGAGCGAGTGATTGCCTTGGGATCAGGAGTCAATTTAATTCCAGCCCCCGTCGCGCCAGCTACGCTCGGCAAAAATAAGATCGCAAGTAACCATCGTTTCACGTTAGAATGCTATAGCCACGTAAGTTGTTGCCCCGCCGCTAATAAAGCCAATCGTCGAGGAATTAGAGGCAATGGGATAGGGCAATGACATGTCGAACTGGAACGACTGCCCGTCGGATATCGGAAAAGCATCAGCTTCCAGGTCGGCTGTATTAAATCTAAAGGTAATATCGCCGCCCTTTGGCATGATGATGAAAGACTTGACCGGCACGTCGAAGGAGATAGTGGTTCCGGGATAAGCGGTTGCCGTAAACGCCTTCGTTAAACCTGCGCGGCCAGTGCTTTGGAATGTCGGCATTCTTTAGTCGGGAAACTCAATCTTCGAGCCGCGGTCGCCGTCCCATGGAAGGCCAGGGCAGATGCCGACGCGAAGCCCCTTAGAGTTGGGCAAGCAGCGGAACCAATAAGTTACCTGGGCGTTGCCAACCTTGCTAATAAAGGTGTAGCTCGTATTTTTCATCTCAAACATAGGGATGAAGACCGGAGAGTTATTAAAGGAAGCCCAGTTTGTCACCACCAGGGTTTGCGTGGCGATTTCTGCGGTAAATACGGGAGTCGTTGAGCGATAGAACGCTACGTAGCTATTCGGCGCCGGAGACGAAATGGTTATTCCCACGAATTGAATCGGAGAGGAGGAAAACATAATGGTTCCAGCGGTGGCAACGTCGGTATAGGAGCTAATGGGAATATAGTTCCAATCAACAGGCGAGGCCGCATGAGCTCCGCCGCCTAACGAGAGAAGTCCCAGAATTGCGAGCAATGTCTTTTTCATGTTAGCCCCCAATCATTCCGGCGAGTCCGCCTTCGGTCGCAGGGGCAGCCTGCGGTTCCTCGCCATCTAGGACCATCTTAAGATCCTCTAAATCTGCTTTCAAAACGGCCAGGGTCTCGGGAGTAGCGGACGTTGGATTCTGGAGAAAGCCATCCACCATCGCAATTACTCCGTCAATGCCCTGAGCTTCGGGTACTGCTTCACTCTCCGGCGTCATCGTCGGTTGTTCCATCATTTTGAGTCTCCTTATCTTTCCTGATTCGATCTATTAGTTCCGACTGCGTAATTAGCTTCTCGGGAAGCCCGATGGCTAAATCAATGCCGGTTAGTATTGAAAAATCATTGCTGCAAATATCGCGCTTCACGCGACTCTGCGCGTGAGACTTCCCCATCTCCTCAATCCATTTGCGAAGCGAAGAGAAATATCCCTGGAGAGACTGCCAAGAAAAATTGTCGGACTCCCGGCCACAGGCACTACAGGTGAATTTTCCAGCGATAAGTTGGCGAAGATGCAATATCCCCTCGGAATCCTTGTCCTCGATATTGAAAACGGGCAGATTGTTTCGCTTATTTGTGTCGATCTTCAAGCACTAGCCTCCAATTGCGGTTGATTAGCTCCTAACGGCGACGTGGGGATCGGGCCAATTGGCGTATCTTGCATGTTCACTCCGCCTCCGGCGCCAGCCATCTCGCCAGCGACCTCATTAGGCGGCTGCTGGCCCTGGGTGGGCATGGCTCCCGATTTAATGGCACGGTTTATCATTGTCGCCATCTGATCCGCCATTGGAACAGGCTCGCGCAAGAGGCGAGGGTTCATTCCTAAGCGGCGGAACAATTCTTCAAAAATGTGTGGGATTGCGTTGATGGATGCAGGCACATCGTTGCGGATTGACGTGCAAATTTGGAGAGTTTCGAGAAGTTTCTGAATTCCCTCTGGACGGAAGTCCTTGTCGGTGACAATTTTTACCTTGAAACCAACATTAATGGGAAGGCGGTCTTTATTGACTAATATGGGCTTTTTCGTGCCCGTAAGACCAACCCAAATGGGTTCATCGAGGTAATTAAGATTATTTAGGTGGCTTATTTCGAGATGTTCTCTAACAAGCGCCTCACCTATAATCTCGGCATGTACAGACGCAGCCCGGATAGCCTCCGTCTGAGACAAGCCAGCCTCGGTGGCCGAAATCCCTTTGCTATATTGGGCCTGGAGGTTAGTCTGGGCGCCAATAATGTTGCGGAAATCTTCGCGCCTGAGATTTATCATCTCCAGGGCAACCTTAAAAGCGTTGGGATCGGGAGTGAGGGGCGCCAGTTGGTTGATATCCTCCAACTCAATGGTTTTTAATGGCTCCCACACCATCTGCTTTTCGGTGTAACCCGAATACTTCCCGATCTTAAACATCATTAAGGTGAAAGCGGTGAGTAAGTCGTTCGTCAAGGACTCATTAATGTCCATTTCGCGCTGGAGCTTGCGGCCGATTTGAAAAATACCGTAGCCCAAAGGCTCGTCCTCGAAGTCCTTATAAGTGCTATTAAGGAAGCGAGTGCGCCAATCGCCATATTGGGTGAGGTGGAGCTTGCACACGTCCTGCCCGTCCAGGATGCCGCAAGACCAGTCCACGAATTTGGGGTCAATATCGGGACCAAGGGAGGCGGCAAGTGCCTCAATGACAGGATTTACCTCTAGGCGGCCGTGATAATTGATTGACTCAAACATCGCTGTGTCCATTTCGGTGTAGCCGGCGCGTGAACGGCTCTCTTTAATGCGATTGTAGAGCCCGGTAAAGGAAGCCGGAACTCCAGAGGCGAAATCTCGAATATGGTTTTCAACTTTCCCTTTGTCCCAATATTCGGTGTCGAGCGAAGCGATATTTCGGAGCATCCATTTAGAGAGAAAGTCAATGGTGAAGACATAATCCGAATCGCGAATGTCGGAGACCGCGGTGTCAAAGCCAACTCGCGTCATGGGGCGGAATTGCAAGTCGGTGTACTCGATATATTTGCGGCCATTACCGAAAGGACGAGACGTTAAGGGCTGCTCGACGATAACGGTACCGACATTCGCCAGGGAGCGTAAAATGCGGAGAAGCTTGCGCTTTGTCTGGGCTATTTTCTGCTGCTCGTTAAGGACGCCTTCGGTCGCGTAGATATCCTCTTCGGAGACTTCCATGCCCAATGGATTTAGGCCCATCTTGAGCGCTTCGAAATAGGGATCTGCGGCGGTCAACATTCGCTGCCAAACGGTAGCTAAGGTTTCAGCTCCGCGGTGGGTTTCGCCGCTCTTGCTATTAAAGAGCTGCTTGGGGCGCTGATTGGTTTTGGCTGATGGCCTAATGCGCCAAGAGTCGGTGCCTCGGAAATATGCCTGGAAGAACTTTTCCATCCTGCGCTCCCAGGTGGACACCTTGTCCATGACCTCGCTGCGGATTTTATCGAGCTGATCTGCGGGTTGCTCGGACAGAACGAATGGACGAGGGGTGATTACGTTAAAATTAAATGCCATGGGGCTCCTTAATAATCATTGAGCTGCGCCCGTATGCTCGATGCGTATTCCATTTCGCGCTTAGGGAAAAGCGTGGTGTCATTTACGTTGTAAATTTGCTTGGGCTTAAAAGGTTCCTCGGGAATGCTCTTGTCTGGGAGGACGCCATTAAAGACTAGATCGTGGAGACGGACTAAGAGATAGCGGAGGGCGTCGGTTGCATCATCTTTTAGGGTGTCGCCCCATTGCAAATTGCGTAATTCAAGAATCAAATTTTTGCAACGCGGATTTATGCGGATCATGTCTTTAAGAAGCATCATTTTCACAATGTCTGTTCCGCGCCCACCCTTATTATCCGCACCGCGACGGTCGCCATCTACGCACCCAAGCCCGCACCTTAGAAACTCATCCTTAACGCTTCGCCCTGTCACCTGATCTCTCCTGTTGGCCGAAGGATCTATGACGGACCACTCAATATTCATGTTTATTGATTTTTCTAAAACTACCTTACACACCTGTTCAATTATCAGGCCACTTTTACAGAACTCATCGGTGATAAAAACTTTTCCAGCAATCTTATCTACCTTCGCCCAGAGACAAACCGTAGGATGCAAAATTCCCCAATCCAAGGCTCTATACGTCGGTAAACCTTCTCTTGGCTCGACATAGGTTGAGACATGCTTTTCATATTTGAATTCCGAATATTTTTGGCCAGCAAAATCACTTTCAATGGCGAGATATTCAAGGTTCCAGGTGTCGTCAGGTGTGTCGTCTTTTAATTTTTGAATTTGCTCTTTCGGAATTGTGGTATTATCAAGAATCGTGTAATGGAAAGCTGCCCAGTCAGGATCGCCGGCGTCCATTTTCTTTTTTGCTTCTTCCCAAAATGCGGAGAACCAATTTTTTCCAGAAGGATTCGGACTGCTTATGAAATCTGCCGTGCCCTGGCCCTGAGTTTCATTTCCAAGCAGCTGGCCACGAAGAATTGATGGCCATAAATGCTCTTTAATGAATGCGGCCTCGTCGAGCGTTATGTGGTCTATTTTAGGACCGCGCAAAGAATCTTCATTGTCTGCGCCGAGAAGCTGGAAACGACAGCCATTCCATAATTCAAGAAAAAGATCGGTCTCAATTTTTCGCCGTATCATCTGTGGCGGCAGCATTCTAAGAAGATCGAACCACGCAATTTGCTTCGCCATTCTGTAGAAAGGTGCGATATACCAGACCACGCCGTTTGGAAGTTTTCCAGCTTTTTGGAGTGCGCGGAAAATTGCCAATTTTGACTTTCCGAAGCGCTTCCCGGCTCGGATTATATTGAAAGTTTTAGCGTTGTCGTGGATAAATTGCTGATTGGGGTGGAGCTTAATTGCGAGTGGAATACTAAGCGACATGAAGCGCCTCCAATCTTTTCACCCATTTTGGGCGCACGTACTTTTCTGCAATTTCTTTCCACTCGCTATAGCTAAAGTAATTTGATTTTAGGGAATTGCACAAATAACACGCTTGGCAGATATTTTCCAAACTATATGGGAGCCGCGAATCTTTTCTGTCCACCGAAAAAACAAACGGACGGCCATAGTAATTAAAATCGAAAGTCATGTCCGGCACACCGCAATACTCACAAATTCTTTTTTGCTGGAAGTACCAACGAATAAACTCATCCCTCGTAATCATGAGCGGAATCCCGCGCTTACGCGCCCCGCCCTTAATGGAATGCCACGCATTTATCTCTGGCACGCGGGCACGCAACTCTCTCCGCCTAGCGGAAATCTCAACCTTGCGCCGATGATACCTCTCATTATTTTTGGCTCTCATTTTTTCGGGATCTTTCCAGTAATACTCTCTCTCCCACCTGCGCCTATGCTCCGTCTGCAATTAAAATTCCTCCATAAAAATCTATGTGGGCTCCGCGGGAAAGGAGCAAGCCCTCGGGCAAGAGCCGCTAAAACCGCTTCGCCCACAATTAAAAAGGACCCGCCCAAAATGGGCCAAGGTCCTGAAAATTAAAAATCCGATCTGTGCGACTAAAATCTAGCTAAACTACTTTTATCTCCGAAGGAACTGTGAGATCAGCCGAATCTTGTTCGTTGCGAATGGCTTCTGCCACAATGCAGGCCGCCCAGATCATTGCTCGCTGATCCATATTCCCCGGCGTACAGGCAAGCTGCTCGAAAGCCTTCCAGTGACGCATAAAGAGACTCTTCGCCTCAGCCATTCGTGATCACCTTCGCCAATATCGTGCCATCGTCATAAACTTTGCGGATTCGGTAAAAGTAGTAGGTCAGCCGCGACCTTTCGATCCTGAGCCAGCCGCCCACTTTTTGCCCGAAATATTTAATCAGCACTTAGGTCTTTTGGGCCTCACTCGGCTCGCTCCTTAACTCTTTCGGCACTTCTCCATTCTTTTGCTCCAAGAGCCAGATTCTTCTTTGGAGATACCATGCCGCCTTCTTTAAATCTTGAATCTCCTCACCCTTATGCGGCGCACGCGTTACGTACTTAATGACGTTTCCGAGGTGATAGCCAATGTTTTGGTCCTCGATAAAGGCGATGACCTCTATCTTGCCGGCATTGTAGTGCTTAGGTTTTTTAACCGGATCATGGTCAGTGCCCATTTATGTCCCTTTTAAATTGTGCCCAATTAGAAGCCGGTCGTATTGGGACGCAGTGCTTATATATTACCCTGTAAGCCCACAGGAAACCGGCTGCTGCGTAGCGGATTATTCCCGCCCTTCAAGTAAAAAATCGGGACAGGCAGGGGCGATTCGCGTGACCCTCTTTATTCATATTGTGATTGATGGTCGGAATTAGAAGCCCCTCCCTGATATCCCAAAAATTTGTTTCCTGCTTTGTCATAAAATGTTCCATTCGGGCAACTCATAATCTGGTGCGTTTTGAGCGCCGGATTTAAATATGATCCCGTGCAGATGGGGCAAGGGTTCATGCGGTCAGTGGTCACGCCTGCCCCGTACTTTGGGTAAAGTTTATTTGAGTGTTGTGCATGACAGTGGGGCCAGTTTCGGCATACCAGCCACGCGCCTTGCCGAATTCTTTCCAGACGGCTACTTGCGTCTGGGTGGGCTGCATAGCCCCCTGCATGGCATCAACGCCCCATGCTTCCCAGCGCTTCTGGTCCATCCAGTTGACCTTTCCTTCCGATATAAACTTATCCGCAATGTAGCGGGCAATGTGCGGCTTCCGCAGCCAGCGATGGACGGCCTTAATGCCAAAGCGCCTTGGAGAACCATGGGCGGTGTAGATCGCATTTAGGGTACGAACGGCCTCGGCCTCGTTATTTGTGCGGAGATAGGCGTCAACGCAAATCTGCTCGGTCTTGGAAAGAAAGAAAGTGGTGCCAGTTTTATATTCGTATTGCGCGTAACGGATTAAAGAGGGCTTAATATAGTCCGCTGGAGCCATGGAAATGTCTTTTTTCACCAAAGGAGCCAAATTAGGTCGCATTTCGACCGCATTTGACCGCATTTCGACTTTAGGTGCCATTTGGGGTAATGGTTCGATCTGGGGCGAGATCGTTGAAGCCTGCCCCATAGGCGAACCGCTGGCAGTATCGGAAATTTCTGTCATTTGTAGTTCGGTCATTGCTCTCGTATCAGGCATAATCCAGAAACATCGCTTCAAATTGCTCTAGCATAGGCATAAAATTCGAATCTGAAGCCTCCGGCAACGTCCATGCCATCAAAGTGCTCAGGTCAGGCGCCAACGAGATCAACGCTCCTGTGCATATTCTTCATAATGAAGTCCATATTGCGTAATTTCTGGTAGCACCAGACGCAAATGTCGTACCAAGTGACCATTTGTTCGGCATCTACACCGTAGCCGCAATCGTTACACTTGGGCACTTGGCACCTCTTTGAACTTGCCGCTAAAATAGAACTCCAACATCTCTCGGCAGCCTTCGCAAAGATCGCCGGTAACTGGAACAGCATTATGAAATATGCCCGGAGCTATTTGCACTGGCGTTCTGGACCAAACCTGGAATCCAGAGCCCTCTTTCTCTCCGACGAGCTTATTGCACCTATCGCAATGAGTAATGACTTGGATCATCGGACTTCCAAGAACTCGAAGATAGCGGCCTTGTCTTCGTCTATCTTGCGGCATTCAAAGACGAGGCATTTAAGGTGCGAGGGATTATCGGGCAAGCCCTCCGTGTCTCCAGCCATAACGGCAGCGGGCTCTAGGAGAGGGATGATGTGGCGCTCGCCAATGGCGGGGCGGCCTTCGACATTCTTCCAGCCATCCATGAAGGCGAGTTTGAAGAGGGCTTTCATATGTCCAAAAGAAAAACGACGCATCCAAGGACAAACAGGGCAAGCGGAATCCCAATGCCGCCGAAATAGCCAATCATTCCCAAGGAAATGAGCTTCAACAGGCCAGCATATTCGCCACCGGGTATCTGCGCGAACATCCAGCTACGAATTGGCCCCCAACATCCCCAGGCAACGGCCGCACTTAGAAGAAAGCAGGGAGCGGAAAGAATGAGCTTGGCGATTAAAGAGTTGGTCATTTGCCGAGTTGCGTCTCCAGATACACGCGGAGCTGATCGCAGATGGTGGGGCAGTCTTGGTATTCGATTATCTTAGTTAGCTCTTTGGCGACTTCGCGCTTGGCGGATGCCGCGGTAGCACAGCCCTGGAAGAAAAAGAGTCCGCATATAAGGCCAAGGAAGCCAAGTGTGGCGGCGAAGTAATTGTTATCTTGATCGGTCCATGTCATTGGTTAAGACCACCCTTTCGAGAAAATGTACGGCTGCTGCCTCCTGGAGACAGCGGAACGGAATTTCGGAGTCGTGCCTGAATGTGACCAATTCGATTTTAGATCCATGGCTGGAGCTCTCCCGGTATGGGGTGGCACCCCTCCTGTTCGTTGGCCGGCCTATTAGTTTCCATCTCATGGCTTGCGCCTCTCATAACCAGGAAGAGCGGGAAGCTTGCCCAAATAACTGCCCAAATGAAGGGGAAGATAAGGCAATTATCGACGGTAAATTTAGATATAGCATTTAACTATTAGTTATAGGTACGTTGGTTTTTGGTGTATCTTCTAACATAGGAAGCAATTTTTCTATGATAAATTCTTTACAATACTTCCACGCCTCAATCCGCATACAAATGCCTTGACCTTGCTTCGGATACCAATTTCCGGGCCTTCCTTGAACCCATAGACGCATATCTATGACCTCATGTTCTCCGAATAGCTTTTTACAGAGCCTTATTACTGAGTTATCACCTAACCTAACTTCAGCCTGATCTAAGTCAACGGCTTTAATCCATGGATGCTTAGATTTTTTAGCTCTCATATTTAATTTAAATATTTAACCTTAAACAGTTGTTGTTAGTTGTTGTTGTTTCTTCTGTTGTTGTTAGCTGTTAGCTTTAACCAATAGAGCCGCTTTTCTTTTTCTCTGGGAAGGTGTTTGAAACCTAAAAACACCTTAACGGCGGCTGTTTTATGGGGAGCTTGGATGCGGGCCTTGGCTCTCACGGCCGGGATTATTCTCTTCCCTTGATCGGGGCAGGTAGTGTAAGCGGCTCACAAAACGGCCTGTACTCCCCTCTGCTATTAATTATAATCCCCATTCCTTAAATAGATAGTCTTCCCCCATTGCCAAGCATTGACAAGTTAGCCCGACGGTAAAAAATAAATAAAATAACCTCTTGACAAGATTATAACAATCTGTTATATTTATGGGGTAGCAGATAAGAGATAGGAAGAGGAGATAAAAATCATGGTACCTATGAGAGAAATGGAAATTGTTGGCTATATGAAGCCAAAACACGGGAGTTTCGGATACTGTATTACCTGCTCAAAATGTGCTACCAGAAATGATACCGGCGAAATAAACCTAACAGCAATTTACAGGATCAATATTGAACCTTATCGTCAAACCTGCTCAACCTGTGGCGCTGTTTTGGTTGCCGGCGCCGATGGGTGGTGCGAATTGTACGATAAGGAAGACGTTTATGCGGAGGTGAAATAACCATGCCAATGACAAGAGTTGAGCAAATGTCTCAAAGCGGAGGGCTTGACGGGTATCATAATTTTATGGGAGATGATTCCTCTTATAAGGATTGGTACTTAGCCCCTATTGGCCAATCGAGAGATTCAAGCTGCCTTGAACAGTCTAACTTTGCTATTGGCCTTAAAATGCTAGGCGGCGGAAGTGATACTGTTATGGTTGGCCATTATGGCCATTGGGCTTGTGGTTGGGTTGAACAGGTTTATGTTAAGCCTGGTTCAAAAGCCGCCGAAATAGCATTGAAAATCGAAAAAGACTTAGCGGATTATCCCGTCTTAGATGAACAGGATTATTCTGATAGGCAAGTTGAAAGTCATTATTCATGGTGCGAAAAAGAAAACCATGATAATTGTGATTATGGGGATGAATAACCATGCTTATTGAAAAAAATCATGCATGCATCAATATATCCGAAACCATTGACGGCCACTTATTTACGCGCCGATATATCGGATATACGCGCAAGGAAGCTGTTAGGGAATTTAAAATAGAGCGCCGCGAAGCTGCTAATCCTTATAAAGGAAGGTAACCAAAAATGCGAAAACAATCCCAAGTATTACTTGCACTCTCAATAGAGTTTAATTCCCTTAAATCCGAACTATTCGGCCATGATTTATTCGTTGTAATGGACGAATCATTACCGTCCGTCAAGCGCTATACCGAACTATCGCGCCTCTTTTGCGCTGGCGATATGACGGTATTGGAACGCGAAATGGAAAAGGCGGCATAATATGAAAATCAAAGCAATTCCACGGTATTATTTCGGCTACTTGCAAGGCTTTAAAGTGTGGCTTGACGGAGTTAAATATCCGAGAAAACGCGGTTATTTCTATACGGCCATGAAGCAAGAGGCGGCGATTAAAGACGCGCAAAATGATGCAAGAGGAGGGAAATAAATCATGAAAACAAAAGTGCGGAAGCAGGAAACCATAAGCATAAAAGACAAGTATAATCTCGATAATAGCTATTCCCTGGTATATGTAGACTACCGCGATAGCATTGAGGACTTTAAAATACTTGAACAAATGGTTCAAGATGGCAATACTCAAGCCCTCTATGAAAATAATGATACCTGGATATCGGATAATCAATTCGATTCGGCAAGTGAGGTTATTAAGGAATTGAAGGCGAACCATCCTGATATGAGCGATGAGGATGAGGAAGATATTCAATCCTATATCTATGATCATGATGATAGCACTCCAGAAGCGGACTTGATGCGCAATACGCCGTCGGAATATTTTTACTATTCTCTCGGCTTAGACGATAACGGGATGGAGTTAGAGGGCGGGGATCCTGATAAAATCAGAATAGATGCCATTATCAAGCGCCTAGGCATAGATGATGCGGCCATGCGGAAAGTGGCGGAGGACGTTATCCTTGAATCTGGATACGGCGGGCAATGGGTTATTCTCTTTGAAGATCATATCGAGGATATGCTTGACGACGGTAACGTCATTGAGTTTGGGCCGAAAGTGGAACTATGCTTAATGAATCGCGGCAATGGAAGCGGATATAGCGTAGCTCTAGGCCGCACGTTAACCTTTAAGTTTGATCGTAGCAACCTTCATTGTGACCGCGGCGCCCCCGGTTATAATTTTACCAATGAAGTTTGCGGCATGACGAAAGGCTTTATGGATGGAGCTACAATTAAAACTCTGCCTAAAAATGCGCTCAAGAGTACTATCCCCTCTTTAAAAAGTATTAAGGAGGAGCGCGGATTGAAGCGAGAGGCCGAGCTGGAAGAAAAATGGAATAAAACCAAGGTATGCACTCCCGGCGATATGAAATGGGACCGCCATCCCAAGGATAAGCAGGAATATATCAATAATTATCCTTGCGGGAATAAATGCCATGCTTGCGGGACGTTCTGGATAGACTAACCCCGAAACCGTCCGGGCCTTATACAAGGAAAGCGCCCGGCGGTCTATCGCTTAAAGCGATACTGAGGAGAGGGTAAAATAATAATGCGAAAGAGGATGGTAACTTATATGAATAACCGAGAAGGCATGACGTTAGAGTTTAAATGGACCGTAAGCCGTGGCCGCGACACCTACGGGTACAATATCTGCTCATTATTCGTGGACGGCGTTAAGCGCGCCGCTTGCAATGGCGGGGGATATGACATGGAGGGGACGAGCTTGGGGAATTGGATGCAAAAGGAATTTAAGGAGGAGCTTTTAGCATTGCGCCCGGAGGATATGCCGAAACAGTCTCATTGGGAGAGGGCGGAGAAACCTGGACGCTATTGTGCGGAGTGCATCACTAACGACGCAATAGACGGCAAAGAAGAAACAAAACTTCCTAACGATGCCGAAACCTGCCCAAAGTGCGGCGGCGAAACGCGCATTGACCACAATGAAGGCAAAACCGTTGACCAAGGCCGTTACTTTTACGGCCTATCCTTCCATAATCCCAATTATGATCCCGGCAAGGCCGTTGTCGGCAAGGATTGTACTGATAGGACGTTAGGAGCCGGGGCCGAGGGCAAAACCGTTGCCGAGGCAGAGAAGGCCGGGGAATCTTTTGGCTTGGAAAGATATCAAGCCTTCTATTCCGCGTCGTCCAAGCATCCCACAAAAGAGCACGTTATCCCGCTTATCGACGGAGCTTGCGGCAAGTCTTCTGTTCAAGCCATCCTCCGGGCCGTCGGTTATGAGCTTGAATATATCCCCACTAGAAGCAAAAACAATTCAATCTATAAACTCCGGGCACTGTCCCGGCAGGAGGCATAACCCATGACAAAATCCGAAAGAAAGCTAATGGCCCAAGCCCTCGAATACGTCCATGGCTATATCTATGACATGGACAACGGGCATAATGCCTGGTACGGAGATCCAAAAGGCAAAAAGTGGGCGCGACGGAAAGCGGTTGCGCTTGTAAATAAAATAAGGGAGATAATCTAAAGAAAATGCAAATTACAAAAACGTGGCTATCAAAAAATAACGCCTGTCAAGAGGCTTGCGACTGGATTGTTACCCAAGAGGACAAGGGTGCGGCCTCGTTAATTCGGGCCGCTGTTTCAAGCAATCATTTTGCTTGGGCCAACTGGGGAATTGTTAGGCTTATGAATAGAAAACAAAAAATGGCCCATGCAATCTTCGCAGCGGAGCAAGTCTTGGATATTTTCGAGAAGAAATATCCAGAAGACAAGCGGCCAAGGAAAGCGATTGATGCTGCAAGGAAATGCTTGGAAGCGGATACGGCAAGCAATAGGAAGGCCGCCGACGCCGCCGCCGCCGCCTACGCCGCCGCCGCCGCCGCCTACGCCGCCGCCG
>ERZ1292642.508-Hain-H14-01um-R1-508-length-22147-cov-12_pt1 | contig 22147 bp, 46 predicted proteins | sample MGYA00564403_ERZ1292642 | MGnify/ENA primary metagenome ERZ1292642 (study PRJEB36523, sample SAMEA6512643) | groundwater metagenome | collected 2019-01-09 | study: AquaDiva: Metagenomics assemblies of 32 groundwater samples
TACAGAAATTTCAAGAACAACAAACCCCTCAACAAAGTTTAGATAAGGATATTGTATCCGGTTTTTCGCCTTTAAACGCAACAATAATTGGAGGGATGGAAAGATTGACAGTATTGGAAGATTTTCACAATCAGGAATTGGAATTGTTAAATGATAAATTTAATGAGGCATATAATATAGAGCTTTTTAGTATGAACAGAAGTTCAACATTACAATCAATACAAGCACAAAAATCTCTTGCAATTAAACAGGTAGATGCTAAACAATCTATTGCAATGGATAAAATGAAATATACTGTTGGGCTGCAAATGTTGGGTGGGGCATTGTCTGCAACAGCATCGGTTATTGATACAGAAGGTAGAAAGAATTTTGAACTTGCCAAGGCTTTAAATATAGCGGCTATAATCATCAATACAGCAGCAGCTGTAATGTCTGCTCTTGCGGTGCCTCCTTATCCTGTAGGCGTAGCATTAGCAATTGCCACAGGCGTTATGGGCGCAGCTCAATTAGCAATTGTAGCAGGTCAACAATATAAAAGCGGTGGCGGTGGTATTGCCGCTGCCACAGCGCCTTCCGGCGGCGGCTCATTTTCAGGGCCTGCAACCACCGGTAATGTTTTGAATAGTGATTTTGCCTTTGAAAAGGAAAAAGCATTGGCAACGCAAAACATAACCATAAATGTTTACAATCCTATGAGCGGCAAGGTAAGTGATGAATTAGCAGACGCTATAATAACAGCTATAAACGATGCGCCCAACAGGAATGTTACAATAAACGCACAGGCGGTGAACTGATATGCAGGGAGCGGTATTAAAATTTTACTGGGACAGTATTTTAGATGATGTAGGCTCAAGCTTTTCTGTAACCTCCACATCCACAGGTGATTATGCCTTAACAAGCATGACAAATTGGATGGAGGTAAACAGGTGGAAGGCATCATCATCTGCTACACAGAACTTTATCTATGAAGGGGCAACAACCAAAGAGGCTGATTATTTCGCAATAGCAGGGCATAACCTTAACACAGCAGGTGCGACTATAACCCTGCAAGCATCATCGTCAACGGCATTTGCAGGCGAGCAATCAACCATATTCATAGAAGCCCCTGGTAACGACAGGTCTTTTTTGAAAGAGTTTACAAGTCCCGGGCAGGGCATCAAGGCGTGGAAAATAATATTATCCGGTCAAACTACCGCTTGTTATATTTCAGTCTGCGCCCTCGGGACGCGGACAGAGCTTGATTATATCAACCCATCGTTTGATCCTTACGCTCAGGAAATCAAAGCTAATACAAACATGAGCTATGGCGGTTATGTTACCGGGACTCATGTAAAATATACTGAAAGACAGGTTAATATTCTCTTATCAAATAAGACAACCTCAATCTATAATAAAGTAAAGACATGGTGGGAGACACACCAACTTAAAAACTTTTTTATGACATGGGATATAACAAACGATTCAACAAATATATGGCTTATGCGAGGGGATGAAAGATTTAACAATCCAATATCGGTTGACCAATATAGAAATATAAATTTAAATCTTATAGGGAGGAAAGAATAAATGGCTAATTTACCCACAGTTGGCGGCAGTAACAATACTTGGGGGACGGAGTTAAATGCTTATTTACAAGTTGAACACAACACCGACGGCACACATAATGCCGCGAAGGTTCTTATGATGGCTGGGAACCAAACAGCATCAGGCAATAAAGTATTTAATGGTGGAATTACTACGGAAATAAGCAACACCTTTACTTTATATAAAGCACTCACAAGGTCATGGATTTTCACTTTCACAAGCACAGACACTGCTGTTGGCGGTGTTAATACTATGGCATTAACCACAGACGGAGTAGGTTCAGCTCTAAAATTATATTTTCCTGATACTGCTGGCGGAATGAGGTTATGGTTGTGGGAGCCTGGAAGAGCAGTGCCTAACCTCCCTCATACAGGAATACCTCCTGCTCTTGCAGTATGGGGGGATTTGTTGATTGGTGATATTATATGTATTGAATCAAATCCAATGACATTATTCATGCGTCAAAACACAGGATTGCCATCTACAGCGACAACACAGTTCTTCTCGGCAAGAGCAATTAATAATGATACTGATGGGGGGGCTGGCATTACCATGGCTCCTGATGATGGAGTTGGCGCTGAATCTGGTAAACTTAGGTTAATTGCATATGGCAAGGGTGGCACAGGAGAATATAATAGCATTGTATTATCAACACGTAGCGGTGTCGGCACACTCGCAGACCGAGTTCTCATCAACTTAGGAATGAGAGTCGGTGCTCCAACAGGTGGTGATAAGGGAATGGGGACTATTAACATATCAGCAGATATATATAAAAACAATGCAGCCTATACTAATCCTGATTATGTTTTGGAAAAATGGGCAACTGGTAAAATTGAAAAATATATAAATAATGAGGGTGCTAAAACATACGATGGTATTATGTCTATTGATGAAGTGCGTAATTATGCCCAATTACATCATAGATTGCCAAGAATAGACGATAAACCTAAAGGTATGTTTGATAGAACAGATATACTATTGGAAAAAATTGAGGAACTATATATATATATATTCCAATTAAAAGATGAGATTGAAAAATTAAAAGGTAAAAATGATTGACCATATAGCAGTTGCATAAAAAAAGGAGGATGTATGGATGGAACTTTGAAACAATTATTAGAGCTGATACTTACATTGCAAATAGAGTTGAATAAGTTACAGCGGGAGAATGATGAATTAAAAAAAAGGGTTTAAAATAAACTAATATGGCAATAATAATTAACGATAATTTTGTAGCAGAACTTAAAAAAAATACCAATATTCCTAATTGTGTAATTGAGGTATCTCTTGATAGTGGTATTGTTTATTGGGGATATCATACCATGATAGCTAATCCGGAAATAAAACCTATATTAAAGACTGTTTCTAATCTGCAAAATAAAATAGACCCCAACAAAGGCTATACAACAAGAGGTCAAATAACACTTACCATTTCAGGCAGGGATAATTTTAAAACCTTAATTCAAAATAATTATTTAAAAAACAGAAGGGTAAAGAGGAAGGAAGGATTTATTATCAATTCAGCTAATACTTCTCTTTATGGTTCTGGCTATTATGGTTCTGGTCTTTATGGTGGAGAAGTATTTCCTTATTCTAATTATATCACTACTTTTACAGGCAAAATCATAGACTGGTCAAGAAATGGCGATGAGCTTACTATTGTTGTTGCAGACGACCTTGCAGTGGATGCAGCTAAAAACATACCAGTTGAGAATGCTACAAAGACGCAATATTATGATTTCCGCAATACACACCCTGTCAATATAATGACCACTATGCTGCAATCAACAGCCATGCTTGGCATATCAACCTCTTTTATAGACTCCACTGCCTTTACAAACGAGAGGGATGTATGGCTGCAAGGATGGGTGTTTGATAGAATAATTACAGAACCGCTGGCTGCTAATCAATATCTGAATGAATTACAGATTGAAACAAACAGCTTTATAGTCCACGATGGGGATAAAATAAGCTATAAGGTTTTTGCGCCACCTGTCCCTGGGCAAACAATAGAAAAATACAATGACAATGACAATATGTTATTGGACTCTATGTCTATTGAATCGGGCTATAAAGACAATTTCTATAACAGGGTTGCAATATATTATGATTATGACGAGTCCAATGAAGATAATGACATAAATTATGAAAGCCTGCATATAGCTACAGATGCCGCCTCGCAAAGCACGGCGCAGTGGTCAGAAATTAAAACAAAAATAATAAAAAGTAACTGGTTAAGAAGTAGAACTTACACAGAGCCTGTTAATATAACAGGTTGTATAATTTATCATTGCAGTTTCAATAATGTGATTATAGCAGGTTCTACCCTCGCCCAACCCGGCACCATTACTTATAATGCAGCAGCCCAGACCCTTACTTGGAAGCCTCCATCATCTTCAGCGGCAGGGGCGGCAGTTGTGGTGTCTAAAAATGGGAAGTATCAATTGTTCGGAATTGATGAAACAAAAAACATAAGGGTTATTGTAACATCATCAAGTTTGCCGGTAGGTAATCAATCCGATGATATAAATGTTACAAACCTAAATACAAATACACTTGTAGGCCAACTTGCTCAAAAAATATTAAACAGATATAGAAACCCAGTTACAACTATAAAATTTGATTTAGATATAAATAATGTCGCTTGGAATAGCCAGTTTATTAAGCCTACCGACTTAAAAGACATAACAACAGATGAGGCTTTTGAATTTAACGAATCATCATGGTCAAATAAAAGAGTAATGCTAACAAGCATCAAGCCTGATTTTGAAAAAAACAAAATACAATGCGAGGCCATAGAAACCCAACTGTTTAAACGATATGGTTTTATTGCCCCTGCGGGGTTACCTGATTATCCAACAGCGTCAACAACACAAAGGGACTATGCCTTTGTTGGTAATAGCAGCAATCAGGTTAATGTAGGAACGGAAAACGGATATATAATCTGGTAATAATTATGGAGGTATAATATATGGCATTCTTGACGACTTGGACTACTATAACATCAGCCCAGACAGATGCAGACAGCCCGCTTGATGTAACCTTAATGGAAAGTATAAGGCAAGACCTTATACATCTATACGAATGGATAGGCCAGGGATATACCCCATCCACTGCCCATAACCACGATGGTCTAAATAGTGTAAGTGTAGTTTTAGCTGACGGGATTGTTAATTCCAGTAAATTAGCTACAGATGCTGTTACGAATGTTAAAATCTCAAATGCTGCTGTTACCTCTAATAAAATAGCAAATAGTGCAATTACATCCACACTAATCGGCGCAACAGCCGTTGAATTAGGCCATTTAAAAATTACGGTAGGCAGTTACAATACAGTTTCTGTTGAAACAGTTTACATTGATATTGCTCAATATTCTCATTTGCCATCCTTGAATAGGACAGGTGGCGCCGGGACTGCCAGTTTTATTTGTCAGTCTGACTCAGCGCCTAACGCCACAGTCCGCAGGATACAAATAACAAATTCCGGCGACTCTTTTCCAACGATCTATCGTTGGGATTATCATTCTTCATAAAATTTTAAGGAGGTAGAAAAATGTTTATTGAATTAACACATGATATTGATGGTAATATTGGTAGCTGCTACTGTTCAGATAGTCTGCCCACCAAAACAGGAGAACCTTTGATATGTATAAAATCTTTACCTGCCGGTAAAGAGCATGTCCGGTTAATTATAGATACGCTTATAGCAATGGAGATAAATCAGAATAGCGGTATCAAGGCTATCATAAACGCTCAAGGCAATCCTGAAATAGTAGATATAGACAGAACTACTTATATCAAGGATAATTTTATAGTAGATATGAGCCAAATTATCCAAAAACCTAACGATATAATTTTATCCGATAAATTGACACTAAGAAGACTTAAAAGAAAGGTATAGAAAAATCTCTTTACTTTCACTATTTTTTATGTTTCCATGCCCTGAAAAAGGAGGTATAAATGGATTTTGAAGACAACTATAATTGCCGTGTTCTTAACTTTATCTCTAATGCTCAACACGGCAATAGCAGAAGCAAAAACATCCAACAATCAACTGATAATAACATACAGCAAGCTTTACATAGGGAAGCATCCGCAATGGCCGAAAATAATGGAGGCTATATTTATGGTAGAAAGCGCAAATGGTAAATATAAGATAGGCCGTCTTGACCTCAGCTATGGTATCGGCCAGCTTAAACTATCAACTGCAAGAGATATGGCCAAGATGCTCAATATTACCCTTCCTAAAGATGATGCCCAACTCAAACAACTTCTTATCAAAAACGATAAACTGAACATCCAACTTTCAACCGCATATTTCGGCTGGTTATTCCATCAATTCAATGATTTGGACTTATCAATTATTTCATATAATTCAGGGATAGGAAATGTCATAAACAAACTAAAAAAAGGTGAGCAATTGCCAGTAGAATACTTGAATAAGGTGAAAAAGAAATATCGGGGATTCTATGACAACTGAACACAGACGGACAGGGTTGACAGACGATGAGCTTGATATTATTGCAAACAAACTATCTGAAAAGATGATAGGTGTTAAACCTTGTGTTGTGTTTACGCCTGCCGAACATCAAGAGATTAGAAATATTCTATCAACTAAAAAAAGAGCTGTAACATTAACCTTATCCGTTGCAGGTTTAATCCTTTTATGGTCTTTTAAAGGTGCTATCGCTTGGATAATAAGTCATCTATCATGGCAGAAATAATGGGAAAGAAATTACAACCCACCAGAATACAAATTATCAAAATGTCTTTAGCTATTAGAGATGCCTATTTTGAATTTGACCAAGAGGACTGGTGTGAGATGGCGGAAGGCAGCAGATGCGGAAAATGTAAAGGGTGTATTATGTATAAAAATTTATTTACAGTATATAAAATAGCTGAAAAGTTTTTACCAAAAAAGGATAGAGGAGGATGACAAACAACCATCTTTATAATTTCGTTTTCTGGCTTATTCACGCATCACCGGACTGTAAATATAAATATAGACATAAGATTTGTGAAACAGTAAAAAGGCTTGGTAAGCAAAAAGTGCTTGACGAACTTGCAAAACAAGGGCAAGATACTATGGGATTGCCGGAAGCGGTGATAATGAGTAGGACGATTAGAGATATAGAATGTTAGAAGATTAACTATATGTGGAAGATGAAATGTCCAAAATGTGGGAATATAATACAGAAGGAAAATCCTCAAGACTGCTGGTATTGTGGGTGTTGCGGATGGCGGGAGAATGAAGGATGAAAGATTACAATATAAGAGTAGAGTGTTGCAGTCTTCTTTGTTATTGGATTGGCAAACTCTCGCAATGTGTCTATGAGAAGCATGGCAATCAACCATTGTGTCCTGAATGCCATGAGGTTGTGGAGGAAGTAAACCAAGGATGAAAATTAAAGAAAGTCAGATACAGAAAGCAATTATGGATTTTCTCAAAATTAAAAAAATCCTCTGCTTTAAGCATCGGAACGTGGGTATATACAAGCAGGCTACTAATAGCTATATCCCACTTGCTTATGGAGAGAAGGGTATATCCGATATTATAGGCTGTCTGCCTGACGGCAGATTTCTTGCAATAGAAGTAAAAAGACAAGGGAATAAACCAAGCATAGAACAGGCAGATTTCTTAAAAAGAGTTAATATGAAGGGTGGATTAGGGTTTGTTGCTTATTCTTTAGATGATGTTATGAACGCAATTACAATATGGCTTGGATAAGTGGATATGGCAAAGCTTAAATACATCGTTGTATTTATAATTACATTATTCTCCGTTTCTTTTGCCTACGCCTGCCATGATAAACACGATATTCCTGGCGGTGAGATTATTTGCCCAGCAGAAGAAAGACACGCAACACAAGATTTGAAAGAAAAGGGACTTGGCATTGCAGATATGCAGATTATAGATGAACTTGCCTGTAATATAACAGATGACGAAACAGGGCAGGCAATACATGGCTGGTGCGAACACCGGAAGGCAGATAAGAACCCTTTAATTTATATCGTTGTCTATCCCAACAAGGGCAGATATATGGTAAGATTTATACTGATTTTAAATCCAAAGACAAAAGAAACTATTGTTTATTACGACTCGGAAAGGAGGATAGATATATGACACTTAGAGAAAAGCAAACAAAATTTCTAATTATGGATGCAAAGTTAGTTCTCTTTGCGGCAGAACAAGGCTCCCCCATATTCTGCACTGAATGGTTCAGAACATTAGAACAGCAAAGGATATATGTAGCAAGAGGTGTGTCAAAGACATTATATAGTAAGCACCTTGACGGATTGGCAAAAGATTATGTCATGCTCAGTGATATTAAAGATGACGGCATTGTAAATTACACTCCCGATCAATATAAGAAACTGGGAGAATTTTGGGAGTCTCTTGGAGGTCGGTGGGGCGGACGCTTTGGAGACAATCCATTGACAGAAAAGATTGAAGGATGGGATGCATCACACTTTGAATTTAATGGCTAAATATAGAGACATATAAAAAGAGGAGGGCGGGTTAATGGACTTTAAAGAATTAGACTGGAAAGGGTTAATAAAACAAGTAGCCCCTGCAATAGCCTCAACCTTTGGGGGTCCGCTGGCTGGTATGGGGGTGAGCGCATTGTCAACAGTTCTTTTAGGCAAGCCAGATGGGCAAGAAAAAGAAATTGCACAGGCGCTATCAACTGCCACGCCAGATATTATTCTTAAAATCAAACAGGCAGATAATGAATTTTCAGTTAAAATGAAAGAGCTTGATATAGACCTTACCAAAATAGCGGCGGGGGATAGGGATAGCGCAAGAAAAAGAGAAATAGAGGTTAAGGACAAGACACCCCGTAATTTGGCATATCTCTTTACTTTAGGTTTTTTTAGCGTTTTGGGGGCTGAATTATGGATAGCTGTTAAGGGTATCGTAATAGCAGATGCCGCATTAAGGACGCTTGATGTAACAATGGGCGTGCTGTTTGGTATGATGTTAGGGGTTAAAGAATACTACTTTGGCTCAAGTCATGGAAGCGCAGAAAAAACCCAGTTAATGGCAAAAATAGAAGAAAGAAAAAAACAATAAAGGATAAATGGGCGGTTTTACTTCATCATCCTTATTCCTTTGTAGCTTCATACATATCCTGAACAAGCAAAGTAGCCATACCTATTCTATCTAAAAACTTTGAGTCTTTATCCCAGCCAATATAAATTTCCTTATCTTTAGTAAGAATACAAAGGCATAAAGCCTCTATGTTATTATTATTAAATTGTTCCATCAATCCATCTATCAGACTCCCTATAGAGCCGATATGTCTGAGTTGACCACCTATAGTCTTCTGTTTAATTTCACCATCCGCACAGTTTGGGGTAGGTATTAAGGCAGTTCCTACTGTGGTTGTTATTGTTATCTTGCCTTGCCCGCATTTTGGGCAACCATTATAACAATTTGAGCAATAATAATACTGACAAACACTACAAATTGTTTTATTACAGATATGGACATAATTTAGAGGCATTGTAATATCTCCTTGCCCTCAGTATTGAATGTTATGCTATTTTTTCTTCTTGGTCTCAATTTTAGATGATACTTGGGCAGAAATATTTTAATCAGGAATTTGGCGAGCAATAGGATTATGTTTTGCATTTTTACCTTCCCTCCTTTTTATTTTCCGCATCTATCTCCCTTGCATATCCTTGATACTTTTCCTATGGGAGGATACCTAACAAATGTAGCGCATACCATGCTTCTATAATATCATTATCATTATCACTAACCTCTACCTTTGTGTCTGTTGCTATTTTACTTAAGTCAACCGGTTCTTTAATGTTTTTTACCAAATCTGGACGCCGACAATAGCCTTTCCCGTAATAGTGATGACCACCAAGAAAATAAAAGAGTAAAGGCATAACAAATAATAAAGAAATACAAAGACCAGTTAGTATCATTCTAATCATATCCAGATTACGGCATCTACCACATAATCCATCTTTCAGATAAGCTATTTTATTACAATTATCACAAGTGTCTGTAATGGTGTATTCCATTTTACACCTCCCTTCATTCTGTTATAATCCATTGGTTTTTGTTATCCTTTGAATAAGTTTTACCGCCACGCCGAGATGTTAATCTACAGCTACATATTTTTTGAGCTTGTATTTATAGCCTGGATTTCTGCGTTTCCATATTTGTAATTCCTCAATCCCGCCTGTTTTGTTGAGTCTACAACCCAAGGTGGGAAACCATTTAGCAAACCATATCTCAACAACCCAAATATAGTTTTTCTTATTCTTTTTTGTCTTCATTTTATCCTCCCTCCTTTTTATTTCCTATATGCAAAAAGAATTCACTTAATGCTATATAGACGCATTTTAAAAAGTCCATGTTTCCAACATCAGAGCCAACAAGCAAACAATATCCAGCAATGTTTGAACCATTTTTAAGAAAGCGTAAATCAATCAGTTCTCCATTACACATAGTTGCCTCAAATAAGCCCTGTCCTGGCATATCCCAACTTAAAGTTTCCTTATTTTCTTTTATGATTTTCATTGCCCCCCCCTCTATTTTTATTACCGCCATCCCAATTTCAAATCCCTTCTAACATTGTTCACTTAAACGCTCTATTGAATTTTCCAAATCTTCAAGTGCGTCATTTGTGTTGTCTAATAAACTTGATAAGTCTTCGTATATCACTTGCATCTTATCTCTTTCTATGCCAATATTAGTTTTGATTACCTCTAATTGTTTTTTGTTAAATTTTATTTCATATACCTTTTTTGTATTCATATTATGAATCCTCCTCTATTTTTAAATCTGCGCCATTTCTTATTATGGATTTTAAGTCATTCCTAACCTTGGCATACGCCTCTATCTTACTATTTGCCTCAACTGTCCTTGAGTAGAGAGGTTTTTTACGGTTAGGTTTTGTTGCTGTTATGGTGTATTTCATTTTATATCCCTATAATCCATTGATTTTTATTATCCTCTGAATAAGTTTTACCGCCATATTGAGAAAACCTTTCAACAACTTTAAAACCTTTTTGTTTAATAAATTTAATAACATCACTTTCTTTTTTTATAATCATTCTCTCTGTAATTTCTAATAACCAACCATCTTTACATTTATCAGCCCTAATTGTTGTAGTTGATTTATATTTCCTCATTTCACAATACCTCTACGATAAAAATATCGCCGGAATGTAGAGTAAATTCTCCTATGTCTCCCAACTCATCATCCCCTAACCCATCAAACCAGCCTAAATACATACCTTTATCTTCATATACCCAATCAAAAACATAAACAACATATTCATACCCGTTTTTCTCCAGATCCCTTGTTAAAAACACACAAGGGAAGTTTGGGACTTCTTTAATCCACTTATGTAATGGTAGATTTTTCATATTACACCCTCCCTTTTGGTATATCATCTTTTTCAATTGTTTTTTTAAAAGCAACATTACCTGCAATATGGAATATAATAACCCCTTCTGGCCGCATAAAACCAGGACTTGCAATACTGCCTGAGTGTTGCAATTCACTAATTATGGTATCAATGTTCATTTTGTCAAATTGCCCACACCAAAGTTTGGGGACTACATGACAACAAACAGGCGCATATTGTTGGCTCTTGATAATACGAGGGTCTGCCTGAGGTATTAGTTGTAACTCTGCGCCTATTTCTGCCCAACGAATACAATTTATAAGACTAAATCTTTTTTCTGCAAGTCCATAGGCTCTTTGTATCCCTTTGCCCCACCATTCGCCATAATGTCTACCTGCGCCAAGACCTATAATAAGCTCCTCTTTATGTTCATAAGCCCATGCTGCAAACCCATAGTTATCATCCGCCGGAGTGATCCATCTTGAGCGAGAGCCTATAAAAAATTCCCCATTTTTACCAATAAAAACAACACCATTTGTGCCATCTATTTTTTCACTAATTACCGCTTGCCTTGCAAATCTTGCTATTTTGGGAAATTCTATAAATTTTACAATTTCATCTTCCATTTAATCCTCCCTTTTTATCTCCCATCCTTTTAATATCCCCTTTTGACCGCCTACAAGCCCCGCCATACAATTTTGATACTCTACTGTGTCGGGCTTATATCCTCCTTCCTTTCTCAATCCGAGGCATCACCGATAAATCTACATATCCTCGGTTTTTAAAATTCTCTTGGTGCCAATCAAAACAATATACAAGCCTTCCGTGTGGCTCTTCTTTTTTGTTACCCATGGCAGTGCCACCACGATACGCACGCCAACGAATACAGCCGCAACTTTTTTTAATGGCACGTGCTAAATCGTCAGGATGCGCCGCATCTTTTACCCACGGCACAGCTATAAGGTCAAAATCACGTTTCAGGCTTCCATGTAGCCCGACTGCATATCCAAGTGTTTTGGCTGCCTCACGTATTACTGGCAAAAGCGTGAGAAATTCTTTCTTTGTTGGATATTTTAAACTCATGCTGCACCTGTAAAAAGTGAGAGTTCATTCATTCCGCCACTGCCTTGAATTTTGCCTGCCACAATTTTATCGGCTCCACTATTTTTGTCATCGTTCATCGCGGCTCACCTCTGCGTTATTTTTGCCCATCGGCCACACAGCTAAGAGTAGAGCTATCCCCATAGATACTTTCTTAATGGACAGGCTTTTATCTTATGGCACTTTTCGCAAATTTCTGGATGCGTTCTCGTTGCGCGAAGGATTTTAGCGGCCTCTGGATGCCCAAGCGAAGCAGAGCAAAGTTCATCACGCTTCTTCTTTATTTTTTCTTCGTCCCATTCTGGCATCAGCCTGCACCTGTAAAAAGTGAGAGTTCATTCATTTAGCCATCGCCCTCGTGCTGGTTATTGGCACAGTCTCAATAACTACGCCAGGGATGGCCAAACCAGCGCTTATCAATTTATTTAGGATGGAGGGGTTGATGTCCAGCAAATCTAACGGCACAGAGCCTTTGGCGCAGGCTTGCACGAGTAACAGTTTGTTTATAACATTCCCCCTCTTTTCGGTTCTGAACGACATACCATTCACTTTGGGCTTATCAGGCGCCGAAGGTATTATTGTCGGGGCCGTAGCTGCTTGTTCAGCCTGTGCTGCTTGCACCGACACCTTTTGCTCAAGGCTTGCCTTTTTTGCAAGTAATCCGTTTAGCTTTGCCCTTATAATAGCCGCCTCATCGTCTGATGTCTGTTTTTGCAACTCTGACGCCAATGCCTCTATCTGTGCATCCAGATTGCCCGCCTTCTCCATCAATGCCTCAAGCTGCTTATTGGCCTTCTCTATCTCCTTATCTCGTTCCTTGAGGGCTATTTCAGCCAGCCTGTCCGTTTCCTTTTGTCTCTCAGCCTGTTCTGCAAGGAGATACTGTCCCATCTTGTCTTTCAGGCTCTTGTCTGCTGTTTCCAGGGGATCAAGGTATTTCTTTTCCTGAGCAACTGCCTCCTTCCATGCCTCGTGGGTTTTTTTCTTTATCGGCCCAAAAGTATCCGTTACCTCCTTAATCAATCTCTTAATCCCCTGTCGCATAGTGTTCGCAATCTCAAGGCTGCCTTGCGACATGATTGCAAATTCTGCCGCATCTTCCAAAACTGGCGTTATCTTGTTGGTGATATCTATCGTCTGTTCCATTTGTTACCTCCTATTTTTAAGATTAAAATATTATCAATCTAAAACTTTTAATTTTCTAACACGGATTTTTGTGTCCCAATCGTGTTATCAAAAATAGTCATCACTTGTAAGTTGTCTTTTGCAATTCGTAACCCTTGCTTGCATAAAGCTGCCCTTGCGATTTGTTAAGATGCGGAAAACTATTATCAATACTTAAGGATGTCCCATTAATTTGAAACGAGTTTGAGCTTTGAAATATGCTTTTCTGTTCAGTAGCCAGATCAAGCCACTTTTGTGTGTATGATAAAAGCACAGTCAGTCGTGTATTTGGAATATCAGTCCAATCGTTTGCACCTGCTCTATCGCTTGCAATTGCAGTTCCATTTGGATTGACAACAAATTTTGTTGCCCTGATAACTTTATCACTTGCATCCAGTAAAACTATATCAACCGAGTGTAAGTATTCCTCTTCGGCTAATTTGATGATGTCATGGAAAAAACTGTCAACACAAGACATAGACCACTTATCAGTTCTTCTTGCAATCATTCTTATATCAGCCTCGCACCCTTCAAATGTTTTTCTGATGTCAAACCATTTACTATTTTCCCCCCACTTTATTTTTGCCATTATTACCTCCTGTTTTTAAGATAATTATATTGATTAAGTCTTGACAGAAAAAAGGTAAAGTCGTCTTTGTCGGTAAGCTGCTTAAACTTATACTGACTACCGTCTCTTGGCAATATAAGTTCGTATCGTTTGATAATCTTGCGTATTTTTAAATCTTCCCTTGCAAGAATTTCATATCCGCTTGTTTGCACCCCAGCCATATCATTGACAAGTCCAGTCTTTATATCCACAACCGCCACGATATTTTTGTCTTGGCTCAATTCACATATAATATCAGGTGTTCCTGCAAAGCCGTATTTCTTGGAATACATCGGTCTTTCAACAAGTATCGGCTTTACCTTAAAAGCATCCCACCACTTACTGAATTGTTCAAGCGGCGGAATAAGATCAGGGTCAATTGCTTCCAGATCCACACCCTGCCCACTGGCGATATACCCACAAGCCTTATGAATTGCAGAACCCACCTCTCCCGCAGCTTCAAACTTATCAGCATAGATAATGGCGCCGGTGAAGGTGTTGAAATAAAAGTCTGACCCCTTCACCGGCAGCCATGCGCCTATAATCTGTGTTACACTTGGGACAGTATGCCCGTGCCAATAATAGATATGCTTGTCTGCGTCAAAGGTAAGCATTTTATGTTAGAATGGAACGTCTCCCTCACCCTCACTAACCCCTGCAATGTCAAAGGCGCTTACCTGCTCTTCTACCTCAAAGCCATACGCCTGTGCAGACTTGTTTTGATATTCCACAAGTTCAATAACTTGCACAGCATTGAGGTAGAGGTTAATACCTCCTCCGAAAGCCTCGTAAATATTCTCGGTATAAGCCACCTTAACTTTGCTGCCGTTTCCAACCAATATTTCCGGTGGTATCAACTGCCCATGTCTATCAAAAACTGCGGGTTTAAATTTGTCTGAAGTTTTGAACGTAACATAGTAACGGCCGGTGGGCTGATCATTGGCATCAAATTCTTTTTTAATTGATTGCTGCCGTGCGATAGATTCTCCGGTTTTTTTATTAAACTGCTGCGGCAGTAAGCGTATTTTATCCTGTAAGTCTTTTGCCCATTTTTTCCAGACCTCATCTGTTGCATCAAACACAACATCAATCATATATTTAGGCCCACCCTTACCTTCAAAAGGTGCTCTCGGCGTATGTATATGCGCCCACTTCGCATCACCTATTGGTGTCAACATTCTTATCGGTTTTTCTTTTTTTTCCATTTTTTTATTCCTCCTTTTTATTTTTTATAAATATACTTTTACTGTTTGATATTTCACACCCCAGACGGATGTAATCCTTGCAGTCAGCAATATTATGGTAGGCGTTAGGAGCCATAAATGACGCTTGCGATGCTGACACCCTCTGCGATGCTGACATACTTTGCGATGCTGATTTTTCTTTTTTGCAGTTCTTCGTTATTTCTCTCTATATCGTATAACTGCCATTCATCATTATTTTTTAGGTATATTTTCATAACTACCCCCTTTTGTTTTATATAGATTAACTTACCTGCCGCCAACACCTCTGCCAGTGTTAAAAGGGCAGCAATTGATACTCAAACACCCCTCTCTTAACATGTGTGCATATGATTTGAAAACCATTCTCCCTAAGTTCACCGATAATACTGTTGACGGCGCATACATCAGCTTCTCTTATTATCTCCCTTGTCGTCAGGGGCCTGTAGTCTTGCAGTAGAGCCAATACTTTTTGCAGTCGTTTTGATGTCTCAACCTTTGCAAAGTGCATCTCACCACCTCCTCTTAAGCTTTAAGCTCTTGTAGTGATTTTTTTGATTTTATTTTTTCCTTGCGCCAACAATAGAAACAAACAAACTGTGATAAATATAATATTTTATCTTCCAATTCTTCTGAATCAAGAGCTTGTGTTATTATATGTTGTAACCTATGCCCGCATTTATGAGTTATGAGGACTTGCATTTTACTACCTCCTTATATCCCTCGTTTCCATTCGCTTATTTTGCTATCTCTAACCCTTCTCATCTTAACCATCATGGGGCCGCCGCTTCACTTGCCCCGATATAATTCTTGCGTTCTTCAAATTGTTCAAGTGTCAACATTTATTCCTCTCTCCTTATTTCTTCCATCATCTCTGGAGTAATCATTTTTAGTTTTTTCCTTAAAGTTTGTTTCTCTGTTTCTAAAGATTTCACCAAAGCATCCTTTATTGTAATCTCCTCCAATATTTTGTGATTTTCAGGGATGTCAAGGATTAAATCAATTGTCTTTGGCCACAAAATTGAGACTCTTTCAAATTTCCTTTTCTTTCCTTTACCAATATTCTCAATATATTTGTCTATTGCCTCAAGACTTTTAGACTCTTTTAATACCTCTTCACCTTCTAACAACTGGTAAATCCCAGTATCGGTGTCAAAATTCATATCAAATCCACTGTTCTTACCTATTAAAATCATAATTTAACCCCCTTGCGCCAATTTGCCGCAATAAACACAATATCCAGTTTTCATTTCTTCCCCCTCTTATTTTTTCGTTCTTTATTCCAAAGTGGAGACCTGCATTTTTTATTGGCGCAGGTCTTGGGAATTGTTTTTCCCCTTGCCTGCCAGATACAACCTTTGCGATTACAATATAGGAATGTAACTGTTTGGGGTTGACCCATGATGAATATGGTTTTTTTAAAAATCATTGTGTCCCCTTGCCTTTATTTGCATTGAATGTAATCCAAAATATCAAACTGCGAATACCATGTCAAGAAAATAATAATTTATTTTTAGGCCGTGTATGCAAGTATAATGCCAACTATAGCTTCGGCATATTTATTGCATACCTTGATTTGTGGTATAAAATTCTCTATTGACACTTTAAATAATATATGCAATATCTGTATGAATGAGAGACGCACAATATCGGATGATTATCAACCTTACCTCCAGAGAGAAAAAATCGGCGGACAAATTAAACGCCAAGATAAAGATGTTTACAAAAGATAGAAAATACGATAAAGCCAGTAATCTATTAAATAAAAAGGGTCTTAAAGCCAAAGACCTGTTTTTCAAGAATTGTGATAAGTTGATAGAAATTTACGAGCCATATTTTGATAAATTACAACGACAAAAAGGGGCGTCAACAAGAGGCGCAGCATATCAAAGAAGTCTTGAAAGAATCCAAAAGAGGGGATGGTGATAATCCCCTCTTAAACCAAAATCCTAATCGCCAGCCAAACCAATATCATTAACGCTATAAAGATTGATGGCTCATACAACCAGTCAATAATCTTATCAAATTTCGGGATGTTCATAATAAGAAACCTCCTTCTTTGTTTTTTCTTTTATATTTAACAATTCAATATATTTATTTTTTAGCCAGTCCAATTTTCTGCCCTTAATTTCAAAATATACTCCTCTTTCTTCTTAACAAGAATGGACTGGGCTTCTATAAGAATACTATTCGCTAAATCCACGGCTCTCTGGGCATCCACAACTTTTTGCCATGCTACCTCAATTTTGTTATCAATTTCCTTCATTTTATTCTCCTCCATCATTTCAAGCTTATATTCATTTTATTGTTTTCCTTTATTTGTATTTTATGTTTTTTAAATTAGTTATGGTTCTAATCTACTACTATTCGGTGTTAAGGAGGCAACCTCAGTATATAAATCTTTAACCCGTTTCTCTAAATATTCAACCTCATATTCTAAATCTACAATTTTAGCCATAGCCTCACATAAAGGACAATCTATACTCTGGTTAAAAACTATTCCAAAAACTATTCTGTCGTGCTTATCTTCACAGAGTTCCATTTTAAACTCCCTTTATTTGTATTTTGTGTTTTTTAAATCGTCCCTTAACTTGCGAGGCTGCATTCCGAGCCAATTATTATAAACTCTTGACAACTTGTTTGGTATATTCCCTTGTGTAATATCATTTACATCTTTTTCACACTGTCTTAAGTATTCCTCCGCCCTACCCAATCCAATTAAAGCCGTCTTCTCACGCCCCTCAGCCCACGCCAACATTTTTTCGTCTATCATTTTATCCCCCCCATTTTAAGGCCATCGCCTGTTAATTATAAATACTGCGCAAGCACCATAGCAGTGTTTATGTAGCGTTGGCATAGCTGATTTTTGGTGCTGTCTTTTTTGCTTATCATTTTTACAGGTGCGCAGTCTTTTTTAGCGCATTCTTCACAATACCAGTTCTCTTTTGCCTTCTCAGCTGTCCATTTTTCCGTTAGGACATGTCCGCAATTCTTACATCTTAATACTTTGATGGTTATCATCTCTCTACCTCCCTCGTTTTGCACCCACCCAACCAACCAACACAACCCATATCCCGATTATAGAATGATGATGTGCATCCGCATTTATCATCTTTTCCGCAATCCTTACAACTGGTTGTTTTGTAAAGCAAAATATTACCTCTCATTTTACTTGGAGTCATTTTCCACTTACGGGGATTATTAGAAAACTTCATTGCTTTTTTATAACTCATCTTTACTCTCCCTCCCTTCTTGATTATTATATAATGCAAGATAGGTGCCAAGTTTTACAACTAATTTATATTTATTTTATTATCAAGCCAGTTGTGGTTTTGAAGGCTGTTTTCTAAAAAAATAGTTAAGGGATTAACTAATTCCATAATAGGCTATTTGGGCAACATCTGCCCAAGCAAACAGGTAAAATACCCTCTAAGCCACTACTATCAAGGCTTGGCTGGTTTTGGGCAGAATTGATACGATTATCCCATATCCCATAAGTTTATATGTAAGGTTTAGATGTTTACTTTACATATATAAAATTATAATAAAGGTGGTTATACAGCCATGAAAAATAAAGGCGGTAGAATTATCTTGACAGGAATATAAAAGTATGCAAGAGTAGCTATATGGTAGCTCGGACTCTATCCATACAATCCCAAAAAATCAAAGCAAAGAACGGCAGGCAAGAACCTACAAACGCCATGTTTTGGGGAAGGCTTCCGAGAGCCGTTTTGCCTGCCGTTGTTTGTTTTGGGGGGATAAATGACAAATCTACAAGACTATTTTGAAAATGTGCAGTTATTATTAAATTTTAAAAAGGAGGTTTATGATTTACCATCAATCAGTTTTTGATACATGGCCGATAGCAGATAAATCAGTCCAGGCTTTAATAACAAGCCCGCCATATTGGTCGCTCCGTAAATACGACATCCCCGATATTATTATTGGCGGAGATAAGGATTGTGTGCATGAGTGGGGTGAGGAAATTGAAGTTAATAAACAACATCGTGGTAAGGTATCAGCCACATTAAAAGATGCTGCTGATATTTCTTCTTCTTCTTATTCTTGCTCTTGCCACGTATGGCAGGGGCAGTATGGCCTTGAGCCAGACTATAAACTTTATCTTGCACATAGTAAATTATGGATGAAGGAAGCTATAAGAGTTGTAAAAGACGATGGAATTATCTTTGTGAATTTGGCGGATAGTTTTTTTGCAAGTAAGGCCTTCAGTTCGTCTGACAATAAATACAAAGCTATGAATAAGAACGAACCTTGTATCAAAAGATTAGATAATTATCCCTCTAAATCCAAATGCCTTATCCCTGAACGCTTTGCTATCATGGCAGTTGATGAACTTGGGCTAATCCTTAGAAATCACATTGTGTGGTTTAAACCAAATGCCATGCCAGAAAGCGTAACAGATAGGTTTAGCAAGAAATGGGAAAGCGTGTTTATGTTCACAAAGAAGCCTGATTATTATTTTGATTTAAACTCTATCAGGGAACCGCATCAACAGGTCAGTATTGACAGATTAGATAGAGCGGTGTCAAATAATAATAAATGGGTTAATGGCGCAGATGGTCAAACAAAACATAACCTATCTCAACCACGTCCCAACATTAAACATCTTGCCAGAGACAAGGCTGATATTGACAATCAAAGCACCGGTGGCCAAGTTGCTGGCAAGCTCTATAAAGACCGTATTGGGTCTATACAAGCAACTGAGTTTCAAGGCGGGGACTATATGTGTGCGAAATTAAATCCTTTAGGCAAAAACCCCGGCGATGTTTGGAATATCCCCACATCTCCATCATCCGAAAAACACTTTGCAATGTGGCCTGAAAAACTGGTAGAGCGTATGATACTTTGTTCAACAAAAGCAGGCGATACAATCCTTGATTGCTTTTGCGGGTCAGCTACGACATTAAGAGTAGCCGAAAAGTTAAATAGACAAAGTATTGGCATTGATATGGGATATGTAGATATTCAACATAGACGGCTTAAAAATATTCAAAAAGAGTTGATATAACGCTTGACAAGTTTTTAGAGGTATGCTTTAGTAGAGACATAATAACCGTGCATTATCATAAAATCACTTTAAAAATTTTAAGAGGCATACAACAACAAGTAGTGCAAAACTGTTTGTATGTGCGACACGGCGCATCGTTGTATGCCTCTTTGAGTTTTTAAGGAGATAGTATGCCGTGGATAGAAAGCCATAGTATCTTAATAGAACATAGAAAGGTCAGAGAAGTTGCCGCTATTCTTGATATTCCAGCCGTCTATTTAATAGGCCACTTACATTGTCTTTGGCACAAGGTAATTGAACTGGCTGAAGATGGAGATATAACTTTATGGTCAGAAGTAGATATTTCATATTATTCAAGATGGGATAAAGACCCAAAAGTTTTTTACGAAGCTTTAAAAAATCGTTTCATAGATGAAAAAAATGGTTTTAAACTCATACACGATTGGTTGGATTATTCCCGCAAATATTTATATCTCAAATACCATACTAACAACCCTAAGTTATTGAAATACATATACAAAAAGTATAATTATAAAGGTAAGCCTTTAGGTAAGCCTTTAGGTAAGCCTAAAGGTCTTCTACCTAACCTAACCATACCTAACCTAACCATACCTAACCTAACCAAAGATAAAGGGTTTGATTTTGAATTTATTTTTAACCAATATCCAAACAAAGACGGTAAAAAACAAGCTCTTAAATATTTCAACTCAAGCGTCAAAACAGAAGCCGATTATATCCTGATACAGACCGCCCTTAAAAATTATCTCAATTCAGAGCGGGTAAAAAATGGTTATGTCAAAAATGCGTCCACATGGTTTAACAACTGGAGGGACTGGATAGAGCCGGAGAAATCTAAAGAAGATAATCGGTTTGACTGTTTGAAAAATCTAAAGGGGGGTTAAAATGATAACAGATAAAATTTACAGGGAGCAATGGCTAAAGTTGGAAGGTGCGCTGGGTTACGAGATTTACAAAGGCAGCATACCTGTTTGGAAAAAAGAGTTAGATGACAATGGCTACAGTGAAGAACGCCTCATCAAGGGCATTGATCGGATTATCAACCGGCTATCAGATGGCAGCTTAAAGCCGAGAGATGTATCGCTGGGGACAGTGTTGGGAGCTTGCAGGGCTGCATACATAGAGCCTCAATTACAACTACAACCATCTAAGGCGTTGACAGAAGTAACTAACCCTACACAGAAAGGGCTATCTCCTTATGCTCAAGGCTGTTGTGATATTATCAACCAGTTAACCAGTGGTGCAATGGATATACAGATTTTTAAAAGTAAACATGCCGAATTAAATCGGAAACATAAAATACACAATGTGATAATGTGAAAATCAACCCGAATTTGCGAAATGGCAGTTATAATTGACATGGGGAAAAAAGATTGGAGAGTAAAATAAGGGATGGGTCAGGAGAGGAGGTGTGAAATGGAATGTAGTTATTGTAAAAAACAGAATAAAGAGAAGTGCGATACTTGTAGATATTTTGATGAAATAAATTTTGCCCGTAGAAGACATGCGCCTACGCAAAATACTGATAGATTATTCCCTATGGTATTTCACCATTTTTAGTGCGGAGATTACGAAAAAAATAAAGACGAAGTGGGGACAGATTTAAAATCTGTCCCCAGAAAAAGGAAGGTATGGTTAAAGAAGAGGCAATACAAGTAGAAGGCACTGTAATTGAAACTCTGCCGAATGCTATGTTCAGGGTAGAGCTTGAAAATAAACACATGGTGCTGGCGCATGTTTCAGGCAATATGAGGATGCATTTTATAAAGATACTGCCCGGCGATAAGGTTACTGTAGAGCTTTCACCGTATGACCTGACCAGAGGCAGGATAATATACAGGGTAAAGTGAAAACAGTAGGCAGTAAGCAAAAAAACAGAAAGCCATAGAGGAAGATAAATATGAAGGTAAGAAGTTCTGTTAAAAAGATATGCGATAAGTGCAAGGTGGTAAAGCGCAAAGGTGTTGTGAGGGTTGTGTGTGATAACCCAAAGCATAAAAAAATTAGTTTGCGCCCCCCGGATTTACAATCTTTGCAGCTTTTACAAATCAAT